>ERZ1674297.369-NODE-372-length-11632-cov-5.732400_pt1 | contig 11632 bp, 10 predicted proteins | sample MGYA00581112_ERZ1674297 | MGnify/ENA primary metagenome ERZ1674297 (study PRJEB41354, sample SAMEA4873322) | human saliva metagenome | biome: human-associated habitat [ENVO:00009003]; feature: mouth environment [ENVO:08000002]; material: saliva material...
CGCCTCACCTGCCAGATCAAGCGCGAGCCCTCCCAAGACTAAGTAAGAATAAGAAATAGCTATAATGGATCTACGTTTATCAGTACGCACCAAGCGTATAGCCCTCCTTCTCACAGGGCTCGTGGCCAGCACGTCGCTGCTCTCTGCCCAAGAGAAGCTCACCCTCGACGAGTGCCGCGAAATGGCCAAGACCCACAGCCGGGTGCTCCAGCAGAAGGACGCCGAGCGCGAAGCTGCCCACGCCCGCAAGCAAGAGGTCTTCACAAAGTTCTTCCCCCAGGTGACGGCTCACGGAGCCTACCTGCATATGCAGAAGGAATTCCACCTCATCGACTGGGACAAGCCCCTGGGCTCTTTCAACTTCCTCATCCCCGATCGCCTGCGTCACCTCGGCACCGTCGACCTGCGCAACGTATGGGTAGCCAACGTCACCGCCATCCAGCCCATCTACCTCGGTGGTAAGATCACCACGAGCTATCAGATGGCCTCGCTCGCCGAGCAGCTCCAGGACAACCTCCGTGAGACAGCTGCCACGGAGATCGAGACGAAGGTCGATGAGACCTATTGGCAGATCATCTCCCTCGACAGCAAGTCCCGCCTACTTGACCAGCTCGTGACCCTACTGACGCAGACCGTGCGTGACGTAGATGCCTCCATAGCAGCTGGTGTAGCGACGAAGGCCGACGGCCTCTCCGTCCGCACGAAGCTCAGCGAAGCCGAGGTCAAGCGCAGTCAGGTACAGAATGGCCTCGAGCTCTCGAAGATGCTCCTAGCTGACCTCTGCGGCTTGGAGTCCTCTGCCGACATCCATCTGGCAGACGAAGGACAGATCGAGCTTGCCCTCCCCGCTCCTACTGAGCGCCTGCAGGCAGAGGACCTTCCCGCCGCCGTCGAGCGCCGTAGCGAAGTGCGCTCCCTACGTATGGTCGACACCATCTATAGCAAGCGCGTGCGTATGGAGACGGCAGAGCTCCTACCTAAGGTCTACGGCTTCGCCAGCTATTCGGCTACAAATCCCAATAGCTTTAATGGTCCGAAGAAGGAATTTGGCGGACAGTATTACCTCGGCGCGATGCTTCAGGTACCCATCTCCGACCTCTTCTCAGGCTCCTTCCGCCGTCGTCAGGCTAAGGCCGAGCACCGCGTCAAGCAGCTCGAGCTCGCCGAAGCTCGCAGTAAGATCACCCTGCAGATGAAGCAGGCACTCCGTACAGCTGACGATGCTCGCCGTGCCTATGAGACTGCTCTCAAGGCTGTCGAGATGGCACGCGAGAACATGCGCTACGCCGAAGTCGGCTACAAGGAAGGCGTCATCCCCCTGCTCAACTACACCATGGCGCAGACCGCCTGGATGAGCGCACAAGACAGCCTCATCGACGCGCAGATCCGCGTCCTCCTCTCCGAAAGCAAACTGAAGAATATCCTTGCCCTATAAAACAATGAGTACTCAACCCACCCAGCAGCCCACGCAGAACGAGGCTGCCAATGCATCGTCCAAGAAAAGTATCATCTTCGGCGTCGGTATCGTCGTCGTAGCTATGGTCCTCTTAGCCCTCTCTGGCTTCATCTTCTTCGGGGAGAAGGAGGATATCATCACCGGCCAAGTAGAGGTCGATGAAGTACGCATCGCGGGCAAGGTCCCAGGTCGTATCACTGAGTTCCTCGTCAGCGAAGGCCAGAGCGTACATCGTGGTGACACCCTCGTGCGCATCTATTCGCCCGAAGTCCTCGCTAAGCTCGAGCAAGCTCAGGCTGCTAAGTCCGCTGCCGAAGCCCAGAGCCAGAAGGCACAGGCTGGTGCTCGTAAGGAGCAGAAGGAAGGCGCCTACGAGATGTGGCAGAAGGCTAAGGCTGGCCTCGAGGTCGCAGAGAAGAGCTTCGAGCGTGTCGAGCGCCTCTACAAAGAAGGCGTCCTCCCCGCACAGAAGTACGACGAAGCCACCGCTCAGCTCAACGCCATGCGCGCTACCGAGCGTGCTGCTCGCAGCCAGTACGATATGGCGATGAACGGTGCTCAGCGTGAGGACAAGTGGGCTGCACAGGCCCTCGTCGAGCGCGCTGCAGGTGCTATCACCGAGGTCGACGCTTACCTCAAGGAGGGTGCGCTCATCGCTCCCGTCGACGGCATCATCTCCGAGATCTACCCTCATCAGGGCGAGCTCGTAGGTACGGGCGCTCCTATCATGAGCATCTCCGACTACCGCGCCGTACGTGTCCTCTTCGCTGTGCGCGAAGACAAGCTCGCCGGCCTGCGTCAGGGTAGTAAGCTCCACGGCACCATCCCAGCCCTCGGCGGTAAGAAGGTCGAGCTAACTGTCTCGAAGATGAAGGACATGGGGAGCTACGCTACGTGGAAGGCTACGAAGCCTCGCGACCAGCACGACCTGCGCACCTTCGAAGTAACAGCTCAGCCCACCCAGCCTGTCGAAGGTCTGCTGGCGGGTATGACGATCGTACTTGACAAGGGTCAGCTCTAAGATGTCAACCCCCAAGACAGGTCTGGGTGCCGTACTGAGGCGCGAACTCCGCTACCTCACGACGCGCCCTATATACCTCTTCGCCATCTTCGGGGCACCGCTCTTGGTCACCCTCATGCTCCTCTATATGATGGGCGGAGGACTCCCGACCAATATGCCCGTAGCGGTCGTGGACGAAGACCACACCGCTACCTCGCGTGCCCTCACACGTAGCCTCGACGCCTTCCAGAGCTCTGAGGTAGCCCTCGAGGCTGCCTCAATGCCCGAGGCACTCGAAGCGATGCGCCGTGGGGAGGTCTATGCGATCTTCCACATTCCCTCCGGCCTGCAGGCGGGTGCGGGATCGGCACGTCAGCCCAAGCTCCACTATTATACCAATAGCGCCTACCTGATGGCAGGGAGCTTCACCTTCCGAGATATGAAGATGCTCTCCGAGCTTGCTTCGGCCAAGGTCGGCCTTCAGACCGGCCAAGCCAAGGGTAAGACGATGGAGGAGATCATGGCTACCGTGCAGCCCATCGTCGTGCGTAATGAGGTGATGAGTAATCCCTGGCTGAACTATTCAGCCTACCTCACCACGACGATCCTCCCTGGTATCCTGCAGCTGATGATCCTACTCCTCACCTCGTACAGCATTGGTCTCGAGATCAAGCGCGGTACGGCGAGCGAATGGCTTCGTCTGGCAAAGGGCTCGATGAGCCGTGCGCTCATCGGTAAGCTCCTTCCGCAGACCATCCTCTTCGTCCTCTCGGGCTGGATCATCCAGGGCATCCTCTACGGCTGGATGGGCTATCCCCTACAGTCGGGCTGGGCACCGATGGCGCTTGCCATGGTCTTCCTCGTGCTGGCAGCTCAGGCCCTCGGTATCTTCTTCATCTCGCTGATCCCCGTGCTCCGCATGGGCATGAGCCTCGGTAGCCTCCTCGGGATGCTGTCCTTCTCAATATCGGGGATGAGTATCCCCGTGAGCTCGATGATCGCACCGATGCAGACGCTGGCCTACATCTTCCCCCTGCGCTACTACTTCCGCATAGGGATCAATCAGGCGCTCATCGGGGCACCCTTCGCTGACTCGCTCCCCCAATATATCGGGCTACTCGCCTTCATATTCCTGCCGCTCATTATGCTACCTCGTCTGAGGAAGTACCTCCTGAATGTCGGCTATATCGCTTGATGCTTCTATGAATATCATCCGATCTCTCAGACTCCGCATAAGTGACCTCTGGCAGGTCTGCCTCAGGGAGTTCCGTCATATCTTCGCCGACAGCGGGGCTATCCTCTTCTTCCTCGTCGTCCCCTTCGCCTATCCCTTCCTCTACTCCGCCCTCTATGGGAGCGAAGTCGTGCGGGAGGCACCACTGGTCGTCATCGACAAGAGCCATACGGCACACTCGCGCGAATTCATTCGCCGTGTCGATGCTTCGCCCGATGTACGCGTGGTGGCTCATGTTGCTGGGGAGTCAGAGGCCTACCGCCTCATCGGGGAGGAGCGTGCCTACGGTATTTTGATTATCCCCGAGGACTTCGACCGTATGCTGATGAGCGGGCGCCAAGCGCACGTCAACCTGCATACGACCTTCGTCTCCGCACTCTACTATAAGGCCTTCTCTCTGGCGACAACCGAGGTAGCGCTGACGATGGGGCGCGAAATCGAAGCGGAGCGCCACCACGGTCCTTCCAGCGAAGCCACTCGCATCTCCGTCCGCCCTATCGAGAGCGAATGGGTCGTACCCTACAACCCACAAGGGGGCTTCCAAGGCTTCCTCCTGCCTGGGGTGCTGGTACTCATCATCCAGCAGACGCTCCTCATCGGCATCGCGATGATGTCGGGTACGCAGCGTGAGCGTGGTGGGCTGAGCACGCCTGTGCAGTATGTCGGTGGGCACTACGTCAGCGTGATGCGCCTCCTCATAGGTCGTGCGATCTGCTACTTCACCCTCTACTCGGTGACGTCGCTCTTCACGCTGGTCGTCGCACCTTGGCTCTTCGGCCTGCCACAGCTGACGGACTTCACGACCTATGTGCTGCTCTTCCTGCCGATGATCCTGGCGATGATCTTCTTCTCTCTCGGCTGTAGTCTCCTGACGCGCCACCGTGAGAAGGCGATGATCCTCTGGGTCTTCACCTCGGTGCCCTTCCTCTTCCTCACGGGGCTGTCGTGGCCTCTGTCGGCTATCCCTGGTCCCTTGCGTGCGCTGGGCTATCTCATCCCCTCGACGCCAGGCGTCCAAGCCTTCGTCGCCGTGAGCAGTATGGGCGCGCAGCTCTCCGACATTCTACCGCAGTACATCACGCTGTGGGTACAGGCTCTGGTCTACTTCCTGATCACGTCCTTCGCCTACGCTCGCGTCCTTCGCCGCTCTTAGCGCATCACTTAGTCGTATCAAACGTGCGAGGCCCGAAGCAGAGATGCTTCGGGCCTCGTACGTTTTACACCACCAAGATAAGACTATTTGCGCTCAAGCTTCATACGGTAGCACAACTTCGGAGTCCGTCCCTTCGGAGAGAAAAGCAGGAAGCGGTAGTCAAATGATTTCCTATGAGTACGAATAAAAGTTGCTGACGAATAGCTGATGAGTTTGATCTACGTGCGTGGCTCTAAAATCTACGTGCGTAGTCTTTCGGATTTACGTACATAGTCTTTAAGACTACGTGCGTAGACAAAGGAAAAGCACTACGGGAAGCTCCCTTTTTCTTCACGGGAATGTAGATTTTGCTCCGCAGGGCAAGAAGAATCCCCGTGATGGGGTTCACCCCCACGAAGGACTATTCTTGCATCATAAGCCGATAATCCATATCTTGCACGTTGATAATCACGGGGGTGCAGTCGCACAGACCCACATTTTTCCTCCCCCAAGAATACAAGCGACTAAGCATAGTCCATCTCTCCATGCAGCAAATCACCCTCTCCCAAGTCCTACCCGAGGTCTTCCGTGAGCGTACCGATCTCGTCTCCGAGGTCTGGCGACAGGAGCTCAGCCTCGAGCGGGGCAAGCACTATCTCATAGAAGCCTCTTCCGGCGCTGGCAAGTCGTCTTTCTGTAGCTTCGTCTACGGCTGGCGTGGCGACTACTCGGGGCGCATCGCCTTCGACGGACAAGATATCCGCGCACTCTCCGCCTCAGCCTGGGGGCGCATACGACGTGAATCCCTGAGCTTCCTCTTCCAGGATATGCGCCTCTTCGGCGAGCTAACGGCTTGGGACAACGTGTGGATCAAGAACCAGCTCACAGGGCACAAGGACCGCCAGACTATCGAGGGCTACTTCGAGGCACTCGGTATCGCCGACAAGCTCAAGAGCCCGGCACGCCTGCTGTCCCTCGGGCAGCAGCAGCGCCTTGCCGCTATCCGCTCGCTCTGTCAGCCCTTCGACTTCCTCCTCCTCGACGAGCCTATCAGCCACCTCGATGAGGCGAACGGCCGTACGCTCGCAGGGCTCATCTTCACCGAAGCCACCGCCCAAGGCGCCTCCGTCATCGTCACCTCCGTAGGCAAGCACCTACCGCTGGAGTATCACCACACCTACCAGCTATAGCCCCATGAATAGACTTGTCATACGCCTGCTGAGCCGTCATATCAGCCCACTGCAGCTCTTCGGCTTCTTCGTCGCCAACCTCATCGGCATGGCGATCATCCTGCTCGGATGCCAGTTCTACCAAGACGCGACGAGCGTCCTCGGTGCGAAGGATCGCTTCAAGAAGGGCGACTACATCATCATCAGCAAGCAGGTACGCGGTGGACTCTTCGGCGGGAAGAAGAGCAACAGCTTCTCCGCCAGCGAAATCGAAGAGCTATCGAAGCAAGACTTTGCCCTGCGTGTCGGGCGCTTCCTCCCCTCGAAGTTCCGCGTGTCGGCTGGCCTGACGCTCGGCATCGGGATGTCGACGTATATGTTCTTCGAAGCCGTACCCGAAGAGTTCCTCGACGTGAAGGCTGAGGACTGGAAGTACGACCCGAATAGCGATGAAGTGCCTATCATCATCCCACGCAACTACCTCGGGCTGTACAACTCTGCCTTCGCGCAGAGCCAGGGCCTCCCTCTTCTCTCCGAGGCGACGATGAGTAGCCTTCCTCTCCAGCTCGACCTCTCGGGTGCCGGCGAAGAAGTCCAGCTACGTGGCCGTATCGTCGGCTTCTCCAACCGCCTCAATACGCTACTCGTCCCCCTACCCTTCCTCGAGGCGATGAACGAACGCTTGGCACCTGGTGCCGAAGCCCCCTCGACACGCCTCATCGTCGAGGTCAAGAGCCCCTCCGATCCAGCCATTACGCTCTACCTGCGTGACCACCACTATGAGAGCGAAGGCGAGCGCCTGGCATCGGGCGAATCGATGTACCTCCTGCGACTCCTCGCGGGGCTTGTCTTAGCTATCGGGGTACTCATCTCCGCCCTCTCAGTCTATCTGCTTCTACTCTCGATATACCTGCTCCTGCAGAAGAATACGCGACAGATCGAGGATCTCCTACTGCTCGGCTACACGCGTAGTGCCGTCATCCGTCCCTACATCGCGCTGACGCTCATCGTGCAGTGTGCTGTCCTCGGCCTCAGTCTCGTCGCAGTGGCCTATGCCCGTGGCTACTATATCGAGGCTGCTCAGCGCCTACTCTCTGACGAAGTAAGCGGAGGGCTTGGCACGACCGCCCTCATCGGTGTCGGCATCTTCCTCATCACAGCGCTCATCAATACGCTCTCCATCCGCCACAAGGTGCACAGCCTACGCCTCTTCGCTAAGGCATAGGCTCCACTAAGCGCCACAAAAGCATAAGCCCGTGCCCCCAGATGTGGGAGCACGGGCTTATGCTTTATATTAGCTATTCAGCTGACTACGGCGCGGGGCGATTAGCCGAGTGCCTTACGCAGCTCATCGAGCTGCTGACGGATCTGCCGTAGGCGGAGCAGCGTGTCGGCGCGCGACTCGAGGGAGGACTGACGGACGCGAAGCTGGGCATTCGCCCCCTCGATCGTCATCCCCTTCTCTCTCAGGAGGAGCTGTATGGTGCGTAGCGTCTCGATATCCCGCTCGGTGTACTGCCGCACGCCCTTTGGGGAGATGTGAGGCGATACCTGCGGGAAGACGGTCTCCCAGTAGCGGACCGTCGAGACGGGCTCACCGAGCTGGTGCGCCACCTCCTTGATGCGGTAGAAGAGTCGCTTAGCCATAGCTGCGAGAGCTTACTTAGCTGCGGGGATGTAGGTCTCGAGGAGCTTGACCTTGCCCACGGGTGTGAGGGTGAGCGAAGGGTTGGAAGCAGGGACGAGTACGCTCTGACCCTGATGCAGTTCGACGACCGTGCCGTCAGCATCCGTCAGGCGTACGCCACCCTCCATACAGATGTAGATGACGAAGCTATCCAGCTTAGACCAGTCGCGAGCGAGTGGCGCATCGAGGTCAAGGAGGTTCGTCTCGAAGTAGCGGCAAGATACCAGCTCTACGGGAGCATCTACCTGAGGCGTGTAAGCCGTGCGGTAGTCCTCCTCAAGGTGATAGTCGATGGCGTCCTTCGCCAGCTCGGTGTGAAGCTCACGCTTGTTGCCTGCAGCATCCGTACGATCGTAGTCGTAGATACGGTAGGTGATATTGGAGGTCTGCTGGATCTCAGCGATGAAGCAGCCTGCACCGATAGCGTGGACACGACCTGCGGGGAGGAAGAAGACGTCACCAGCATTCACTTCGTATTCAGCGAGAGCCTCGACGATGGTACCTTCTTCGATACGGCGCACGTAATCCTCGGGCGAAGACTGCACGGCGAAGCCGCTATAGAGCTTAGCCCCTGGAGTCGCGTTGATGACGTACCACATCTCAGTCTTCCCGAAGGAATTGTGACGCTTCAGACCGAGGGCATCATCGGGATGCACCTGGATAGAGAGGTAGTCGCGGGCATCGATGAACTTGATGAGCAGGGGGAAGCGACGGCCGAAGCACTCGAGGACGCTCTTACCGACGAGCGCTTCGCCGTAGGTATGGATCAGTTCGTCGAGGTTCTTCCCAGCGAGCGGGCCAGCTGCGACGACGGAGTAATTGTCGTCGACGTGAGAGATTTCCCAGCTCTCACCGACCTTCTTATCGTCGGGAGTAAGGCCTTTGAATGGGCGGATAGCACTGCCGCCCCAGATGACTTCCTTCAAGAGAGGCTCGAAGGTCAGGGGATATAGCTTATTGATAGACATGATGGGATGTATGATATCGTGGAGATATATGTGGATTGTCGGATGACGGTGCAAAGGTAGTCATTATAGCCTCTACACCCTATTTATACATAGGTACAAAGAGAAGAAGCGAGCGCTTAGACCGCAGGGAGGTTCATCCCCGTGATGCGGCGATAGAGGTCGAGGGCATAGATATCCGTCATCCCCGAGATATAGTCCAGCGTGCTCTGGATGCGTCCGTACATCGTGGGCTGCCCCATCTCATACTGACTACTTACGCGACTGAGGAGCGTGCGGCTGTACTGGTAATCGGGGTGAAGCTGTGCCTCAAGGAGCTGATCCAGCAGGGCGGTGAAGATACGATGCCCTGCGAGCTCGACGTCGACGACCTCACGGGCCCGATAGATGCGAGCATAGGCCGTCTGGCTACACGCCTCGTAGGCCGCCTTCGTGCGTGGCTCGAGGTGATGGATGAGGCTACCAGAGAAGGTCCCCGCGAGGATCTCCCGCTCAGCATCGAGGAAGATACCTGCAGCCTCCTCGACCAAGAGGTTGATGACCTTAGAGCGCAGGTAAGCCGTCTGCTCGTTGGGATCGGTGATATACCGAAGGCCCTGCTGCACCTCCCGCAGCTCGTCCTCGGAGAAGAAGGCCGAGAGCAGCCCCTGTGCCTCCTCACGACTCAGGATGTGGAGCTTCGCGGCATCCTCAATATCCATAATCTGATAGCATATATCGTCTGCAGCCTCCACGAGGTAGACCAGCGGATGGCGGGCATAGCTCAGTGCTGAGGCGGTGCGTCGCTCGAGCCCCAGCTCTGTGGCGACCTCCTTCATCGTCTCCTCTTCGGTGGCGAAGAAGCCGAACTTACTCTTCCCTCCTGCCAAGAGACTGCTATAGGGATACTTCACGATGCTCGCCACCGTGCTATACGTCAGGGCAAAGCCCCCAGGACGGCGACCACGGAACTGATGCGTCAGGAGGCGGAAGGCATTCGCATTCCCCTCGAAGTAGAGGAAGTCCTCCCAGCGTCCACCCTCGGCACGTACCAGAGGCTCCCAGCGCTTCCCCGGGCCTTCGCCGAAGTAAGCGCTGATCGCACGCTCCCCGCTGTGCCCGAAGGGGGGATTCCCCATATCGTGCGCCAGACACGCAGCGCTGACGATGGCACTGATCCCCGAGCGGAAGGGCGTCTCACGGTCGGTGGGATAGCGCTCGGAGAGTACCTCCCCGACGATATTGCCCAGCGAGCGCCCGAGGCAGCTCACCTCGAGGCTATGCGTCAGGCGGTTGTGCACGAAGATGTTCCCAGGCAGGGGGAAGACCTGCGTCTTATTCTGTAGGCGACGGAAGGCAGGCGAGAAGACTAAGCGGTCATAGTCCCGCTCGAAGTCGCTTCGTGCCCAGCCCCGCGACTGGGGGCGCTCTGCGCGGTCTGCACCCAGACGGCGGTCAGAGAGGAGTTGGGTCCAATGCATTGGCTTAGGATCGAGAGCGAGCAGGGAGATTCCCCGCTCGTAGTAAGGAGATGAATGATACCACAAAGGTAGTGCATCTAAGCGCTTTACCCCTCATCTCGAGGGGCAAGCGCATCCAAGAGCAAGCTGCCAGCACTCGGCACAGCTTCCGCCCCCTCACTCTCGAGGGGATACGAACCAGTACTGGTCGGCCTCTCGACCAGTACTGGTCAAGAAGCGAAGTAGTACTGGTCGATATATGCGACCAGTACTGGTCCGATCGGTGAGCAGTACTGGTCACTATCCCCCTCCTCTACAGCATCAGAGCAGTGAAGCGATATACTCCTGAATATCAATCTCTAACGGAGCACCTTTATTCGCCCATTTCCCCGCCCTACTCTTCGGCAGAGCGACATCCTTTGCTCCCAGGATAATAGGAGGAGGGAAATGCCCGTTTGAGCTAACAGCAGAGTGATCACACGGAGCGGCCTCTTTTGTGGATATATCCCTATATTTGCAGTATATAGATGCCCCCAATTAACTACACATCATAGCGACTTATGAAACGAATCAAACATTACCTTCTCCTCTTAGCAGTCCTTGCCCTCGGGCTCTCCAGCTGTAGCAAGGACCAAGCTTACCAGTATGCTCTGCCGGCTGACGCCTACTCGGTATGCTCCTTCGACCTCAAGTCTATGGCCAAGAAAGCCGGTGTCGCCAACAGTAAGGATGGCGAGCTACAGAAGCATCTCACCGAGATGCTCAGCGACAGCGAGGAGGCCGAAGCCTACTACAAGGAGCTCATCCAAAACCCCAGCAAGAGCGGTGCCGACCTCAAGAGCCCCGTCTTCCTCTTCTCCAACGAAAAGGTCAGCCTCGGCTACCTCCTGCGTGTCGATGACAAGGGCAAGCTCGAAGCCTGCGTGAATAAGCTCCGTAAGCTCCGCAGCAAGGATGCTGCAGCTCTCAAGGCCGAGGACGGCATCTTCTTCGATATCGACGAAGACTCCACCGAGCCTGAAGATGTCGAATACGATGAGAGTGAGTACGACGTCATCGAAGAGACCAGCGACACGACAGCCCACCAGTCCTCGATCTCTACCTACCATGTCTCTGGGAATGTCAAGCTCTACGCCTTCAATGACAAGGCCTTCATCTCCCTCAACACCAGCGAGTCGACCATCGAAGAGACGAAGCAGCTCGCTAAGCAGTACCTCAGCCAGACCAAGGACAAGAGCTATGTAGCTACCCCAGCCTTCCGTGACCTCAAGGACCAGAAGGGCGATATCCGCGGTGTCCTCTCGATGGCAAAGTTCCTGGAATCCAGCTATGGCAAATCAATGACTGAGAACATTGTAGGCCTTTCGGATGCCACCAACTTCGATGGCATCGATATGAAGAAGTGCTACATGCTCTACTCGGTCTCCTTCGAGACGGGCGAAGTCGTGGGTACGATGACCTATGGTAGCGAAGACAAGGAGATCCTCAAGAAGCTCAAGAAGCTCGCCGAGGAAGTCTCTCCCAAGTCCGTACAGGATGACCTCGTGAAG
>ERZ1674297.370-NODE-373-length-11629-cov-27.956541_pt1 | contig 11629 bp, 10 predicted proteins | sample MGYA00581112_ERZ1674297 | MGnify/ENA primary metagenome ERZ1674297 (study PRJEB41354, sample SAMEA4873322) | human saliva metagenome | biome: human-associated habitat [ENVO:00009003]; feature: mouth environment [ENVO:08000002]; material: saliva material...
GCAACTAATCCTTGAAAAGGAAGAAAAATCGAAATTGGTGTAAACCAACTGATAATGAGCAGGAAACGGAGTCATTTGCATAAAACTGCTCTGTTCATATAGGGCAGTAATATGCAGATTTAGGCAGAAGTTCAGTTACCAAAGCGTTAGCTGATTTTGAGATAGGTAACGATGAAGTAATGTTCGGTAACTGAATTATTTTTGCTCGTGTGGCTGTTGCTGCGATCGGCAGTTTTCTGCATAAGTGAGGAACGCTTTGAAATTGGTAATTTTGCCACAAAACATCAAAGCGTATGAAGCAAGAGAAAATGAAGGTGTTGCTCTACCTTAAAAAGAGTGGACTTGACAAGTCGGGCAAAGCGCCCATCATGGGACGTATCACACTTGGAAGGAGTATTGCGCAGTTCAGTTGTAAACTCTTCTGCAACCCCGACTTGTGGAATCCACGAGAGAGCAGAATGGACGGTAAGAGTCGTGAGGCGGTGGAGATAAACGGTAGATTGGAAAATCTGCTGTTGTCTGTTCAGTCAGCTTATCAATCTCTGCTATCCAAAGGTTGCCCATTTGATGCAGCCGATGTGAAAGAGCTGTTCCAAGGGAGCGTACAGACACGTTGCATGCTCATTGAAAGGCTGGATATGCTCATTAAGGAGAAGGAAAGCCATGTTGGTATAGACATCAAGGAAGGAGCCATACACGGCTATCACTCTACCCGAATTCATTTGCAGAAGTTTATTCAACGGAAATACAAGGTAACAGACTTGGCTTTCTCACAGCTCACAGAGAACTTTATCTATGAGTTTGGGCAGTATTTCTTAGGTGAGTGCGGTTTTCAAGAAAGCACATTCTATAATGCAGCCACGCATTTGAAGACGGTATGCAGGTTAGCTTACCGTGAGGGATTGGCTGATGTTCTTCTATTTGACAAAGCCAAAATCAGCAAGGGCGACAAGAGACTGCCCAAAGCATTGGACAAGGAAGCATTAGACAAATTGAAGACTCTCAACTTGGAGGACTTGGAGGAGGATATGGAAACGGCAAGGGGTATTTTCCTCTTTGCCTGTTATACAGGTGTTGCTTATTGTGATTTGATGGGACTTGGCAAGAAGCATCTTTTCCGTGATGACGAGGGAAGTTTATGGTTAAAGTTCAACCGCCACAAGACAGGTGTACTATGCCGTATCAAACTGCTGCCCCAAGCCATAAGGCTAATGGAGAAGCTCCACAGTGATGAAAGGGAAACATTGCTCCCCTATATCAAGTACAAGAACTATCAGACCTATTTGAAAGCCCTGCGGCTTCGTGCAGGCATATCGTTTCCCTTTACCACGCACACGGCAAGGCACACCTTTGCTACGCTCATCACGCTTGAGCAAGGAGTGCCAATAGAAACCGTGAGCAAGATGCTCGGACATAGCAACGTAAGTATGACCGAGCGTTATGCAAAGGTTACACCCCAAAAACTCTTTGAGGAATTTAATTGTTTTATTTCTTTCACGGAGGATATGCAGATGAATATTTAGCAATAGACATATTAAAACTAAAATCATTATGAGAAGTACATTCAAGACTCTATTCTATATCAACAGACAGAAAACAAAGGCAGACGGCAATACCGTCATTCTCTGCCGTATCACCATCGATGGTAAGAACACAACTATTCGCACAGGCGAAGAGTGCAATCCCTCCGAGTGGAGCACCAAACAGGGTTTGACAACCAATAAGAAGACCAACCAAAGAATCAATGAGTTCAAGGAATTAGTAGAGAAAACCTATCGGGACATACTGACGAGGGAAGGAGTGGTAAGCGTGGAACTTATCAAGAACAGTTTGCAAGGCATTGCCACTAACCCCACCACGCTCCTTGCAATGAGCAAGGCGGAACTGCAAGCCGTCAAGGAAAGCGTTGGAAAGTCAAGGGCAGAGGGGACTTATCTGAACCTTTACTATTCTGATAGAAATCTCCGAGAATTTATCGATAACAAAGGAGTACAAGACATAGCTATCGCCACCATTACGGAGAGTTTGTTTGAGGAATACCGCTTCTTTCTTAAGAAGCGTGGGCTGAAAGCATCGACTGTCAATACCAATCTCTGTTGGCTGAGCCGACTGATGTTTCGTGCGGTGAGCAGGAGGATTATCCGCTGCAATCCGCTTGATAACGCCAAGTATGAGAAGGATGAAAAGAAGATACGCTTCTTGCAAAAGGGCGATGTAATGAAACTTATGGCAATGAGGATGAACGACAGGGGAGTAGAGTTGGCACGGCTGATGTTTGTCCTTTCCTGTTTCACTGGTATGGCTATTGCTGATATGGAGACTTTGGAATATAGGCATATCCAAACGGCAGCGGACGGACAGAGGTATATCCGCAAGGAGCGTCAGAAGACAAAGGTTGAGTTTATCGTTCCGTTACATCCTATTGCAGAAGCCATTATTTACTATTGCAGGAACGAGCAGGAACATGGCGGAGTGCATCAATCGATGAAAAAGAAAGGTGAGAGCCTTGTTTTTCAACCTCATTGCAGCCGTAGCGTGATGGGCAAGAACCTGAGCATCGTGGGTAAGGCTTGCGGTATCAGACAGAGATTGTCGTACCATGTTGCAAGGCATACCTTCGGTACGATGAGCCTTAGCGCAAGAATACCTATTGAGAGCATAGCCAAGATGATGGGACACGCTTCCATATCAAGCACGCAGATTTATGCACAGGTAACGGACAACAAGATTTCGGAGGATATGGATAGGCTTATTGCCAAACAATCGGCAATGAAGAAAGATATTGTGGAGAGAGACCTGTGAACTTTTTTCGGATATACCAATCTATAAAATGGAGGAAACGGCATGAATACGAGCTATAAATCAAAAACAAAGACCAGCACGGAGAATCATCGTAGCTATTTTGATTGGGGCTGCAATATGCAGGTCATTCGCAAGGGTAACGGAAACATTGCCATGACGGAGAGCGAACTCGCAAGGTTCTTCGGTGTAACATGGATGAAACTCAACCACAGACAGCAAACGTTGATGAAATTTTCCAACCAGCATCCCGATGAAAGGAGTGCAGGTGAGGAGGAAGTCATCATCAACGGACAACTAAAAGGTTATGCACCACTTTATCCACTTCCAATAATCATTGCCCTGTCCTTTCTTTTGGAAAGCACGGAAGCGCATTTATTCAGAAAGTATGTCTGTGAGAGGTTGCAGAAACCTGCATCCGTGGTAACACCAGTATTTCTGCTCGGTAACACGAATAACTAATGATTATTTCTTATCTTTCCTTTTTCTTTCACTGATTATATCTTACTACATAACTACATTAAAGAATAAAGCGGTGAAAGAAAAAGGATTAACGTGTAGTAAAGTACTCGAAATAATTGTACTGCGCAGTAACTACATTTGCCTTTCTTCTTTCACCGCTTGATTCCGATTAAAAGGAAATTATATGATATTTGTTATTCTATGGACAATCCTTTGAAGTACGCTTTCATTGCTTACAAGTATAGATGCTGTACCTGTCATTCCACTGATCATTTTATACTTGCAATCCGTTATCCTTACCTGTGCCGTGAATACGCTACCTGCTGCCGTTTGTCGGGGTATATGCGATATGGCTGTTATTACACCATTGGCAGTTCCGTAGGTTTCTGCATCGTAACCCTCAAATTCGATGTTCGCTGTCATTCCTCTTGCCATCGTATTCACGTATTTATAAGGAAAGTCTATTGTACCTTGATGGGCATTTGTTATCTGCACCTTTGCATTGATGGTTTCGGGATAAGGTATAAAGTATGCACCCGCCAGCAGTGCTAATATCACAATGGTGATGATGGTGATGCCATAGCGCACAATTCCTGATGGTATTTCGCCAATGATATGCCTTACCTTTTCGCTGCGGAGTTCTATCTTGTTGTCTGCCATAATATTCCTTTCTGCTGTTAGTTGCCTAATTCTAACTGATTTTTTACGAGGTTATAGTATGCACCCCGCTTTGCCGTGAGTGCTTCGTGATTGCCTGTTTCCACTACCTTGCCTTTATCTAATACCACAATCTGGTTGGCATTCTTCACTGTGCTTAGTCGGTGAGCCACTATAACTACCGTCTTGCCTTTATAGAACTCGTCCAGATGTTCCACAATCATACGTTCGTTGTTGGCATCGAGCGAGTTGGTAGCTTCGTCAAGGAAAATGTAGTCGGGATTCTTATATACGGCTCTTGCTATCAGTATGCGCTGTTTTTGTCCCTGACTTAATCCTACGCCATCGCGACCGATCTTAGTGTTGTATTTTAAGGGAAGTCCCATTACATAGTTATGAATACAAGCTATTTCGGCTGCCCTTTGCAACCGCTCCTTGTCAATCTCTCCATCATCAACGGCAATGTTGCGTGCAATGGATTCAGAGAAGATGACACCGTCCTGCATCACCACACCACATTGTCTGCGCCACCATTTCTTATTGAGTATGTTCACATCTGTTCCGCCAATAGTTATTTGTCCGCCCAATACGGAATAATAGCCTAACATTAGTTTGATGAGCGTTGTCTTACCGCTGCCCGAAGCGCCCACAATAGCTGTTACCTTACCCTTGGGGATAGTGAGGCTTACATCGTCAATGATAGTTTTCAAGGCGTGAGGGTCGTATTTGAAGTTTACATTTTCAAGGTCTATGCCCTTATCCTCTTCTTTCACAGAGGTTTCCAATCCTTGCTTTCCGTTCTCATCGTCCATACAGTGGATTTCGTTGATACGTTCAAGGCTTATCTTTACATCTTGTACGGAGTAGAAGAAACTCATCAACTGTTCCACGGGCGAGTTAAGTTGTCCTATGATGTACTGCACGGCAAGCATCATACCCAGCGTGAGTTGTCCATGAATGACGGCTGTTGCTGCCACCACCGTGATGACGATGTTCTTTAGTTCATTGATGAAGATGCTGCCCGCCTCCTGTGTCTGCTGGAGTTTCAGCGATTTCATCTGCACTCCAAAGAGGTCTGCCTGCACGTCCTCCCATTCCCAGCGTCTGCGCTGCTCGCAGTCTTGGATCTTTATCTCCTGCATGGAGGTGATAAACTCGTAGGTTTTATTGTTGTTGATAGCTTGTTGCTCAAAGAGTTCATAGTCGAGTACCTTTCTGCGCCTGAGGAAGAGTGCAAGCCAACCGCCATAGAGCATACTGCCGAGCATGAAGATGGCAAAGACGAGCCAATTATAGGACAGCAGCACGATGCTGAACACCACAAAGGTGAAGAGCGAAAACACGATGCTAAGTGTCTGTTGAGTTAGAAACGTGTTCACCCTACTATGGTCGCCCATACGCTGCATAAGGTCGCCCATCAGTTTGGTATCGAAGAACGACATGGGCAACTTTAAAAGCTTAATAAAGAAGTCGCTTACCAACGAAATGTTGATACGCAAAGAGATATGTAGTAAGATCCAACGGCGGATAAAATCGATGGCAGTTCGACTAATGGTAAGCATCAGTTGTCCCAAGAGTATCAGCCAAATAAAGCCAATATTTTGGTTTTTAATGCCCACATCTACGATGGATTGAGTGAGGAAAGGCAGAATGAGTTGCAGCAAGCTGCCCACGAGCAAGCCTAAAACAATCTGCCCAAAATACTTACGATATTGCTTAATGTAACCAAAGAGGAACTTAAATGAGCGTTCCTCTGTTGGCTGTTCATCTGTCTGCTTTTCATAAAATGCAGGTGTTGGTTCTAAAAACATAGCGATACCCTTTTCCTCACCGCCCGAGTGGGTGCTAATCCAGTGCTTCTTAAATTCCTCGAGATTGTATTTAACAAGTCCCTTTGCAGGGTCAGCAATGTAGAAGGTCTTGCCTTTCTTGACTTTATATAATACAACGAAATGGTTTTGATTCCAATGGAGTAAGCAAGGATAATTTATGTCTTTTATTTGATATAAACTTGCTTTTCCACATAGTACATCAAAACCTAAGGCCTCTGCCAATTGTTTTAAAGCCTGCATTGAAACACCCTCATTGGTTATAGAACATATATTTGATAGGTTTTCGAACGAATATATTCTACCATAATACTTACAAACCATAGCCATGCAGGCAATCCCACATTGCATGGCGTCATGTTGCCTATAAAAATAAAAGGACATTTATTTTGCTGTGTTGTATTTGGTTAGACCGGAGTCGTTGTCTCTATTATTAATGTTTTTACCCAGATGCCTTCGTGAATTGCCTTTTGACAAAGAATAGACGAAAGTCAGTGCCACAAGATTTTTGAAATTACCCCATCGGGTCTTTTCTACGAAATGGAATGAAGGAGTGTCCGCATAAATCCTGGAAGGATCGGGATTGTAAATGAACATGGCACCCACGGTGATTGCACCTAATTTATAGGTAAGGGATGCGTTCGCATTATACCCAATCTTCTCAAAGACATCACCTTCAACAGTGGTCATCGGTAGATTGTGGTTGGTAATGAACTGCCACTTGCCTGCCACCACCTGACAAGAGATTCCGACATTGTTCAGATTGTGGTTGACACGCTGATTAGGCGTATTGTATTTGGAAGACAGATAGTTATAGTAAGGCTGCAAAGTTAGCCAGGAGAAAGGTCTGCAACTCAGAACAAGCGATGCGCCATACTCGTTGACATGGCGGATGCCCACAATCTGGTTCACGAAGTCCGAACCGTCAGCGGAAACAACTGTCATATTCTTGCTGGGATAGTAGGCATGGCTGACGGAAGGTTTGACAAACCAGATATTATTGGCCGACGCATACTGGAAGCTAAGTTCGGTGCGGTAGAAATGGTAGGGCTTCAGACTGCTGTTGCCTTGTAGATAGAATCGTTCATCCACGACGGTACGACTATCTGTGAGCTGACCGACGTTAGGAACCGCAGATGCTATGGACGACGTCAGGCGTAGCGAACTGTGTTTGTGCAGCTGGTAATTAAGAGAAACAGAAGGCCGCATAAGGATGTAGTTGGCTATTGCCTTCGTCGCAGTTCTATATCGGTTGTTCTCCACACCGATTCCCAGGTTGTAGGACAATGCCCCCCATTGATTGGTGTAGTCGGCGTATAGGTATTCCTTTTGCGTATTCACTGTCGACAAATTGGATGCCCCGTCTGTCTGACGCAGGTTTTTGTATTGATAGTAGGCTCCTATCTGTATATTTCCCTGCCACAGTTTGTCAGTATAAAGTGCTTCTGCTATTAGCGAGTAAGACTTGTTGTCGACGACGTTGGTAAACGTTCCCGTTCCCGAGGTGTTTGTTAGATTATTGTTCGAATTGGATTTGAAATAAGTGTTCACCACATTGACCGACAGACTGTTGCCTTTACGGAAGGTGTGTCCGAAGTAGATGTTGGCCGATATGGATGAAAAGTCACTTTGAAGCCTTCTGTGGTTGGCATCTTCCAATGTACCCGTCCGCAAGAGCTGTTGACTGTATTGCTGGGTAGCCGGAAACTTACGATATTCTAAAGTGATATTGAAAAGGTTGCTGTTTTGGAAACGCTGATAGAATAATTGTCCTATGTGGTAGGTACCAGTGTATTTACCCGACAGACCCTTGTAATCGTTCGTCACATCCGGATAGACATAACGGTTTTCCATGGTGTTCCGGTCAAGATGTCTGTAGTCCAGAAAATATGCCGCAGACACCTTGTTGAGCGAATCGCTATAACTGGTGGAAATCAAGTTGGTACCATATCCTGTGGTGATACTGTTTTTGGTGTCGAGATATAGTGAATAGTGCCTTTTGTTGGTGCGCTTAGTCGCTACATCTAATACAGCACCTATCTTCTCATGCGCAAACCTTGCAGGCGGATTGGAATAGTAGTGCAGGGTCTTTATTTCGTCGGCTTTGAGCAGCATCAGTTCACGTACCGACCTCCTGATTCCATCAATCAGCACCAAGACAATTTTACCATCTGCCGTCAGCAGTTCACCGCTGTTTGTTGAAAGTCTGAATTGCGGCAGGCTACTGATGGCCTCCAAAGCGTTGTTTCCCATCTGTCTGGCACGCCTGTCTAACAGGATGATGTCTGCGTTGCCGAAGCTTCTTAGCCCTTGAGCCGACACAGTGACCTCTGAAAGGTTCTGTATGCTTTCTGTCAGCTTGACCACTCCGACATCGCCACGCTTGCACGTTAGCTGTTGTGGCCGATACCCTAAACAAGAGAATTTCAACAGGAACTGTCCGTCTTCGTCTACATTCAAACTGAAGGTTCCTTTTGAATCCGTCAACGTGTGAGCAATGGCTGCCGTGTCAGATAAGCTGGCCAATACGCAGTCAACGCCGGCTAATGGACAGCCAGACGGATCGGTCACCGTACCGTATATCCTGTTCTGTGCGTTGCTGCTTATCAACGAGACTACAAAGGCAAACCATAACGTTGTGAAAATTCTTGCCACCATAATATAAATTATTTACACATTGAATCAATGTAATTTACCATCGAATCTTCCAAATTGATATCCATTCCATCGAATTTACACGCATTTACATATTCATTATCCCTTGGACACACCCCCATACAAATTGGAAGTTGTTTGCATTGTAAGCACCGTTTATTCTCAAAGGATTTCACCTCATATTTTCTGATAAAATCCATGTTCCAAGAAATAGAACCATCGTTTTGAATAATGCCATGAGTTTTGTTCTCATACAAATCATTGCATGCCGTACATTTTATAACATCACCATTAAAATTAATGGCATTATAATACTTACGACTAGCGTAACATGGAACGAAGTTTGTGATAACGTCCAGACGTATTGTGTTATAACCAGATTGTTCAAATAAATTAAGAAGTTCTCCGATGTCTTTATATCTATCTTTCCTTACCTTTTCTTGCCATACTTTTTTGGGGGTAATCGTTATTCTTCCCCGATTAGCCATTGTAATGTGATGGTTGATTTGATCTACTATTTCATAATTTAGATTCTCGTCAGTATAGTTAATTCTCAATAGAATATTAACAGCCTTTGTATTGCTGAGCAATTGGTTGATGTTGTTTAGAACATGATCGAATGCAGAATCACAACCTTTCTGATATTTTACTTTATCATGGTTCTGTTTGGGTCCATCTAATGTAATATGAAACCGCGTCATGCCAAGTTTTTGAATTAATGGAATGTTTTTGGGGAAAATGAAGTAACCATTTGATGTAGCTGTTGTTGAATATTTTACACCTTTTTTCTCACATTCTTTTTGTGCGAATTCACATATTGGCTTTATAATTTGTTTTAAGTACATTAACGGTTCACCACCAAACCATTCGATTTGAAGTGATTCTATATTCTGTACATCAATCATATATTTGATGTGTGTCATCACATTCTCCATTGTACTCTTCGACATTCTTGAAGGTATATGATTTTGTATGCAATACCAACATTTAAAGTTGCAATCCAAGGTTGGTAGAATGATTAACAGATAGTTCTTCTTGTTTACTGAATCACAATATCTTTTCCTAATTATTGAAAGCTCATCAGTATTATCCGGCACAATGAAACCACTTGCTGATAGCTTGTCTTTTAGAACTTTAGGGATGAACTCAATTCTTTCTTTGTCTGTGAGTAGCCTCTCTATTTTTAACCCTAAATCCTTGGGAAGCTTAAAATAAGTGTGTTCAAGCCCATTGTACCAATAAGATTGGTTATTTTGGTATATTATATAGTTATAATTACTTGCTTTCATATATTACAATACTTAATTAACATCCCGTAAAAAAATAAAAGAGCCATATCAAGTATGGTAATGAACGATATGGCTCTTAAAGTGTTGAAGTTTCATTATCATCTACCACGAAATACCTTCAGGTACACGTTGAAATGATGTAGAACTGTTCATTAAGCATGTTGTACCCCCGGTTGAGATTGATCTGTCACAATAATAACATCACATCCGCATCCGGCAACATTGTTAGAACATCCTGTCTGAGAGGCTGCCATTTCAGAAGCTCCACCCTTGACTTCAAGCGACTCCATTAAGGATAATTCCTCAACTGAAAAAAGTTTTTGGTTTTTCATTTAATGTAACATTTAATCGCCTTCTTACTGCTTCAGGCATTGCATTCTTTTGTCGTCAAAATTAGAAAAATATATAGTTGAGTTCAAATAATTTCGATGTTTTCTTGCAGGTTTCCTTGCAAAATCATACTTTTGTATGATAATATATAATCTTTCATGTAACATTATATAGTCAAAAAACGTGAACACGTAAAAAACTCCATAGAATGACGATTTTCGATATTTTAAAAGGGTTAAAAGAGGCAGACGACAACACACAGAGTATCCGGAGTCAAGCCACCAGTGATTATTCTCCTTATATAAAAAGTGCCCAAGCTACTGATAGGCTTGGATATGGAAAAATAGTTCTGATTGATTTCTGTCAATATACTTTTCTATATATATCACCATCTATTTTTTCAACTCTACAACAAAAAAGATTTAGAGATAACGGAGGAAGAATTGATAATATACTTGATGAAAGGCAGTTAAGCTATTTGAGCAATATTCTTAAATCGTATTTCGCGTTACAAAAAAACTATGCCCGTATAGAGTCCTCTGTCTTGCATTTTGACTTTTCAATAAATACCTCTTTATGTAAGCAAATGATACATGCCTCGTTGACTCCTTGTTTAATTGACAGTAACAAACATATTACACTAGGAATTTGTATGTTAACGTATTCAACAAGAAAACAAATAGGGAACGCCTTGGTTAAGTTACCTGGGGTTGACTATCATTTTGAATTGAGAAACGATAAATGGGTGCAAACCAATAATTCACATTTAACTAATATGGAAAAAGTTATTATTGGGCAAAGTGCAAATGGTAAAAGCATAGCGAACATCGCAGAGTATCTCTCTGTTTCGATAGCTACAATCAAGACTCACAGAACAAACATATTCAAAAAACTTGGAGTTAACAATATTACTGAGGCCATACAATATGTAGAGGATTATAATCTAATTTGAGTACTATCTCCAAAATATCGTATCAGGAAAAAATTGATATCCAGCAGTGTTTTTGTTGGATTTTCCACTGAAGATATACAGATTTTTCTGTATAGTAATTATAAGTAACTATTTGATTATCAATACTGTTTTATATTCTTTGTCGCTGAATAGTTACTTGCAATATACCTGCTACCTCTTATAATTCCCCTCCAGCATTTTCTCCAAGTCTGAAGCCTTGTAGAGTATTTTGCCTGCGAACTGCGTATAGGGAATAATCCTTTTGTCCCGATAATCCTGTAAGGTACGAGGGCTGATATACAGCCGCTCGCATACCTCTTTACCTGTGAGGAAGTGCTCACCGCCAAAGAGCGGTTTGTGTGTCTGTGCCACTTCCTTAATTCTCTTGCTTACTCCGCTGATAGCGGACAGTACCACCTGCATATCGTCAGCCTCCATGTTCAAATCTCTTACCTGTTCCATAGTTCTCTTGTCTTATTTGTTGCTCTTGGATTTGTTTGTGTTTGATTTCACTGATTTGGTTTCCAATAATCGGTCCACATCCTCACGCTTGTAATAGCACTTATGCCCGATTTGGGAAAATGGCAGCACGCCCGTATCACGGTAGTGCTGCAATGTGCGCTTGCTGATGTTGAGCAACTTGCATACATCACCAT
>ERZ1674297.375-NODE-378-length-11537-cov-6.879289_pt1 | contig 11537 bp, 4 predicted proteins | sample MGYA00581112_ERZ1674297 | MGnify/ENA primary metagenome ERZ1674297 (study PRJEB41354, sample SAMEA4873322) | human saliva metagenome | biome: human-associated habitat [ENVO:00009003]; feature: mouth environment [ENVO:08000002]; material: saliva material...
AAATAATAAATCCATTTATTGTTACTATTTTTAAATATTAGTGAAAACAAATAGGTACTAAATGATAATAGTAAAAACTCAATTAAGTACTTAAATTCTTTATTTATACTGTCCAAGAACTTTAAATCCGTAAAAAATACAAGTAAAAATATACCAAAACTAATTAGTCTATATTTTTCATTTATGTCCTCAGTAGATTTTCGGATATATTGAATTAGACTATAGGCAAATGCAAGAAACAAGGATATAGTAGCAAAATAATATACTAATTTCATTTATTATTTTCACCTCGTTTTCTAATCTCTTCATCTGTCGGAATATCTTGTCGTAGCTCCATTTTTTTTATATCTCCTGCTATTCCACCAGAAATACTTCCTAAAGTGCCTAAAGAATAAGATGAAACTGCTGTCGTAACTGGTCCATAAGGATATCCAAGTTTGAATCCTTCTGCAGTACCATAGGCACCTCCTATTGCAGAGCCTATTGGAGGAATTAAATTTGTCCCCCAAGCTTTAGCTAGATTAGTTCCACTATAGGTATAATAGTCTTGCACAAAATCATTTGTCATACTTCCTATACTAAAAATACCACCCAATCTATTAACTACTCTAAAAGCAGGTTTAGCATTCTCAGTATAATATAAATATCCCTTTAAAGGTTGGTTTGCTAATTCTGATGTAGTATTAGTTAAAATCGACTTTTCTAAATCTCTTGTACTTATACTTTTAGAAGATTTACTAACTTCCATAGTATCGTTAATATTATTAGAATTTAAACTATGATCAAATGTATTGGTTCCACTAGTATAATTATTATGTAAAATATCTTTATCGACACTTAAAGTTAAGTTATTAATAGAATTATGTTTACTTCTATTACGTTGATACTTTTCATATTCATATAATGCACGCCCTTTTTCTACACCATATTTATCAATATAGTCATTGAGCAAGGAGTCTTCATATGCTTTATTAGAAGAAATAATTCTAGAACTAGCCTCTTGTTTGTACATACTAAATGAATCTTCTAGGCCATTTGATGTAACATATTTATATACTAAATTGTTCATAATATCTTGGAATGAACCCGATCCAATTACTTCTGGTATACTACCTGCTAATTCACCATTTAAAAGTATGGATGTTTCATTATTAGTTTTATAGATTGAATTATGATTGTATTCATACCACATAAGGGTATCATAATAAGCAAGTTTTCTAACCCATTCGTCTAAACTAATTTCTCCATACTTAAAACTTCTATAATCACGTAACAAGTTTAGCTGATCGTCATGAGTCAACCAATTATTATCAACGGCTGAATTTATTAAAGGCACGGCTATTGATTGATCGCTAATACTTTTCCCTAAAATTATACTAACTAACTTTTGCATGTCAGGATTATCAATTTTTCTTAGAAGTGGTTGTGTAACTTCATTTATTGCACTAATTTTAAATCCATTAAAAGAATCATATCCAGAAAGCTTCGATATAGTTGCACCAAACGCACCATGTAAAGCAACTTTATAAATTCCACCATCATCCCATTTTTTAGCCTTATCCAAATATTCTTTTGCCAATTTTTCATTATTAGAATTTTCAGCAGATTCAGCTAATATTACATATTTTTTTTGTTCGCTAACAGCAATATCACCTATTAACTTATATCCATGATCAGAAATTTTTGTTAATAGAATTTGCTTTTCTTCAACTTTTTTCTTATCAAAAATAGGCGCTAATTTATTAAGTGCTTGTTCTGTGTCATGATTAATCTTTTCTAAAGATTCTTTCTCAGCAATTTCAATAATACCTTGACTGATGGCAGAATGTGTAGTTGATTTAGAATTACCCTTCACAGGAATACCCATTTTAGGATTACCTGTAATACCTATTGGATTATTTTTAGATCGTTTAGTCGTAGATAAACTATATCCAGAGGTTTTTGCTGAATAGGATGCTTCATTTTGAATATTATTCATTTTTAGAGAATTAGAGGATAATTTATTCTTAGATTTATCACTACTACCTTTAATTATACCACCTGTAAGTGTAGTTGTATTATTTACCTGTACATTATATCCACCATCACCTGCATATATGCCAGCCTGCTCTGTAACACTTGTATAGTGACTGTCTGTAGATCCTCTCGAATTATCAAACCCAACTCTTGCAGATCCACTCATACCATAGGATACAGATATACCTTTATTTTTACTTATTTTATGGTAGTCATTCGTATCTTGTAAACTTTCAATTTTCAAATCATGTCCAACTTTTGTAATCACACTGTCACCGATGACCTTAGAGCCTATAATTTCTGTATCATTTCCAGAGACAGTATTGACTTGTTTACCACGAATAATAGTTCCAGTATGTGTCTTAGTTGTCTCTAATGCATTTTCTTTACCTTTATACACATTAGCCTCTAAACCAATAACACCATTACCATGAGGACTAACTGTAGCACCAACAGACCATCCTGAACTTGTATATGTATCACGTTGTACCGAAGAGTTTGTTCCTGCATCTAAACTTAGGTTATTTGTTGCATTTAAATTAACCTCTGGAGCCTCTATAACACTACCTGTAATATGAATATTGCCTTTATCACTATTGTCACTATCCGCAGTAATACTTACTTTATTTTTGCTACCTATAGAACTACCTATATAATTCTCTTGATTAAGCTCACTAAGCTGTTTGAATTTACTCGAACCAACACTAACTTGTATATTAAGTAAACGATCTTTTTTAGCTCTATTATTTACATTATTCATCGCAGTTTTAACATCTGGATGCATAGCATTTTTCTCTTCAGGATGTTCTGCCTGATATGCTGTATTGAGTTCATCCGCCTTAGCCAGTATAGCTTTTTCTTTTTCTACAAGTTTTTCTATCTTAGCATTATTATAATTAGCCCCATCATTATAAGCGTGTTTTAAAGTATTTGCAGCTTCAAGATACTCTAATGTAGATAACTTGCTATTTTTTCTAGAGTTAGCCCGTTTTCCCAGTTGTTGAACATTATTTAATTCATTAACAATCTGACCACCAACACTTACAGTAAGACCGGAACGCTTCTCCTCGTGACTTTGCACTACATGTGCAGTATTATGCTTCCCATCAACAATCACATTTTGAGCAGAAAGGTCTGCAGGTTGATTACTAAAATAGTTTGTCGTGGTACTATGAATTGCATTACCAGCCTTAACATTAATCTCTCCATCTGAGGAAGCAATGTTACTTGCAACTTGAGTTTTATATCTGCCATCTGTTGTATCAGTCACTTTTTTACTGCCAATAGTAAATCCTATACCAGCACCCATTAAGCCAGATTTTTTACTATATTGATATACATCATCACGTTGAGTTTCTTCACCAGAATCTGTACGCACGTTATTTCCCGCAGATACGGATACATCTTTTGTTCCTAAAATATTAGAGCCTGTTACTGAAACATTACGATTAGCTTTCACATTAATCGTATCGCCACCAATCGTAGAAGATAAAACACCTGTGTGCTCATGATCTGTACGTATGATATTAGTTGTACGAGATAGTAAACTCTTTTCTTTATATTTTAGACCATATTCATCACGACTATAGCTTTTTCCATTAGTGATAGTAACATCATTTCCTGCTTCAACAGATGTTAAGCCATGTTCACTATTAACAATACCATTGCGGATATTTACATCATTTCCTGCACGTAAAGTAACATTGCTATCACTTAAAATAGCTGTACCTAATTCTGTACGGCGGTCAGTACGATTATAATTATCACTATTAACAGTCATATCCTTTTTAGCAGATAATGCTTCTGTTGTTAAGTTAATATTCTGACCAGCCTCAATCGTTGCTTTAGAATTTTCTCCAGTATGAACAATAGCACCTTTAAGGTTAACATCTTGTTTAGCAGATAAAACTAAATCGCCTTTTTCTCCTACACCTATAGTTCCTTGGCGACCAACAATATCGTGGTGTTCTAATTTATCTACATGAGTACCTACATTTATATTACGACCGGCATTAATGGTAACCTGTTTATCACCATGAATATTACCTGTATTTATTACATCTTGAGATGCTTTAATATTCACTTTATGTCCATCGATACGGCCTGTATTTTTTAAGTCATTAGCTCCTAATACAATTGTATCTGCAGTCATAATACCTTGATTTAGAATATCTGCATTAGTATTACTAACAATGGCTTTACCACTTATGATTCCACCCATTGCATCGACAGATTTTGCAGGTTGTTTCGCTAAATATACCTTAGGATACAAAACTTGTTTAGCTTTTCCATCTACTACAACCGTTTTAGTTTCTAACCATACCATATCAGTCGTTATAGCTTCCATTTGTTCTTTAGATAAGGCAATTCCTGGAGCTAATTTAAAAGTTTTACCAAAGGCTATACCGGCCTCTAATAATGCCTTGTATTCAGCCTCATTATCTGTATACCCTTCTAAATATTGTTTGCCTGTAGCTGATACAATTTGCTCATTAATAAGTTGTTGTTCATAGAATCCATCACCTAAACGTTTTAATCTTCGTTCAGGATCATTTGCTAAGGCATCAATCATATATTGGGAGGACAGAAAATTCTTTCTATTAGTAAAAGCAGAATCCGTCTCTATCAAAGCATTAGCTGTAATATCTGGATGAATTTGATATAGTACCTCTGTTGGTAAGGATAAACCATCTATAGTATGACTTTCTTTACCTTTGCCACCACCTAAACCATAGGGATCTAAACTATCATTAACCTTAGCAATAGTAGCTTTAGACAATGTATCTTCAGCATGCTCTTTAATAGCTCCTATTGGCTTCACATTTGCTTCAGTAATAGTTGGAGTCATATAGACTTCTCGGTCCCAAACTCTGCGACGTTTATGTTTTACACCATGACTTTTCCATTTTCTTACTGTTTTACTTTCTTGAGTAGTTCCAGTAATAAATGTCTTGTCACTCATAGACTCAGATATATTTTCTATTCGTCCCTTAGTTTGAACCGTCCCCCCAGAAATCACCTTACTATTATCATTATGGAGAATACCTGTTGCTACAACATCACTCCCACTACTAATAACCCCTGGGTCATTATGGGTTACCTCTTTATGGGTATGTTCTGTTTCAGTTCGAATAATCGTAAACTTATGAACTCGATTTTCATCTTTGTCCATCTCTTTGTTATAAGCTTCGTCTTCAGCAGTTTTAACAGGTTTTACATGTGGTGTACCATAACCACTTTTGTCATCAGCATAAGGGAATTCTGACTTATCAAAGACTTGACCCTCTAACTTATGGTGTGGGTCAGTAACTTTTAACTTATCAGGATTTTTAGTAATGCCATCTGAAACACGCTTTACACCTAATGCAACATTTTTATTATTTACCACAGGTGTATCTAGTTTAATAGCTTTAACGGCTTTAATAGTCGCTCCCGTATTATTTATACCTTGTTTAGCTGTAAGGTCCATTGTGCCACCACTATAGATGAAACCTTTACCCGTATTATTTATTGCATCTGTATTTATATCAACGTGATTACGACCTGCAATGACACCAGCCTTATGCGTATCTAATTCTTTTTTTATGGCAGTAACGTTCTCCTGTGCTTCATCATAAGTCTTTGTTAACTCTTTAATACGTTGACGATGTGCTTCTAACTCTATTTTAGTTTTATATTTTGTGATATCAGCATTCCATTCAGCATCAAGATCATGTTTAGCCTTTTCTAAATCTTTACCAGCCTTATGGTAGCGTTGTTCTATTTCGGAATTTGTATGGTTTATAACTGTCTTTGCATCAATAGCTACAGTATCACCATAAATGCGTCCACCTTCATGATTATCTACGGATTTAGCTTTTATGGTCGTAATCTTTCCAGAGTTAATAAGACCACTATTATTTAGTGTTTCTTGGCTATTTACAGTCGTAGATACATCACCTTGAACCACACCATTATTGTGAATAGCAATACTTTGACCAGCTAACGTAGTGTTGCCATTACTCGTAACACCACCGTCAACTATGATTTTGCCATCACTAGTAATACTAGATGCTTGTGTAGAGCTGACTACACCTTTAACATTTACACCAAGACCAGTATTGGTACCTTTCATGGTAATAGAATTAGCATACATACCACCAATAGCAGAGACATCTAAACCAATATTTCTAGAATCACCAATTTTTTGAGTCTCTAATGTATTAGCATCTATTATATTTTTGCCAGTACGTGTTTCAATTGTATTAGCCCACACTCCGGCATTTACATTGGTTGCTTCTGTTAAAATTTGTAAAGAGTTAGCATCTTTAGCATTAAGACCATTTCCGTTAATAGAAATACGTCCTTGCTCTACACGATAGGAGTTCAAATTTCCCTTTGAATCATATTCTGTTTTACCTGTAGTTAATACTGCTCGATCTGTATTGATAAAGCCCCCGCCGTCTACAGTAATACCATTTGGATTGGCTACAACTACTGAAGCTTTACGACCTGCTACCTCAATAAACCCTTTCATCTCAGTTGGATTATGTGATGTAACCTCGTTAACAATAACATTGGCAGAACCGCGCATCATATTAGGATTACCAGGTACATATCCACCTAATTTTGTATTAGCCATTTGGTAGGAGTTATTAAGAATTACACCATTTTGCGGTACATTGAAATTAGTATAATCATTTCTAGATACTCCACCAGCAGAAGGTCCTGCAACATTTATTAATGTAATACCATTACCAGCTTGTCCAACCGTAGCTTGTCTTTCATGTGGTGCATTTGTGTCAACCTCGATAGGGTTTGCTGCATAGGCAAATGGTACTACTAATGGGTCTACAATCATTAACCCCATAGTAAGCCATACGGCAATTTTATATTGTAATCGTTTTTCTTTCATAATTACTCTCTCTATTAATACATATACTCAAACTATTTAGAATCGTATACCAGCTTGGAAACCTGTAGTTACAGAGTCAGTTCTATAACCACTTGGTTTATATAATGGAACGCCAACAAATACATCATAGAACAATCCAGATTTAAACTGCCCTTTCATCCCTAAACTAGTACCAGCGATAAATTTACCTGTTAATACATCTGTACTTGGACCATATACAGCGCCAAAATCTACATTAGCATAAACACTGGAGCGCCATTTTGGAATATAGCTAGCAACTTCATTACGCATATACCAACCGCTTTCAGCCATTAATGTATTCTCACCATCAAACCCTTGTACCGTATATCGATTGCCAAGGCTAATCATATCTCTAGAGAATAAACGTTTATCCCCTAATGTCCATTGTCCATGGAATGATGTAGTAATGCTTGCCGGTCTATGCCCCCATATACGAGGCATTTGATAATCCACATCTACTAAAAGTTGTGTAAACCGAGTACTTGGTGCTCCATTACCATATTCAGGTTGTGAACCAAACCAACCAACACCTTGTTTAATAGCCGCTCTAGAATATAACGTGTTTTGTTTGATATATCTTCGTTCTGATATACCGAGTTCTACAGAAGCTGTATTTGCACGTTGTACAGCAATTTCTACATCATTAATATAATTTTTAGCATTACGCTTGCTAATAATAATATCCCAACTACGTTTAGTCGTTCGATCTCGATGGAACACATGATTCCAGGAACCTCGAATTGTCTTGGTATGGCTAGAACTCATAAATGGAGTAGCCATAGAATTAATTGTTTGGTGATATTTCATATCACTATAGGAGATACTAAAGGTATCTTTTCCTCTAGGAATGGAATAAGAAATACTATGATTTCTAGTACCTTTATGCTCACCGTCTTGAACTGCATCTCGATTAACACTTAAATTCAAAGAATCATTAGCATTAAAGACTCGATCAATACCAACTGCAGCAGTCCACTGTAGTTTTCCCGTTTCTTTTAGACCAGAATCATCTATGGACACCATCCCATGGATAGGTGACTTTTTAGTCGTTTCAAGCACAATATTGGTAGCCAATGGTTTTGAACCAGGTTCAAGCTCAACAGAAACATTTTGAGAGCCTAGACGCTTCATTTGCTCTATACCTTGCTCTATATTACGAATGTTTAAGACATCCCCTTCGCGAATAGGAAATGCATTTTCCCATGGCAATGGTTGTACATACGTTTTATATAATACAGACTCAACTCGACCTAATTGTAAATTGAATTGTAAATTACCTGAAGCTAAGGATTGAGATGGAATACCAATTCTAGAAGTAACATAACCGTGCTCAATAAGTGCATTATTTAATCTAGTAGATAATCTATTTACCTCTTCAACTGTAAGTTTACGATTCATAAATGGTTTAATTGTTTTTCGTAGAAAACCAAATTCTTTAGGTACATCTAATTGAAGTTTCTTTTTCTGTGCCTCATAATACAATGGACCTTTAATCAAGCGTGCACTTGCTGCAGAACTATTATCTACAAACGTAGTCTGATCCATAGTTGAATTTGTCATATTATCATATGTTAAATGTGCAGATTGACTAATTGGTTCTTCAACAATACGTATTTGAGATACAAAAAAAGATGGTCCTACATGTGCTGGCTGTTGTGCCGGTACTGTATAACCACCTTGTGATGATAAAGATCCAGATGTAATATCTATTCCACCTGTTTGTACTATAATTCGTCCCTCTCCAAGCCGTGCCTCTCTCGCTAATTGCTGTTCTCTTGCTCTATCTAGTTGTGCTTGTGTATCAATTGGTTTAGCACCATATATATATATTGGTAGCATACAAGCTAAACTTAGACAGAAAAATAGCTTTCTTTTCTTCATATATCCTCTCTTTAGACAAATAATAAATAAACTCCTAATTTATTATATTTTGTTTATTTTTAGAAAGTCAATAGAGAGTTTAAATTAAAACCACCTACCAAAGATAATCAATGTATCTTCGATAGGTGGTTTATTTTATTCACCCTTAGCAATATTATCTAAGAGTTCAATATAGCTTTGTTTGTTTAATGCTGGTGTAAAGTTATCTAATACATCTTTAGCACCTACAGCATCATCGTATAATAAGTCTACGATTGTCATAGCCAATGCTTGTGCTGTTTTGATGTATGCTACATCAGGTACAGAGATTTCGTATTCTGCGCTGTGCAGTACGCCATTAATACAGCCAACCCAAGGATGGATAACAGGCATCAAATGAGATACGTCGCCCATATCTGTACTTGCTGTCATGTGCTCTCCTTGGAATACATTTTCTTCACCAAATAATGGATTAGAGTTTTGGCGTAACATTTCGTTCATACGAGCATCGTTTCTCATCGGTAAGTAACCTGGCAAATCGTTAATTACGCAAGTGGCCCCTACTGCGTCGCCACCAGCCATTAATGCGCGGTTTACACGATGGTTGCCATTTACGATGGCCTCAATATTAGAGGCACGAACGTAACTTTCAACTTGAACATAGTCAGGTACACAGTTAACCAATGTGCCGCCTTGGTTGATGATTGGATGGAATCTAAAATAGTCACTTTCTTTGAAAGTTTCACGAATGGAGTTCACCCCCATAACGCCCATCAAGGCAGCATTAAGTGCATTAATCCCTTCGTGAGGTGCCGCTGCTGCATGTGCTACTTTACCATGGTATTCGATCAATTTAGCAACAAAACCATTAGATGTACTACCTAGGCCCATTTCCCCTGCCGGAGTTTTAGCCGTTTCCACATGCATTTGCATAGCCATGTCGATATCGTCAAAAGCACCTTCGTAAATGAGTTGTTGTTTACCACCCATGTATTTAATCTTGCCTTGTTCACGCAATTTATTGCGATAATCAACTTCGATCATTTCCTCAGCTGGAACAGCAAATAAAACTACATCGCCAGCGAGTTCATCCATAACAGATTGCAAGCCCATAGCTACGGCAAACATATTCGTAATTTGAATATTGTGGCCACAGCAATGTGCTGCCCCCGTTAAGTCATCAGCACGAGGATGGCGCGGACAAAGAATGGCATCTAGTTCACCGATCATGGCCACTGTATATTTGCTATCTTTGCCTTTCATACGACCTTTTACGCCAGTAAGAGCGTGTTCAGTAGTATAAGGAATGCCGAGCTCATCAAACATATCCCGTACTTTTTTAGAGGTCTTTACCTCTTTGTAACCGAGTTCAGGCTCAGCCATAATGGACTCAGCTATTTCACGTAAACGTGGTTGTGCTGCAACGATAGCCTCACAAACCCTTTGTTTTACTTCTTCCTTTGTCATACAGCTAATCAGCTCCTAAATTAAACCTTCTAAATGAAGTACTACTTGTGCTAATGCTGTTGCACAGATGAAAGTACCTGCTGTTACAGCTAATGCAACTGGAATAATACGCCAAGACAAGCGGCGGAAAGCACCGAGGTCTTTACCTAAGGATAGACCTGCATAAGCAAGTACAGGTGTTGTAGTAGCAAGGAATGTAACTTGGCTAGTTTTAGCAATAATCCATTCTTGACCAGGCATACCAGGTAAGGATGCAATAACACCAACTAGAGACACCCAGAATACCATAGGGAATTTATTCGCATATGGCAAGTAAGAAATCATTGCACCAATTGTAGCAAGACCTGCTAATACGGCAACGCCGATTAAGCTATCCCCAAATAGGTGTTTACCGTCCATTACATTACCTACTGCAGTAATGATAGCAGCAATGCAGATAACGATGACAAATTGTGTAATTTTTTCGCTTTTACTCATGACGTGCTGCCTCCTCTGCTAAATCTTGTTCACGTGTACGACCAGTAAAGAAGTTATAAGATTTTTCCATTACTGGTAAGGAAATAAATAGACCGAAGTATACGCCTAGTACTGTAGTCAACAAGTTTGCTGCCCCAGCGAGAGCCATAATTTGTTGTTCAAACTCAGGGTATACTGCAACGATAGGCGCTGTAGCGGCGGCCATCATACTAGCACTACCTACGCCTGCGCCCATAGCAAGAGCCAATGGATGGAACCAACCAGATTGTGCCAACATACCTGCTAATACGGAGGACCACATAGCACCGATAAGAACGCCACAGATGTACATGCCCATAACGCCACGGCCTTCTGGAGAGCTAAAGCCGAATTTATCGATGATGATCGCTACGTTTGGCTCACGGTCTACAGAGTAACAAGCACCTACTGCTTCACGGCGCATGCCAACTAACAAAGCTACTGGTAAACCGAAGATGATAGTACCGAAGAAGTGACCAAGTTCTTGTAATAATAATGCCCAACCAGCACTTGTTAGAATACCGAGATTTGGACCGATACCAAGACCTACTTTTACCATCAAGATCATAACGGCAATACCGATATAATCAGCAGATTTTTCCATTTGTTCAATTGTAAGAATCTTGAACTTAGGAATAGAAATTAATAAACCTAGAATCAATGTGTACAATAATGGTAATAGTACAACAGGACCTAGTTTCTTGATGCCCACATATTCAGCGGCTACGGTTAATACGAGCGCTAAAAAGTGGATTTTGAGATTACCCAAAAGCTGCATAATGAC
>ERZ1674297.380-NODE-383-length-11428-cov-18.855887_pt1 | contig 11428 bp, 9 predicted proteins | sample MGYA00581112_ERZ1674297 | MGnify/ENA primary metagenome ERZ1674297 (study PRJEB41354, sample SAMEA4873322) | human saliva metagenome | biome: human-associated habitat [ENVO:00009003]; feature: mouth environment [ENVO:08000002]; material: saliva material...
ACGAACCCGTACCCGACACACCTCGGTACGAGCCCGCGCTACCACGCGAAGTAGACCAGCCTCGACAGACATAGTGAGAGGCCGGGACCCCCAGACAAGGGGCCCCGGCCTCGTTGTTAGTTCTTCGGCGCGCGGCCTCGGGCCAGCTTCCCCAGTTCCAGGTAGCCGGGCAGCGGCTTGTTCATGGCCTCGTTCGCGAAGGCGACGGGCGCGCCGTTCGGTAGCGGGTTCACGACGCGGATCGCGGCGGTCAGCTTCTGTGCGGAGTTGTTCGACCGGTACCCCTCGGGCAGCGGCAGTCGCGCGGTCACCCTCCCCGTCTGCCCCGGAAGGATCGAGGGCAGGGTGGACTCGATGGTCTGGCTGGCCACGATAGCGCCCTTCGAATCGACGAGGACGACCTCGAGCGGCCACGTCGCATAGAACGGGGCAGAGCCGGTGTTCTTGATCTCCACGACCACGGTGGCCTTCGCCCCGTGATAGGTCGCCGACGTGCGGGTCGCCTGCAGCGTGTAGCCCATGGCGGCGCTCGCGGCCTTGGCGCGCGTTAGCTCAGCTCCGGTGTAGCCGGTCGAGAACGCGTGCTGGTTGATGAGCCATGTGGCGTGAGCCTTCTGGATAGACTCGAGGGCCTTGTAATCGCGTCCTTGGTCCTTACTCGGGCAGTTCAGCGGCTCGGAGAAAGCGCATTCCTGGAAGGAAGGGTAGAGCTCGCCGCCGATGGGGGAGTGCTGCCAGGCATCCCCCTCGCCCTGGTCCTTGAGTTTGGGGATGAAATGCCAGTCGGTGCCCTCCAGGGTCGCGTAGCCGAGGGAATCATCGTAGTAGCCCATGCCGTGAGCCTTCGTGGCCTCGGTGGGGTAGCGGTTCTGGATGAAGGTCTCGTCGAAGGCGTCGTCCCAGGCCTCGACGAGTTGTGCGCGGAACTCGTCCGACGGCATCCAGTTGATAGCCTTCGGGTTTTGCTCGTTGACGTAGCCGTTGTAGGGGTAGGTGTGCTCCTCGCCCCAGAAACCGTAGAGGCCCGCGGTGATGTAGGCGATGCGTGGATCTCCGTCGTACTTGTCTCCAAGGGCGTCCACGAAGTGCAGGAGCATCTCCTTCACGTTCGGGTCGTCGTAGTTGGGGGAGAAGGAGATCTTCTTGTTGCCCTCGAAATCGTACCGGCGGCTCTGGTCTGTGCCGCCGTCAATGAGGTACTGAGGCATGCCGGATTCTTTACCGGGGGTGTCCAGGTAGAAGCGGATGGCCGCCTGGTGGCCGCGCGACGCGATGGAGTCGAGCATGGCGTCGACCTTCGTGAAGTCGTAGGTGTCGCGTCCGGTGACAACGTCGTTCACGGGGAAGGGTGCCCATTCGAGCGTGTACGGCAGGGCGTTTGCGACCGTTCCGGGTGCGCTCCCGTCCTCGGGCGCCCACGGCATGAAGCCCTTCATTGGGTTCGAGACCGGGGCGGGTGCTTCTTTCAGGCCGGTCCACTGGGGGGTGGCGGCCGACGAGGCCGTGGCCGGCAGGGTGGCACCCACCAGTCCTGCGGTCGCCGCGAGAGCGATGGCGATGCGAGTAAATGTTCTCATCGCGAGGTCCTTTCAGTCATGAGTACTGCGGCTGGGGACAGGTGCGGCGTGGGCGCGTCGCGTGGAGTCTGCGTGTGCGACGGTGCAGTGGCGTGCGAGCTAGGACTCCACGGCTGTCAAGTGAACCATGTTGTCATCAATGCGTGCAATATTACGGAAAAGTGTGTCAGTAATTGATTGCGTGACAAGTCTGCGGCAAGTTGTGTGTTTGCCTGCGCTCGGGCAGTGCCGTGAGGCAATTGTTCATGTGGGGTGTAGGCGCGTGTCGGGTGGTTGGTGTGGGGATCTGTCCAATGTGAACGAGGCCGGGCTCCCTGGGTGGGGCCCGGCCTCGTGTGGTGCGTGTGCGCTGGTTCTTTTAGTACGGTCCGCTGTCGACGACCGCCCACGTGCCATCGTCCTGCAGTCGCAGGAAGACGACTTCGCGCCCCTTCACGGGTTCCAGTGAGTCATCCGAGTAGTTACGCAGGTAGTAGACGTTCCCGTACCAGCGCGTCGGGTCAGTGTTCGGCTGCTGCCCATGGTTGTTGCTGCCTGTGATGGTGACGGTCGTGTGGGCGCGGTTGGCCAGGAGTGGCAGGAATTCGCCCTGGCCGTGCTCCAGGTCGGGCGTTTTCGTGTGGCTGCTCGCTCGTTCCGGTACTTCGTACACGCTCGCGCGGATGTATGCGTAGGCGTTGGATTTGTCGCGCGACGCGTCCCACGTGTTTCGCGTGATGGTGTAGGCGATGGCGACCTGCTCGGGGTCGGTGCGGTCCACCTCGCGCGGATCTGGCAGTAGGTCGGGGAGCCACTGGACCGACGCGGGATACAAGCATGTGCCGATGGGTGTGGGGGAGCCGTCCTCGCAGGCGGGAGTGGTGGGTGTTGCTTCGGTCGGTGTCGGGGTGGCTGCGGAGGCTCCAGCTTCTTGGGTTGGGGCCTGGTCCGAGGAGGATTGCGCGGGCGATTGTGCGGACTGTGCCTGGTTATCTGCGTTGGGCTGGCGCGAGCCGCAGGCTGTACCCGTGATCGTGAGGGTAAGGACCGCTACTGAAGCGATGCCGATGAGGGTGCGTCGTGGATACCTGCGGGCATGAGTCTGTTCTTCTGAGCCCATGCATGCTCCCCTTCAGTGTGTATGTGTCGAGGTTCGTCGCGCGTGTTCTGTGTTGGATGCGTGAGTATTCTCTACCATTGCTGTTCGCTGCGGCGCTGGTCATCGTATCGGATTGTGTGAGGGTGTCGCGTGGGCTCGTCTCAGCGCATGTGACACCTGGTGCGACGAGGCTGGGACCACTATTTACGACAATGTTCTGTTGCGCAAATGGGTGCTGTGGGCGAGCCTAGCCCAGGCCTCGTTCGTTGAAACGGTGGGAAAAAGTGCGCTCGGTCGCCGAGGTGAGGGTGACCTAGCTAGGGTTGCTTGCGGAATGAAGTGATGTGCACACTTCATCCACCTTGCACACTCGCGCGGATGCACCCGCGCACCACATGACGGAGGAATGCCGTGGCATCCACCATGCCTAGCGACATGAGCGCTGACGTTGTCGTCGTCGGCGCAGGCCCGGGCGGGTCCTCCACCGCCTACCACCTGGCCAGAGCAGGCCTCGATGTCATCCTCCTGGAGAAAAGCCCGTTCCCGCGCGACAAAATCTGCGGCGATGGGCTCACCCCGGCCGCCGTCCATGAGCTCATCGCGATGGGCGTGGACACCACCGGCTGGATGCGAAACCGCGGCCTGACCGTCATCGGCGGCGGCCACACCGTCCACATGGATTGGCCCGATCAGAAGTCCCTGCCCGGCTACGGCATGACCCGCGCGCGCATGGACCTCGACCACGCGCTCGCGAAGCGCGCCGTCGAAGCCGGCGCCCGCCTCTACGAGGGCGTCACCGTCGTCGGCGCCATCCAGGACGGCTCCGGCCGCGTCGTCGGCGTGACGGCTAAGAGCGGGCGCGGCAAGAACGCCACCACCTTCGAGGTTCGCGCCTCCATCGTCGTCGACGCCGGGGGAGTGGCCGCCCGACTGGCCACCAGCCTCGGCCTCGAAAAGAAGATGAACCGCCCCATGGGCGTGGCCGCACGCGCCTACTTCCACAGCCCCCGCGGCGACGAGGAATGGATGGAATCCCACCTCGAACTGTGGAGCGGGACCCCCGGCGCCTCCGACCTGCTGCCCGGCTACGGCTGGATCTTTCCCATGGGCGACGGCATCGTCAACGTCGGCCTGGGCTCCGTCGCCTCGCGCGCCGGCGCCACCAACCTGCCCTACCGCGAGGTCTTCAAGACCTGGACCGCGAACCTGCCCGAAGAATGGGGCTTCACCCCCGAGAACCAGATCGGTCAGCTCCGCTCCGCCGCGCTGCCCATGAGCTTCAACCGAAAGCCTCACTACGTTCAGGGCCTCGTCCTCGTCGGCGACGCCGGCGGCATGGTCTCCCCCTACAACGGCGAAGGCATCGCCCCCGCCATGAAGGCCGGACGCTACGCCGCCTCGTGCATCGCGCAGGCCCTGTCCCGCTCCCACCGCGCCGGCATCGACCGCGCCATGAGCGAATACCCCCACATGCTTCGCGACGAATACGGCGGCTACTACCAGCTGGGCCGCATCTTCGTCGCGCTCATCGAAAACCCGACGATCATGCGCACCTGCACGAACGTCGGGCTGCCCATTCCGCGCCTCATGACGCTCGTCCACAAACTCCTGTCGGACGGGTACGAGAGGACCGGGGGCGACTTCGACGACCAACTCATCACAATGCTGACCAAGGTGGTGCGCTCCGCATGACCACCATCACCGATAACCGGGAGGAACGATGACGAATCCCTACGTGCCGCTGCTCATCATGTCGGCAGCTGCCCTCGTACTAGCCTTCGGAGGCCTGGGCGCCTCCGCGATCCTGGGCCCCACCAAGAAGTCCAAGACCAAGGCCGACAACTACGAGTGCGGTATCCAGCCGACCAGCGCTCACCTCACCGAGGGCCGCTTCCCGGTGCGCTACTACCTGGTCGCCATGACGTTCATCATCTTCGACATCGAAGTTGTGTTCATGTACCCGTGGGCCGTCAGCTTCAACCAGCTGGGCCTGTTCGGACTGGTCGTCATGATGAGCTTCCTGGTCACCCTCTGCGTCCCCTACGCCTACGAATGGCGACGCGGCGGCCTGGACTACTGAGATATAAGTAAGGAAAAGACAAGTGGGACTTGAAGAATCCTTGCCCGCGGGTATCGCGCTCACCAGCGTCGAAAAAGTCCTCGGGCTTGCACGCAAGTACAGCCAGTGGCCCGTCACCATGGGTCTGGCGTGCTGCGCCATCGAGATGATGGCCGCCGGCACCCCCCGTTTCGACATGGCGCGCTTCGGCCTCGAGGTCTTCCGCGCCTCGCCGCGTCACGCCGACATGATGATCGTGTCGGGCCGTGTCTCGCACAAGATGGCGCCCATCATCCGCCGCGTCTACGACTCGATGCCCGAACCCAAGTGGGTCATCTCCATGGGTGCGTGCGCGTCCTCGGGCGGCGTGTTCAACAACTACGCCGTCGTCCAGGGCTGCGACCACATCGTCCCCGTCGACGTCTACCTGCCCGGCTGCCCGCCCCGCCCCGAGGCCCTCATCCACGCGGTCCTCGTCCTGCGTGAGCAGATCGGCAAGGAACCCCTCGGCGTCCACCGCCGCGAGATCGCGCGCCGCGCCGAGCAGGCCGCCCTCGAGGCGACCCCCACCCACCAGATGAAGGGACTCCTCGCATGAGCGACCTTTCCATCCCCGAGGACAACGCGTCCGCCGAGGTCGCCCAGGCCTCGTCGCAGCGCGGTTTCGCCCTCCCCGAGCCCATCGCGCACCGCGAGGGCCTCTTCGGCGCGGGCACCGACTCCTCCACCTCTGGCTTCTCCGGACTGGTCTCTGACTCCTTCCTGCCCGGCGAGGCCTCCCGCCCCTACGGCGGATGGTTCGACCAGGTCGTTGACGTCCTCGAAGAGCTCATCGTCGCCGACGGCCTTAAGGTCGCCGACGTCATCGAAAAGGTGACCGTCGACCGCGGACAGCTCGGCATCTTCATCGCCCGCGAGCACATCGCGCGCGTCGCCAAGTACCTGCGTGACGACGCGGACCTGCGCTTCGAAATGTGCCTGGGCACCAACGGCGCGCACTACCCCCTGGATAAGGGCCGCGAGCTGCACGCCATCTACCCCCTGTACTCGATCACGCACAACCGCATGATCCGCCTCGAGGTCACGTGCCCCGACGAGGACCCCCGCATCCCCTCCATCGTCTCCGTCTACCCCGGAAACGACTGGCAGGAGCGCGAGACCTGGGACCTCATCGGCATCGTCTTCACCGGGCACCCCTCGCTCACGCGCACCGCGATGCCCGACGACTGGGTCGGACACCCCCAGCGCAAGGACTACCCGCTGGGCGGCATCCCCGTCGAATTCAAGGGCGCCGTCAACGCTTCCCCCGACGTTCGTAGGAGTGTGAACTGATGACCACCGCCTTCCACGCGCCCGCTGGCGCGACCGACCTGCCCATCGAGGACATCCCCGAGGTCCTCACCCAGGGCGGCGACTGGGACGACGTCCTGCACGAGATCGAGGCCATCACCTCCGAACGCATCGTCGTCAACCTGGGCCCGGTTCACCCCGCGACCCACGGCGTTCTGCGTCTGATCCTCGAGCTCGACGGTGAAAAGGTCCGCGAGACCCGCGTCGACACCGGCTACCTGCACACCGGCATCGAGAAGAACATGGAGTACCGCACGTGGGCCCAGGGCGTCGCATACTGCACGCGCATGGACTACGTCGCCCCCTTCTTCCAGGAGGCCGCGTACTGCCTCGGCGTCGAGAAGCTCCTCGGCATCGAAGAGGACATCCCCGAGCGCGCCTCCCTCATCCGCATCCTCATGATGGAGCTGTGCCGCATCGCCTCGCACCTGGTCGCCATCGGCTCGACCGGTAACGAGATGGGTGCCACGACGATCATGACGATCGGCTTCCGCGCTCGTGAAGAGATCCTGCGCATCTTCGAGCGCATCACCGGCCTGCGCATGAACCACGAGTACATCCGCCCCGGCGGCGTCGTCCAGGACATCGGCGAAGGCACCACGGACTACATCCGCGACCGCCTGCGCCGGGCCCGCAAGGACATCGGCGAGCTCCAGGACATCCTCGTGGAGAACCCGATCTTCAAGAAGCGTCTGTGCGACGTGGCCGTCATGCCGCTGAGCGGCCTCATGGCCCTTGGCACCACCGGCCCCGGCGTCCGCGCCGCCGGCCTGCCCCTGGACCTGCGCAAGAGCCAGCCCTACTGTGGCTACGAGAACTTCGAGTTCGACGTTCCCACCCGCGACAAGTCGGACGTCTACAACCGCACGATGGTCCGTTTCGACGAGTGCTACGAGTCGATGCGCATCATCTGGCAGGTTCTCGCCAAGCTGGACCAGTGCGAGGGTGCGCCCACCATGGTCGCCGACCCCGAAATCGCCTGGCCCGCGCGCCTGGCGGTCGGCACCGACGGCCAGGGCAACTCGGCCGAGCACGTCCGCGAGATCATGGGGGAGTCCATGGAGTCCCTCATCCACCACTTCAAGCTCGTCACGGAGGGCTTCCACGTGCCCGCCGGCCAGGTCTACCAGACCGTCGAGCACGCGAAGGGCATCCTGGGCGTTCACCTCGTCTCCGACGGCGGCACTCGCCCGTTCCGCGCGCACTTCCGCGACCCCTCGTACGCCAACCTGCAAGCGCTGGCCATGATGACCGAAGGCGGCCAGCTGGCCGACGTGGTCGTCGCACTGGCCGCTATCGACCCCGTTCTCGGAGGCGTTGACCGATGAGCTACACACCCGACACCCTGGCACGCCTGCAGGCGGACGCCGCGCAGATCATCGCCCGCTACCCGGACGGTCACTCGCGCTCCGCGCTGCTGCCGATGCTGCACCTGATCCAGTCCGTCGACGGCTACGTCAGCCCGGACGGCATCGACTTCATCGCGGCCACGCTGGACCTGCCCCGCGCAGAGATCAGCGCCGTCGCGACCTTCTACACGCAGTACAAGCGTCACCCCACCGGTGAGTACCTGGTGGGCGTGTGCACGAACGCGCTGTGCGCCGTCATGGGCGGCGACGAGATCTGGGAAAAGGTCTCCGAGAAGGTCGGCGTCGGAAGCGACGAGACCAGCGAAGACGGCAAGATCACGCTCGAGCGCATCGAGTGCAACGCGGCGTGTGACTACGCGCCCGTCGTCATGGTCAACTGGGAATTCTTTGACAACCAGAGCCCCGAGTCGGCGCTGGCGATGATCGATGACATCCAGGCCGGCCGCGACATCCACCCGACGCGTGGCCCCATCGTGGCCCCCACGTTCAAGGAGAACGAGCGCGTCCTGGCCGGCTTCCTGGACGGCCACGAGAACGAAGGCCCCTCCGCGGGCCGCGCCACCCTGCTGGGCCGCGAGATCGCCGCGGCGAACGGCTGGACCGAGCCGGTTGCCGTCGAGGTTGCCGACGAGGCCACTGACACGAAGGGAGAAGAGGCGAAGTGAGTACCGCATACGTTGCGCCCGGACCGCTGACCCCGATCCTCACCAACGGGTGGGGAGAGGAGCGTTCCTGGACGCTGGACTCCTACCGCAAGCGCGGCGGCTACCAGGGCCTCGAAAAGGCCCGCACCATGGAGCCCGCCGACATCGTGCAGGCCGTTAAGGACTCCGGTCTGCGAGGCCGTGGTGGCGCAGGCTTCCCGTCCGGCCTCAAGTGGTCCTTCCTGCCCCCGGCCGACGGAGGCCCCCGCTACCTCGTGGTGAACGCCGACGAGTCGGAGCCGGGCACCTGCAAGGACATCCCGCTCATCATGGGCAACCCGCACGTCCTCATTGAGGGCATCGCGATCACGTCGCGCGCCATTGGCTGCGACCACGCGTTCGTCTACCTGCGCGGCGAGGTCACCCACGTGTACCGCCGCCTGCTGGAGGCCGTGCGCGAGGCGACCGAGGCCGGTGTGCTCGGCGACCTGCGCATCACCGCTCACGCGGGCGCCGGTGCCTACATCTGCGGCGAGGAGACGGCTCTGCTGGACTCCCTCGAGGGACGTCGAGGCCACCCGCGCCTCAAGCCCCCGTTCCCCGCGGTCGCCGGTCTGTACGCCCGTCCCACGGTCGTCAACAACGTCGAGACCATCGCTCAGGTGGCGGGTATCTTCCGCAACTCGCCCGAGTGGTTCGCCTCGATGGGCACCGAAAAGTCCAAGGGACACGGCATCTTCTCCGTGTCGGGTCACGTGAACAACCCCGGCCAGTTCGAGGCCCCCTTCGGCATCACGATGCGCGAGCTCATCGAGATGGCGGGCGGCATCCGCGACGGCCACGAGCTGAAGTTCTGGACCCCCGGCGGCTCCTCCACCCCGATTTTCACCGAAGACGAGCTGGACACGCCCCTCGACTACGAGTCCGTGGGTGCGGCCGGTTCGATGCTGGGTACGCGAGCCCTGCAGGTGTTCGACGAGACCGTCTCGGTCGTCCGCGTCATCACCCGCTGGTCCGAGTTCTACCAGCACGAGTCCTGCGGTAAGTGCACGCCCTGTCGCGAAGGCACCTACTGGATGAAGCAAATCATGCTGCGTCTCGAGCGAGGCGAGGGTCGCCCCGGCGACGTCGACCTGCTCGACGAGATCGCACACAACATCGCGGGCCGTAGCTTCTGCCCGCTCGGCGACGCCGCAGCAACCCCGATCATGTCGGGCATCAAGCGCTTCCGCGACGAGTTCGAGGCCGGCCTCACCACGCCCGCCCGCGAGCTTTTCCCCTACGAGGCGTCCGCTAACTACGCGCGAGGAGGTGGCCGATGAGCGACGCACCCAACATGATCGACGTCACCATCGACGACGTTCAGGTTTCTGTCCCCCAGGGCACGCTCGTGATCCGCGCGGCCGAGCAGGCCGGCATCCGGATCCCGCGTTTCTGTGACCACCCGCTGCTGGCCCCGGTGGCCGCATGCCGCCAGTGCCTCGTGGAGGTCGGCATGCCCGACCGCAACACGGGCGAGCTGCGCTTCATGCCCAAGCCCCAGCCCTCGTGTGCGCAGACCGTCACCCCGGGCATGGTCGTCAAGACGCAGCACACCTCCGAGGTTGTCGACCGCGCCCAGCGCGGCGTCATGGAGTTCCTGCTCATCAACCACCCGCTGGACTGCCCGGTCTGTGACAAGGGCGGCGAGTGCCCCCTGCAGAACCAGGCACTGACGGAGGGCCGCGGCAAGTCCCGCTTCACCGACGCCAAGCGCACGTTCAAGAAGCCGCTGCGCCTGACCTCGCAGATCCTGCTGGATCGCGAGCGCTGCATCCTGTGCCAGCGCTGCGTGCGCTTCGGCAAGGAGATCTCGGGCGACGTGTTCATGGACCTGCAGGGTCGTGGCGGCGGCACCGCCCCCACGGAGCACCACTACTTCATGGGCGAGCAGGTCGGCGGCTTCGACTCGACCACGCTCGACTTCTTCGACCCGAAGGCCAAGGAGGCCTCGACCTCGTCCCTGTCGTCCCCGTACGGCACGGACGCGATCGTTGGTTCCATCAACGAGGGTGAGCTCTCCGTCGCCGAGCGCGACGTGTCGGGCCGCGCCTTCGCGTCCTACTTCTCGGGCAACATCATCCAGATCTGCCCGGTCGGCGCCCTGACCGCCGCGTCCTACCGCTTCCGCGCGCGTCCCTTCGACCTCGTGTCGACGGCGGCCGTGACCGAGCACGACGCGTCGGGCTCCGCGATCCGTCAGGACGTGCGCCGCGGCGAGGTCGTGCGTCGCATGAGCGGCAACGACCCCGAGGTCAACGAAGAGTGGATCACCGACAAGGACCGCTTCGCCTTCGAATGGGACAAGGTTGATCGCCTGACCTACCCGCTCGTGCGTGAGGACGGCGAGCTGGTTCCCACCTCCTGGTCCGACGCGCTTGACCGCGTCCGCGAGGGCCTCGAAAAGGCCGGTTCGTCCGTGGGCTTCCTGCCCGGCGGTCACCTGACCTTCGAGGACGCCTGGGCCTGGTCGAAGTTCGCGCGCACCATCGTTGGATCCGACTCGATCGACTTCCGTTCGCGTCGTTCCAGCGAAGAAGAGCGTTCCTTCCTGGCCTCTCACGTGGCGGGCTCCGGCCTCGAGACCACGTACGCGGATCTGGAGAGCGCGGGTCAGGTGCTGCTGGTCGCCCTCGAGCCCGAGGACGAGTGCGGTGCCATGTTCCTGCGCCTGCGTAAGGCCACCCGTAAGTCGGGCCTGAAGGTCGCCACCGTCGCGCCCTTCACCTCGGCTGGTTCGCGCAAGATGAAGGCCCAGGTCCTGCACGCGGCCCCCGGCGTCGAGCCGAGCGTCGTCGACGCGATCGCCGCTGGCGGTGCCTACGCCGACCTGGCCGAGGCCCTCTCCGGAGGCATCATCCTCGTGGGTGAGCGCGCCGCGCAGACCCCCGGCCTGCTGTCCGCCGTCGTCGCTCTGGCCGAGCGCACGGGTGCCCGCCTCGCGTGGGTCCCGCGCCGCGCCGGTGACCGCGCCGCCATCGAGGCCGGCCTCCTTCCGGGTCTGCTTCCCTTCGGCCGCGGCCTCGACGAGGCTGGGGCACAGTCCCTGGGTTGGGGCGAGCTGCCCGCCCGCGGCCTCGACGCCGAGCAGATGATCGAGGCTGCCGCCTCCGGTGAGCTCCAGGCTCTGGTCGTCGGCGGCGTGGACGTCCGTGACTTCGACGAGCCCGCCGCTGTGCGCGAGGCCCTCGACGAGGTTCCCTTCCTCGTGTCGCTTGAGGTTCGCGCCTCGGAGATCACCGATCGTGCGGACGTTGTCCTGCCGGTGGCTCCCGCGGTCGAGAAGAACGGCACCTACATCAACTGGGAAG
>ERZ1674297.382-NODE-385-length-11405-cov-18.612247_pt1 | contig 11405 bp, 5 predicted proteins | sample MGYA00581112_ERZ1674297 | MGnify/ENA primary metagenome ERZ1674297 (study PRJEB41354, sample SAMEA4873322) | human saliva metagenome | biome: human-associated habitat [ENVO:00009003]; feature: mouth environment [ENVO:08000002]; material: saliva material...
ACCCGCGCCCGTCGGCCCCCTTCATCTACTCCAACACCTACGGCAACGTCTACTCGCTGATCTTTCCGCTCGCGCTCGTCTTCGCCTACGTGCTGTGGCGCGAGCGCTCCAAGTGGCGTTTCCTCGTGGCCGCCGTCTGCGCGCTGTCGGTCATCCCGGCCGCAGCGACGCTCAACCGAGGCATGTACATCGGCCTGCTCGTCATCGTCGTGTGGGTGGGCTTCCAGCGCCTGCGCGCGGGAGCTTGGCGCACCGTTCTCGGCATCGTCGCTGCCGTCATCGTGGGCGTGGGTGCCTGGCTGGCCACCCCTGCCTCGCAGTCGCTTCTCGAGCGCGTCGCCGCATCCTCCTCGACGGAGGACCGCGCCTCCAACTACCTGGAGACCCTGTACGAGCTCCAGCAGTCCCCGCTCTTGGGCTTCGGTGCCCCGCGCCCCTCGTCCTCGCCGTGGCTGCCCTCCCTGGGCACGCAGGGCCAGTTCTGGACGGTCATCTTCTCCTACGGCCTGGTCGGCCTGGCCCTGTTCCTCGCCTTCTTCCTGCGCATGTTCCCGCGCATCTGGCGTGCGACGGACGTGTACGGCTCAATCCTGGGCGGCATCATCCTGGCCACCCTGGTGGAGCAGTTCTACTACGGCATGAACACCGGCCTCATGATCTCCGTCGTTGCGGTGGCGCTGCTGTCACGCCACCTGGAAGAAGAAAGCGACCCGATCAAGCGTGCCGAGGCCGAGCGTGCAGATGCTGCGAGCGCCGGGTCCGTCGCGGGAACTGTCCGCGCCGAGCGTGCCGTGCGCATGGGGCAATGGACAAGCCCCGCCGCGAACGACGGGGCTTTTGCCACTCACATGCTTGCTCGACTCAACAAGTCGGGTCGTCGGGGAACGAGAAGCCGGACAGCTTCCACGCAGCGCCGTCCTTCACAAACTGAAAATAGGTGAGGGCGCGGGTCATGGTCGTGTCGTCCGTCAGCGCAGTTCCCGCGTCGTTGAGGACGCGAACACTGGAAGAGTCGACGCACGCCGAGACCGTGATGTTTCCAGCCCCGTCGTCGCTGATGATGTGCACGTCCTCGAGGGTGGGGGAGCCGGTGGTATGGGTGCCGTCGCGCGTCCACTCGAGGGCCTGCGCGTCGAACTCCTCCAGCGCCGAGCCGGTGAGCACGGAGGACAGGTCGGTCGCACGGGCCTGCTCGGGATCGGCGTACGCGCCCCACAGGGTGTTGACGACGAAGGTAGCTTGTCCAGCGGCCTCAGCATCCGTGGCCAGCGAGCCGGATGCGTTCGCGGGGCCGCCCGACTGTGGGGCGATGGTCTTCGGAACGGACTGCGGGATGTCGGACTGCGCGTCGTCGTCGACGCTCTGCGCGCCGGACGCGGCGGACGCGGATGCGGCTGCGTCGGTGTCGGAGGAGCCCGTGAGGCGCAGGAAGCCGACGATGACGAGCGCGATGATCAGGAGGATCGCAGCGGCCAGAAGGCTCTTCTTGCGGGCAGGGGAGAGCGAGTTGATGAAGTCCATGTGTATCCCATCGGTAGGTTATAGAGAAAGGCTACCGCGCGGTAGCGGGAAGGTTAATCATGAGTGAGGCAAATCAAGCCAGGCGTTCCCTCGCGCGCGGGGGCATCGTTGGCTTCGTCGGAGCGGCCGCCTCGGCGGTCCTGGGCTTTGCATTCACGATCATCCTGTCGCGCATGCTGGGCGCTGAGGGAGCCGGTATCGTCACCCAGGCGACCGGCGTCTTCGCGATCGTCATGGCCCTGGCTAAGGTCGGCCTCGACTCTACCGCGATCTACCTGATGCCCCGCCTATCTTTGGATGCGCCTGAGGAGATCCGCGCGACCCTGTCCTTCATGGCCTCCATGACCGTCGGCGTCTCCACCGTGTGCGTCCTTATTCTCGAGGCCGTGGCTCCGTTGATCTGGAACGCTGAGGTGACGGCATCGACGCGTGCGGTGCTGTGGTTTGTGCCGATCGGCGCCCTCACCCTGGTTGCATCCGCTGCCCTGCGAGCGCTCGGCAATATGCGCGAGTACGTCCTCATCCAAAACCTGCTGCTACCCGGTTTGCGTCCGCTCCTCGTCGCGCTCGCGGCCGCGTTCGCCGGGTCGCTTGCCTTCGTGTCAGTCGCCTGGGCGCTGCCTTTCGTCGTCGTTCTCGTGGCCGCGTGGTGGCTACTGCTGCGCCACATGCCCTCGGCAGCTGATTCGGTAGGGCGCTGGCCGAGCGCGCAGCGGCGTCGTCAGGTTGTGTCCTTCGCGTTGCCTCGTACCCTGACAGCCGGCCTTGAGCAGGCGCTGCAGTGGCTGGACGTCCTCCTCGTTGGCCTCCTAGCCGGAGACGCAGCCTCCGGTATTTACGGTGGAGCGATCCGCTTCATCCAAGCGGGCATGGTCGTCGACACCGCTCTGCGCGTCGTCGTTTCCCCGCAGTTCTCCAAACTCTTGCACCAGGGTAAGAAGAAGGAGTTGCGGGACCTCTACAGCACGGCCTCGATCTGGCTTGTCCTGTTCGCAGCCCCCATCTACGCCCTCATGGCGATCTACGCGCCGGCGCTCATGCGCATCCTCGGTGACGGCTTCGCTCCCGGCGCGAACGTCCTCGTGGTCCTGTGCGTCGGCTCGATCGTTACTTTCATGGCGGGAAATATTCACTCGCTGCTCATTATGAGCGGGCGTTCTGGGTGGGCTGCGGTCAACAAGATCGTGGTGCTGAGTCTCAACGTTGTGGGTAACGTCATCTTTATTCCTCGCGGAGGAATGGTTGCGGCGGCCATCGTGTGGGCCGTGTGCATGGTGCTTGACGCGGGCATGGCAACCGTTCAGGTCTCGCGATTGATTGGTGTGACACCGAAATTGTCGGAGGTGGTCAAGCCGATCCTTGTTGTGGGAGTGTCTGCCGTTATTCCGGGCGGGTGTATAGCGTGGTGGCTGGGGCGTGATTCTTTCGTTGCAACCGTCGTTGGCTCGGCCCTCTCGGTCCTTGTTTTTGCCTGTGTTTGTGCCGTGTTCAGGGATCGCCTCCACCTGTCGGGACTTGGGTCCCTCGCGAAGCGTCGTCGGGGGTGAAAATGGGGTGCGTGATGCACCTGTGAAAGTCAGTCTTGACCACCCGGTTGATCAGATGGAGCTTGTTGTGTAATTATTTATGCAACAAGTTTCTGTTCCCTCCGAAAGGTCGTGTCATGGCTTCCGCGATTTCGCGCCTTGCAATCCTTGCAACTGCGCCGATTGTTGCCTGTGCTTCCCTCGCGCTCGCTCCGACGGCTCACGCTGTTGGTGCAGGTCAGGGAGATTCTGCACCCGGTCAGGCTATCGTTCGCGACGGCCTGAGTGCTGCAACTGCCGCCGCATCGTGCTGGGACATTAAGCAGCGGAATCCTGAGGCTGCGGACGGCGCCTACTGGCTCCAGACTCCCGCGATGGATCACCCCGCTCAGTTCTTTTGTGACCAGACGACAGATGGTGGCGGCTGGGTCCTGATCGGTCGCGGCCGCGAAGGGTGGGAATCCTGGAGCGGTGGCAAGGGTGATCCCGCGAAGCTGACCTCTCGCTCGCGCACTTCCGACGACTTTGAGGTCGTCCAGCTGTCCAACAAGGCCGTCACCGAGCTGCTCAATAATGAGCCGGTGAAGGACCAGGCTGATGGCGTGCGCGTCATGCGCTCCTGGAGCGCATCGGGCCGCTCCTACCAGACCATGGATCTTCAGTTCCCGAAGATGACCGACTTCGTGTGGCCCTTCAAGATGGCCCACCCGGTCAATGTCCAGCTGGATAAGGGCGGCTGGCGCTCGGGTCTCATGTGGGGCCTGACCGGATATGACAATGAGTGGAACGGCCTGCAGACCTACCCCTCGGCCCGTACAACGGGCTGGAAGATGGGGTGGGGCTACGGTGCTCTCGCCTCCAACTGGACCGGTGACATCACCTCGGCGTCCTCCTTCTTCCGCAAGTCGGGCCTGACGGTCTTCCCCTACGCCGAGGCCTACGTGCGTCCGCGCATCTCCTCGGATTCGGCTGACTTTGCCCGCATTCCCGACGAGGGCCTTGGGGCCTCGACGGTCTCCGCTACCGTCTCGCAGTACGCAGCCAAGACCTCGTGGGGCGTGAGCGGTAACCTCAACGGTTCCGTGAAGGAAGGCAACATCCAGGTTCAGGCGTTCGCCCAGGTTGGCTCCACCATGTACGTGGGTGGCAACTTCACCGGCGTCAAGCAGGGGGACAAGGGCACCGAGATCTCCTCGCGCGGCCTGGCCGCATTTGACGTGGCCACCGGCGACTTCACCGGCCAGACCTTCGACTTCAACGGGCAGGTCAAGGCCCTCCTCGCCCTGCCCGACGGCCGTCTCCTCGTCGGCGGCGACTTCACCCGCGTCAACGGCGAGACCCACGTCGGCACCGTCGTCATCAACCCCTCGACCGGCCAGATTGACCCCTCGTGGGACCTGCAGATCATCAACGCGCTGCGCGGCGGCGCTGTGAGCGTGCGCGCCCTGACCTACTACGACGGCAACGTCTACATGGGCGGCTCCTTCACCCACCTCTCCGGCGGTGGCAGCTCCCGGGTTTACGCGCGTAATGCTGGGCGCGTCTCCCTGAGCGGGCGCCCGGACCGTTCGTGGAACCCCGAGATCAGCGGTGCTGTTCAGGCCGTTGGTGTTTCCGAGGCGAACAGCGCTTTCTACGCGGGCGGCCACTTCACCACGGCGCACGGCAACCAGCGCGCCTGGTACGCGGCCAAGTTCTCCACGCAGCCGGGCGCGGCCGTGGACACGGACTTCGACTTCGTGCCGTCCAGCGCCACTGCCGGTAAGTACCAGCAGACCATCGCCACGGCCGGAAACCGCGTCTACATCGGCGGCTCCGAGCACAACCTGTTCGGCTACGACGCTGCCACCAACCAGCGCGTCTCCGGTGCGATGACCTTCAGCATGGGAGGTGACCTGCAGGCCACCACCGTGTCCTCCAAGGGCGTCATCTACGGCTCCTGCCACTGCTCCGACGCTGCCTACCAGGACATGTACGTCTGGTCGATGAACGGCTCCTGGTCGCGCGTCGACGAGATCAAGTGGGTTGGCGCGTGGAACGCCGCCACGGGTGAGAGCCTCAAGTGGACCCCCTTCGAGCTCTCCTCGCTCCGTAAGACCGGCGCCTGGGCGCTTGAGACCGATAACTACGGCAACCTGTGGGTGGGCGGCGACTTCACCCTCTCCCACACCGACGCCACGCACACTCAGTGGAACGGCGGCTTTGCCCGATACGACAACCGTGACAACGTCGCGCCCGAGGCGCCCTCCCTCCTGCGCTCCACTGCGTCGAACGATTCCACCGTGACCCTCGCCTGGGAGGGCGTCGCTGACGCCGTGTCCTACGAGATTCTGCGCGACGATCGTCCGATCGCCACCTCCGAGACCACCAGTGTCGAGGTGCCGCGCGGCGGCGAGGACCGCTACTTCGTGCGCGCCGTCGACGCCGAGGGCAACCGCTCTGCGACCACCGCGGTCTACACCGCTCCGGCCCCCGGTCAGGCAGACGCCTCCAACCCGGTCCTGCTCGAAGCGAACGCAACGTGGAACTACCGCGCCGAAGCCAGCGCCGCCCCCGAGAACTGGGCACAGGCCTCGTTCGACGATTCCGCGTGGCCGACCGGCGCAGCACCGCTGGGCTACGGCGACTCCGCGATCGCGACCCAGATCGCCACCAAGGGCACGCGCCCCGTGACGACCTACTACCGCACGCACTTCCGGGTTGCCGACGCGAAGGCCCTCAAGGGCATCAACGTCAAGTACCTGGCCGACGATGGTGCCGTCGTCTACATCAACGGCGTCGAGGTGGACCGCACCCGCATGGGTGCCGGCACGGTCAGCTACACGACCCGCGCCGACTCCGCCCCCAACTTCGCCGCAGCCTCCGCCTCCCTCTCCGAGGTCTTCGTCCCCGCATCGGCCCTGAAGACCGGCGACAACGTCATCGCCGTGGAAACGCACGTCAACTACATGCGCACCGCGACCGTCTCGATGCAGGCTTCCATCTTCCGCGTGGAGGGCACCCCGGACGACAACAGCTCTGTTCCCGACGAGCGCAGCACCGAGCCGACCGACGCGACGCAGCCGATCAACGCGGCCTCCGTCAAGTCTGGCACGGTCATCCAGACCGGCGACGAGTGGAACTACTGGACCTCGACGGAAGCCCCCGCCTCCGACTGGGCCACGACCGGCTCCCTCCAGAGCTGGAACCGCGGCTCCGGCCCGATCGGCTGGGGAGATTCCGCCGCGGTGACCGCCCTCGACATTGCCAAGAAGGACCGTGCGATCACGTACTACTTCGCACGCGACATCGACCTGGGCGCGATCACCCCGAACACCACGCTGACCGTGAAGGTGCGCGCGGATGACGGCGTCGTCCTGCGAGTCAATGACAAGATCATCGACACGAAACGTATGTCCGATGGCAACATTACTCACACGACCTACGCGAACTCGGCCGTGAGTGCCTCCAAGGCATCCTCCGATCTGCTCGAGGTCACCATCCCCGCCAGCCTCTTGACGAGCGGCGTGAACCGCATCGGCGTCGAGGAACACCTGAACTACAAGGGCTCGCCCTCGATGACCTTCGACCTGAACGCAACTCTTGTGAAATAAGGGAAGAATCCTTCATCTCCTCTCGAGTTCGCGCGAGGTATGAACCAGTGACAATGGTTCGATCCAGCTCGTAAATCGTGCTGACGGGTCCAACCCCTGCCGTTTCGGCAGGGGTTGACTTGTATGTGGTAAATGACTCCCACCTCCTCCTAACCAAGTGGTTGAGCGATGGCAATTATCGTGACACTATAGAAGTAACCATTTACACGATACCTGTGAGGACCCCATGAGTTTCATGCGCCGTTGCTTGGCGCTCGGACTGGCATCAGTGACCGGTCTGAGCGTGCTTGCTTTCTCCCCGGCTGCCCACGCAGCCGCCGACCCGCTCCACGATGGCCTGAGCGAGGCCACCGCTGCGGCCTCGTGCTGGGAAATCAAGCAGAACGACCCGCGTTCTCAGAACGGAACGTACTGGCTGCAGACCTCCACCATGGACGCGCCCGGTCAGTTCTTCTGCGACCAGACCACGGACGGTGGCGGCTGGGTTCTCATCGGACGAGGCCGTGAAGGCTGGGAGACGTGGAGTCAGGGACAGGGCGACCAGGAGAAGCTCAAGACCCGTCCGCGTACCGCCGGTGACTTCGACGTCGTACAGGCCTCGCACCAGACGGTCAACGGCCTGCTCGGCGGCACCTCCGTGTCCGACCTCGAGGACGGCCTCATGGTCCAGCGCGCCTGGAACCACAACGGCACCGCCTATCAGACCGTGCGCATGCGCTTCCCGAAGATGCGCGACTTCATCTGGCCGTTCAAGAGCGCTCATCCGGTGGACGTGAAGTTCAACCGTGAATGGTGGGTCAACGGCGGCATCGTGTGGGCGGGCTTTGGCACCAACACCGCGTGGGGTTACGTCAACCTCATCGCATCCGCGCAAAACAAGTACACGATGGGCTGGGGTTACGGCCCCCTCGCCACCTCCTGGTACGACACGTCCTCCTCGACGTCGTACTTCCACCGCAACGGCTCGATCATCAACCCCTACGCCGAGGCCTACGTGCGTCCGCAGCTGCGCTCGACGGACGCCAGCTTCCGCGCCATCGGCGACGGCGGCACGCCCGCCAAGAAGCAGAAGGCCACCGCTTCTGAGTTCGCCTCCCCGATGTCTTGGGGCGTGACCGGTAACCTCAACGGTTCCGTCAAGGAAGGCAATATCCAGGTCCAGGCCTTCGAGCAGATCGGCTCGACCATGTACGTGGGCGGTAACTTCACCGGCGTGCAAAAGGGTAAGAACGGCCAGGAGATCGCATCCTCCGGCCTCGCCGGCTTCGATGCGACGACGGGGGAGTGGAACGGACAGACCTTCTCCTTCAACAACCAGGTCAAGGACCTCGCTGAGCTGCCTAACGGCAAGCTCCTCGTGGCCGGCGACTTCACCCAGGTCAATGGTGAGACCCACGTCGGCACGGTTCTGATCGATCCGGCGACCGGCCAGATTGACCCGTCGTGGACCCTGCAGGCCCGCACCGGCACCAACGGTGGTCGCGTCTCGGTCAAGTCCATCAAGATCATCAACGACCACATCTACCTGGGTGGTATCTTCACGCACTTCAAGGGCAACGGCGCATCGTGGACCTATGCCCGTAACGGCGCGCGCCTCGACATCAACGGCAAGCCCGACCGTACGTGGAACCCCGAGTTCAACGGCACCGTCATCGATATCGATGTCGATGAAAACGAGGCCTACTACTACGCGGCCGGCTACTTCACCCGCGCCCACAACCGTGTCGTCGAAAATGCGGGTCGACTGTCGACCGCCGCCGGCGCCGAGCTCGACCAGTCCTGGACTTTCCGCCACTCCTACCTGATCGGCAAGTACCAGCAGACCGTGACGGCCGCCAACGGCCGTGTCTACTTCGGTGGTTCGCAGCACTCGCTCTTCGGATACAACTCCGACTCGATGACGCGCACCTCCGGCTCCATCACCATGAACAACGGTGGCGACCTACAGGCGTCCACCCGCTCCGCCACGGGCGTCGTCTACGCCTCGTGCCACTGCTCCGACTTCACCTTCCAGGACGCCTACCAGTACCTGACGCTCGGCACCGCGTGGACACGAGCCGACGAGATCCAGTGGGTCGGCGGCTGGGACGAGGCCACGGGCCGCCAGCTCGGCTGGACCCCCTACCGCCTCGCTTCCCTGCGCTCCACCGGCGCGTGGGCCCTCGAAATGGCTGACGACGGCGCCCTGTGGGCCGGCGGCGACTTCAACTACTCCTACACCTCCCTCACGGCAGGCCAGTGGTCCGGCGGCTTCGTGCGCATGCCCGCCCGCAACGCCACCGCCCCCGCAGTCCCCGCGAACCTGCGCGCCTCGGGCGGCAACTCCAAGGAAGTCACCCTCAAGTGGTCCTCCGTGCCCGGTGCCGTCTCCTACGACATTCTGCGTGATGATCGTCCGATCGCCACCACGACCTCGAACTCCGTGACCGTGCCCCTGGGAGGCAAGAACCGCTTCTTCGTGCGCGCGGTGGCTTCCGATGGCCTGCGCGGTGCCTCGACCCACGTCTACACGGTCAACTCCAACGGCAAGCCCACCCAGCCCGACGACGCCACGCTGCTCGTGGATGAGGACGACACCTGGGCGTACCACTGGTCGACCGATCCGGTCGCCGAGAACTGGGCCCAGACCTCGTTCGACGACTCCGCATGGAGCCGCGGCGCTTCTCCGATCGGCTACGGTGGCCCCGGACTCAACACGACGCTGACCCCGGGCGCGGCCAAGACCCGCCCCGTCACCACCTACGCGCGTATCAACTTTACGGTCGCTGACCCGAGCGCTATCGGCGGCGTGAACGTCGCCGTGACGGCGGACGACGGTGCCGTGGTGTACGTCAATGGCACCGAGGTCTCCCGCCAGCGTATGGCTGACGGAGCGGTTGACGCCTCGACCTTCGCGAACGCCTCCGTCTCGACGCCCGCCGCGCGCGCCGACCGACAGCTGGTCTTCGTCCCCGCGGACAAGCTGGTCGCCGGCACGAACACGCTGGCCGTCGAAACGCACCTGAACTACCGCTCCAGCTCGTCGATGACCATCGACGGCATGGTCAAGGTCGTCACCAAGGGCGACGAGCCTGCTCCCGAACCCGCGCCCGATCCGGAGCCGGCACCCCAGCCCGAGCCGGAAGTTCCGCTCACGCCCGACCCGGACAAGCCCCTCGAGGTGCTTGACGTGTCCGCACTGAACTTCGGTGGTTTCCTGTTCTCCGGCATGTACTGGAACTACTGGAACTCCAAGGAATCGCCGGACCCGGCGTGGAACTCCACCGCCGACCTGTCCTCGTGGAAGCACGGTGCCAGCCCGCTCGGCTGGGGCGACCGTGACGCCGGTACGCCCTTCACGATGCCGGCAGCGGACCGAGCCATCACGAACTACTTCGTGCGTGACATCAACTTCGGTACCCTCAGCGCAGACTTCGAGGTCACCCTCGATGTTCGCGTTGACGATGGCGCAGTCATCTACGTCAACGGCACCGAAATCAAGCGCGTGAACATGCCCGAGGGCACGATCGACGCCAACACGCGAGCCTCCTCCAACGTGGGCCTCACTGCGGCGAAGAACAACCTCGTGCGGGTCACGGTGCCTCGCAAGGTGCTCAGGGACGGCGTCAACCGTATCGCGGTCGAATCGCACGCCAACTACGCGAACGCCGCATCCGTGACCTTCGATCTCAAGGCAAGCCTGGTGAGGTGATCTCCATGACCCTGACGTCCACCCCTGCCGGCGGCCCGGACTTCCCGGAGGCCGCTGGCACGGTCGGTGCCCCCGCCGACCCCGCGTTCGACGCCATGGCGCAGCGTGTGCTCACCCGCGGGCACACCACCACGTGGCTGAATCACTGGTCCCTCCTGCACGCCGACTTCCGTGCGCTCGCGCGCATGAACACCGTCGGCTTCGATGGGACACTGCTGCAGATGCGCCTGCGTGCAGCAGGCCACGAGGTCGCCCGAACCTCTGCTGACCTCGTTCTGCCGCACGTCTTCGACCGTCTCGCTGATGGCACTCGCATCACCCTCATTGGTGCCGTCCCCGAGGCCGGTCAGGCCGCAGCCGAGCGCCTGTCACGTTTCGACGTCCAGGTCATCGACGGCTACGAGGGCTTGCGTCGATTCAAGGCGGATCCGTCTGTGCTCACCTCCTTCGATCCGCGACTCGTGATCGTCGGCCTGGGAGCTGGTCTGCAAGAAGTCGTCGCGTCCTTCGCGCTCGAGCTCCTTCCCGAGGCCTCCGTGTGTACCGCGGGCGGCTGGATCGACCAGTACGCGCGCGCCGCCGACGACTACTTCCCGAACTGGGTGCACGCCGCCCGCCTCGGCTGGGCCTGGCGCATCGCGCACGAGCCCAAGCGCCTCACGAAGCGCTACACCGTCGAAGCCCTCGACTTCGTCGCCCACGCTCCCGAGCTCATCTCGCGGCTCGAGGCCATGGGTAGCTTCGACGATCTCGGACTGGTTGGCGGCGCGGCGCGTCGCTAACCGAGGTTGACGCTAGTCGCTGTTTAGGAGGCCGGCCCTGCGGGGCCGGCCTCCTTTGCATCGCCAGATCGGCTGGTGACGGCTGTCGGCGTCTATGGATGCTGCGGCTGGTCTCGCATATGGCGACGTGCGCTGCATCAAGGTGGAAAGCAACAGGTCAGGCCCTCTTTCGTGCATGAGCGGTGGTCGGCTTTCGGGAGCGTTCAAGGGGTGTGCGCGGGGGTGGGACGTGGTGCTGAACGTGTCTCAAAACGCTTCCGGATGGATGCTTAAAAAGGGTTATGCGGTGAAT
>ERZ1674297.384-NODE-387-length-11372-cov-11.892021_pt1 | contig 11372 bp, 9 predicted proteins | sample MGYA00581112_ERZ1674297 | MGnify/ENA primary metagenome ERZ1674297 (study PRJEB41354, sample SAMEA4873322) | human saliva metagenome | biome: human-associated habitat [ENVO:00009003]; feature: mouth environment [ENVO:08000002]; material: saliva material...
CCTGTATAATACTTGATGTAATCGTGAAAAAGCTTATTTACTCTTTTCTGTAAATCTCTTATCTACTACACTAAGTTTGAAAACTGTTTGCTGTCATTTTTAACATTTGCGGTAGTTTGTTGATTTATAAAGTGTTATAAGTCGTGAGTGGATGATAGGAGTGACAGCAAAATAAAAATAATCAGTGAAAAACTTGACAAAGGGTATCTCTGTGTTGTATCTTTGCAAGCAGAAATAAGGAAGAACAATGACACGCTAAGCGTGATTTCCTACAAACTAACCGCATCTTCCTTTTTGAATTTATTTTTCTTAAATCATTCTATTTATGTTTACAGATTTTTCTAACATGCCCAAAGACTGGGCAGTGTGCTTTATGCACGATTGTATTCTCAAAGAGCAGTGCCTACGTTATCATGCTGGTAAGGCACTTCCTATCGGTCAACACTCGACTTTGACGGTTCTTCCTTCTGCGCGCTCTGGCAATAGCTGTAAGGCGTTTTACGCTATGAAGACAGAACGATTGGCGTGGGGATTCTCACACCTTTTCGATGATGTGAAGCACAGTGACTACCGCTCTCTGCGTGGTACTATGGAGAGTTATTTCGGAAGTCGCTTTGTTTATTATCGTTACCATCGAGGAATTAATAAACTGAGTGAGGGCGAACAGCAATGGGTTGACGAACTCTTCCAGCGTTATGGCTATGCTGCCCCACGTGTTTATGATAACTACCAGACGTGCTGGAAATAATAGTAGTGCTTTCGGGAAGGAGTAAAGGAGTGAAAGGGAGTGATAGGAGTTAAGACATTAGCATGTTTTGTAAGAGAAAGAGAGGGTAACTTTTGCGTTACGGAGTTGAGATGGTAATCTGTTATTGAGGTCTTGTTTCTGTGGTGCTAACGCTCCGCACATCATGTGTTGATGCTCCGCACGTGTGGTGCTGATAGACAGGATAATAAAAGACATAGTAAGAGTATAACTTTTTCTGAGGTAGACTTAATGACAGCCATAATGACATAAGGTCAGATGAGGAAAGACATAAGTTTTCTACGTCTCTGTTTACTCCTTAAACCCTTAGGTTTCTCTGTACTGGTCCTGTCCTCCGTTCCTCAGTGTTCTCTGTGTGAGAATCATGGCTTAAACCTTTCACTCTTTCTCCTTTCTCGCAAGTAACTTGTTCACTCGTCAACTTGTAAACTTTAAAACTTTTACGATATGCAATACAAGAATCTTAAGAATATTAAAGCTGAAAATCAGCGTAACCGACAGTCGGAAAGACTTAAAAATGATATTACTCGTCGTCTGCTCAACTATCTTGAGCGGAAGTATGAAATGAGGTATAACACCGCCTTGGGGTGTACGGAAATCCGAAAGGCTGGGAGTGATGAACCTTTTGTGCCTGCGGATGAACGGATGCGCAACACAATCGCTATCAAGGCGCGTCTTGATGGGATTGATGTGTGGGACAAGGACATCCGACGATATACGGAGTCGGGCTTTGTCAAGGTTTTTAATCCTGTGGACGACTTCCTCAATAGTCTGCGTGGGCGATGGGACGGAAAGGATCATATCAGGGCTTTGGCTGACTGTGTTCCTAATGACAACGCACGGTGGGCAGACTGGTTCCACACGTGGTTTCTGGCGATGGTGGCACAATGGATGGGGCTGGACGTCTCGCATGGTAACAGTGTGGCTCCGCTGCTCATCTCCCGACAAGGCTATCGAAAGTCTACCTTCTGCAAATGCCTTCTACCTGAAGCGTTGCAGTGGGGATATAACGATAATCTTATCATGAGTGAGAAACAGAATACGCTGCGGGCAATGACACAGTCGCTGCTGATTAATATTGATGAGTTCAATACCCTGTCGGCTAAGACGCAAGACGGTTTTTTGAAGAATGCCATGCAGCTTGCAAGTATCAAACTCCGTCAGCCTTATCGTCAGCAGCAACTTACGTTGCCACGTGTTGCCTCTTTCATTGCTACGGCAAACGTCTCGGATGTCTTTAGCGATCCCAGTGGTTGCCGTCGTTTTATAGCAGTCACGCTGACTGGTCCTATCCGCTTGCCCGACCATATAGACTATGATCAGCTCTATGCTCAGGCTGTTGCTGAACTTGAGGCTGGTAGACGTTACTGGTTTGATGAGGCTGACACCCAAGCAATTATGGAGAATAACCAGCATTATCAGCAGCGCACTCCTGCCGAAGCCCTCTTTTTGGATTGTTTCTCTATCCCAAAGGACTTGACCAAGGGTGCCTATATGACTGCCGCCTCCATCTTCAGCCTACTTCGTCAGCGATATGGCAGTCAGCTGAACCTGACAAGCCTTCCCCATTTCGGTCGTGTCCTTGCCAATATTCCGAACCTCCATAGCAAGCATTCCTCGCATGGCACAGAGTATCTGGTCGCAGTACGTAGCAGCCTTGGCCAGTCTACCTCTCCCATCTTAAACCGTTAGTTGTCGTCCGAATAAACTTTCAAAGTTGCTGTCACTACTGTCACACTTCGATGTGTTATAAGTCGTTTATAATCTGTCGGTTGCATGAAGTGTTAAAAGTGACAGCAACTAAAAATAAAACTTTATTAGGTCTGTTGATGTCTAAAACATAAATCGTTTTCTTTATAAAAAAGCCTCGTCCTTATCCTTTATATAGATTTTTTTGCTACCTTTGTAAGACGCAATCTAAGAAGTGGTGACTAAGAACCTGTTTATGGAAAACCATAATAGTGTAATAGGCGATGCTTTAAGATGTAATATCTGCACTTTGAATAGCACTTTAGAAGAATTGCTACTGCTTAACGTTATAAACGCACAACTTAATTCTGCGCAAAAATATTTTGCTATGCATATAGGAAAGCAGAAATAATGGTAGAAACAATGACTATAAAACTATCTATATAAGGTGTCGTTAGGTGCAAGAATGGTTTTTGTAATGGCTATTAGGTCATAAATAGTAAAATAAATAACTATAATCCCATTTATGGAAGAGTTAGAATATTTATATAATACTGGTTGGGATGATTGGAAGCCATTTCCAGATCCAAGAAAAGGGCAATACTTAACTGCGCCATTAGGAAGTGGTGTATATCAGCTTAGGAATACAAAATGTGATAAGTATGTTTTATTTGGTACAGGTAGACATTTGGCACGTAGAATGACATCGCTACTACCTAAACCTTTTGGAGCAGGTACACGTAATAATGAAGACAAACGAATATATATTCTAAACAACTTACATGATATAGAGTATCGCACAATATCATTTATAGAAAATGATGATGCTAAACGATTTGAAAATTATGTTAAATCGGTTGAACAATATATTTTCGGAAATTAAAGAAAGAATATCTTGAACTCGGGAGTATCATTCATGGTTTTATATCTTGCAACCCGTGATAGGAGACTGCTTGCGGGGTGTTTGAAGTAAAGAAGAGATAAAAATCATTCTTATGTCATAAGATATTTTTGAAGAAATTAATTTGAATTTAATGAAATAAGCAATAAGTTATGGAGTTTAATGTAACACATATAGAGAATGAGAATGTTTGTATAACAAAACGAAAAGTTGATGAAAGTATCTATTTAACTAATGATCAAATTAATAAAAAATATGCATCTGGAGAAGTTCGAATTGTAACCGAACAAGCAAGATATCCTCTAGATTCTATACCAAGCATGTTAGAGTCAGGCAAATATACACTTATGCCTGAATTTCAGAGACGACACAGATGGAATCAAGAACAAAAATCTAGGTTAATAGAGTCATTCATAATGAATATTCCGATTCCTCCAATTTTTCTGTATGAGGTCGACTATTCACGCTATGAAGTAATGGATGGATTGCAACGATTGACAGCAATACATGATTTTTATGCTGACAAATTCGAATTAAAAAAACTTGAATACTGGCGAGAGTTAGAAGGGAAGAAATATTCAGAGTTACCTGATGATGTAAAAAAAGGAATTGACAGAAGGTATATTTCATCTATTATTCTATTAAAAGAAACTTCTAAAAATACAGATCAAGAAAAAGAACTAAAACAATTAGTCTTTGAAAGATTAAATAGTGGTGGTACGAAATTGGAATATCAAGAATCAAGGAATGCACTGTATCCTGGTAATTTCAACACACTATGCATTAAGTTGTCATGTAATCCTTACTTTTGTAAAATATTTAGGATCCCAGAGCATGATTACTTAGGAGAAGTAGAATCAAAACTAGAAAAAAATTCCATGTATAGTAAAATGAAGGATGTAGAAATAGTGGTACGTTTTTTTGCCATGAGGTTTCTAGATAATTTTGATATGCCTCTCAAAAATTTCTTAGATTGTGTAACAGAAGAATGCAATAAATTAGAAGACTCTGTACTTGAAGAATATGAAAAACTGTTCAATGATACTATTCTGTTGGTATATGATATCTTCGGGGAAGATGCATTTGGAATCTGGAAATCAAAAGATGAAGATAATGATTATTATTCATCTTCATCTAATCTGTTTCTTTTTGACCCTATGATGCTTGTTCTTTCTTCAATGTTAACTAATAGAGAAAAGCTTATAAATCTTAAACAAGAGATTGTTAATGGAATAAAGCCATTACAGACAGAAAATCCTATTCTTACTGAGGGAAGAAAAGTAACTAAGAATGACATTAAAAAAAGAGTAGAGATTTTTTATAATTATTTTAACAGATTCATATTATGCTAATTTCTTCAATAAAAGAGTTCGAAGAATCTATAAATAAACTCAGAGAACATTTAGTTAGTATTAGAAACAAAGAGAATATACTTGAATATATCTCAGCTATACGAGTTCCTGATTATTTAGTTAAAGGTATAGAGCAACAAAAGGAGTCAAGAACTGAAGAAAAAGTTTTTAATTATAATGGGAATATCATTTCACTATATGGTTACTGGGAACGATATATAGAGAATGTTATAAAAGAATATATTAAACGTCTCAGCGAACTTGAAACAGACTTTTCTAACTTACCACATAGGATACAGAACTCCTATTTCGAGTTAATAAAGAGTTTGCATGGGAAATTGACTTATCCCAAATATTGTCATTATGATGAGAAGTATCTTGTTAATAGTTTATACCATTCTTTGTCAGAAAACAGTGTTGACCTCATAGCAGATGTCTATCTGAAGAATGGTGGTAATTATAGATTTGATATTGTTAAGGAATGCATTTGGAAGCTTGGGCTTGAAGATTTTCAACTTATCTGCAAATATCCAGACTTAAAGCATTATTTTGATAAAAAAGGATATACAAATATAGAACAGATGGATAGCACTATCTTGTTTTTTTTATTAAATGATTTAGTCAACAGACGTAATGAAATAGCTCATGGAGGATCAGATCCAGAAATTTTTTCTTTAGAAATCTTTGAAGATTATATTAATTTTCTACAATATATAGCAAAGTCTATAAACTCCTTTTTGAGTGACGCATTACTTGATACGCTATGGAAAAAAAATAGTAATGAATATTTTAAACCATATAAATGTTTTAGTAAAAAGAAAGTTGTTGTTGTTAATACGCCAGGTTATGACTTTGCAGAAGGCGGTAAACTACTTGCAGCAAGACCTCACGGAGGTTATCCGCGTTATATCTACTTATCAATAAATAGTATAGAAGTAAACAGACAAAAGGTTGAGCAAATCCAATCAACATCCTCGGAGGAAAGTATATGTCTCTGTGTTGGTGAGGTTCTCAACGAAAAGTGGAGACTAAAGGTTGTGTGATATGAGTATTTAATTATTCATATAAGAAAAATTTAGTTTTAATCCAAATCTTTAAGATTGCAATATATATTGCAGGCTTAAAGATTTGGGGTTAACAGGCATTCTTGGTCTGTTTTTTGAAAGCTAATAATTTTGATTCCTCTATCCCAACGTCAACTCAACAATATAATCAATATCGGTGGGGACGGTGTCGAGGTTGAGGGTGATACCATTACCAGTCTTTGTGAAGTTGACACGCTTGTTGGTGCCAAAGACGGTGGCGGACTTGATTTTGTGGTTGCCAGTAGGAATGAAGAGGCTGGAGTCCATACAGTTTAGGATGTGGATATAGAGTTTGTTACCACGCTGTGTACTTACACCCCAGTCGTGTGGACCAACGATGCCGCCACGTGTACCGTATATGGTTTCACCATATTGGTTCAGCCATTCACCGATGGCCTGAAGGCGGTTGAGGGCAAGTTCGGGGAGAGCACCACCTGGTTCTGGACCGATGTTGAGTAGGAGGTTGGCATTCTTTCCAGCAGCACGAACAAGCATTTGAATCAGCTCTTTTGGTGATTTGTAGAGGGTGTCAGTGATGTTGTAACCCCAATGCTCGTTGATAGTCTGGCATGATTCTAAGGGTAGGCGACCGATGCTCTGACCAGAGAGACCAGCCTTGTTCTCACCCGGTAGGTCACGTTCGAAGATTTGGATATCCTCACCAGGGAAAGGAGTATGATGGTGGTTGTTAGCGACGAGGCACTGTGGCTGTAGCTTATGAATCAAAGCATATTGTTCCTCCAACTGCCAATCGAAAGGTTTTGCATCGCTGTCATGATCCCACCAGCCATCAAACCAGATTGCTCCCACCTTTCCATAGTTGGTGAGTAATTCCGTCAACTGCGTGTTCATAAACTTATAGTAGCTTGCCCAATTAGCCTTCTCTTTTGGTCTACCAGTTCCAGTTCCAGTTCTACCCACTGGATAGTCTTCACGTCCCCAGTCAAGGTGAGAATAATAAAGGTGCAACTTGATACCATTACGTTGGCAAGCATCAGCCATTTCTTTTATGATGTCACGTTTGAAAGGAGTACCATCAACAGAATTATACGTGTTGGTAGCCGTCTTAAAGAGTGAGAATCCATCGTGGTGACGTGTCGTAATGGTGATATACTTTGCACCAGCAGCTTTGATAGCTTTTACCCAAGCATCCGCATCAAACTCTGAAGGATAGAACGTCTTTGCCAACTTAGGATATTCCTTATAGTTGATATCCCTGTTGGTCATAATCCATTCGGTAGTACCCATCATTGAGTAGAGTCCCCAATGCAGAAAGATACCAAACTTCTCGTCTTGGAACTGTTCGCGTGCTTTGAGATTCTCAGCCGTTGGATGATAAGTCTCTTGTGCCATACCGACATAACTTGCCAGTAGTGTTGCGATTAAAAGTAGAGTCTTCTTCATGTAAGAATTTATTGTTTAGATTTTGAGTACAAAGATAATAAAACTACAGCAGATAACGCCCCACTTCGTAAAGAAAGTGTAGGTAGAAGCATGGGGAGGGTGATGTTATGAAAGAAAACTTAGTCAGTTGGTTGTTGTGACGGTGGATTCAAGAATGTATAAATATCTTCTTTCAATCTCAGGAATGGTTCGGCGTTCGTATAACCTACATTGCGACGGAGCATAGGGATAATCGCTTCCGTACTATGACCATAACTTGACAGTTCGTTGCGACGTTGCGTATCATGTACTGCATTGCGATTAATCTCGTCTTCACGTTCACGCACAAGAAGGTCGCATACCCGTTTCAAGACTGGTACAACTATGTTATCAAAGAGATGATGACCTTGAATATATAGATAGGTTGTTGAAGGTGTAACACCTAAGGAGCGCAGTTCTTCTTTTAGTTTTAGATAGCTTTCCTTTGCGTTCGGATTCTCCTTTTGCAGTTGTCGTACACGCATCTGCACCTTATGGCGTAGCCGTTGAATACTTTCAGTTGCCCCTTGTAGAGAGAAATTACCAATCTCCACAACTCGATTAAAGTCGGAGATCGTAAAACGTCGATGAATACCTTGACGATAATGCCAGATACTCCAGACAAAGAGGGGATGTATACTCTCACTGTACAGCTTAAGGAACTCTTCGAAATTAAAGATAGAATGGTCGTTGAGCGTTACTGCTACTGTCACATCATGTAGACTCGGTGCATAGCATTGTAGGTTTTCAATAGCATAAGCATACGTATGGAAAACGTATGGGTTGTTGTTCACTTCGTCGGAAAGTTGGGTAACTCCTTGCAATAGATAGTCATAATCAGCATCTACGCAAGCAATCATGTTCTCACCAATATTCTGTGAAACGAGGTTCATCAATACCGACCGTTTGCCCTTGGTAAGGTTTAATCGCGATGGCAACATCACTTCAAAGTAACGCTCCTCGTTCTCAAATCCGCTTAAGACAGTGCGCCAAAAGAAGATATCGTCATACGCTTCTACGTATGCGATAATCTTTCTCCGTGCCCGCTTACCATTCAATCGGTTCGCTGCATCAATATAAGCCGATGACAGGTTGTCGCTCAGTCTTTTTCCCATCGCTCCCTCCTTCAGACAATCATTTATCGGTTATGTCCGTAACCTCTGTTACACGGTCAATCCATCCGTTCATGATGACAGCAGGACTGTGGGTTGTGAGGATAATCTGAACGTTCGGATTCAGTTCTAAGATGAGGTCGATTAAGCGTTTCTGCCACTCTATATGTAGACTCACTTCTGGCTCATCCATAAAGAGAACATAGCTCTCATTGTCCTCTACCAATACGGTCAGCAGGATAACAAGAATCTGCTTCTCACCACTTGACAACTGATAGGGAGCGAGGACTTCACCTAATGAAGAGAATTTTATCTCATTCTCCGAGCGAATAATCTTCTTACCTGTCTCGGTGAAGAGGTCGTCTAAGATGTCTTGGAAGTGTTTCTTAGGTTGAGAAATCTGCTGTGCCTTCTCTGCAGTATCTGCCTCACCACTTTGTAAGGTCTCGATAATGCGATTACCGATGTTCACCTGATAGTCAAGATACTTACGTTGAAGTTGGAAAAGCTGCCAATCAAGTTCTGTAACAAGATCGACGTTAATCTTGCTAATGCTATCCGAGTTCATCAGTGGACGGTCAAACGAGCGGATAATATCATAACGTATCCACCGCGCATCATTAGGACTTACCTTCAGTCGGACACCCTTCAGTGAATGGCTGGGGAATTCACCACCTTGCGACAGACTGCGTATCACCTTATTAAGTATGGTACTCTTTCCGACACCATTGATACCACTTAGGATATTCACCTGTCGGTCCAGTGTCCAACGGATATGTTTCTTCCCGCTCCAAAGCGAGTCTATCTCAATCTCTTCTATGTAATCTGCGTATTTCTGCATACTCGTAGATATAGTGACAATCGTAGTGCAAATATAAGGAATTTTGCTTTAATGGCAATAAGAAAGTCTTATTTTAATGTAAATACCACATTTATGGTATGCTAAATAACATAAAGAGAGTATTTCACATGTTGGCAAATATCCGTACCTTTGCATCCGTGAACATTAAGTAAGAAATTAAATCCCAAAGAATATGGCAAAGATAGTAAACAAACTCACAGAACTTATCGGTAATACACCACTGTTAGCACTTAATAAATTCTCAGCAGAAAGAGGACTCAAAACTCCTGTTCTTGCAAAGGTTGAGTATTTCAATCCTGGTGGTAGTGTGAAGGATCGTATAGCACTGGCTATGATAGAGGATGCTGAGGCTAAGGGACTCTTAAAGCCAGGAGCTACAATCATTGAGCCAACCAGTGGAAACACAGGCGTTGGCTTGGCTTTGGTGTCAGCAGTGAAGGGGTATAAGCTTATTCTGACCATGCCAGAGACTATGAGTGTGGAGCGTCGCAACCTTGTAAAGGCTTACGGTGCTACGGTGAAGTTGACAAGTGGAAAGGATGGTATGAAGGGTGCTATCAAGGCTGCGGAGGAGTTGAGAGATTCTATTCCAGGTAGTATTATCCTTCAGCAGTTCGAGAATCAGGCTAATCCAGAACGCCACTATCTTACAACTGGTCCAGAGATTTGGCGCGATACAGATGGTAAGGTTGATGTGTTTGTAGCTGGTGTAGGTACTGGCGGTACAGTGAGTGGTATCGGTCGCTACCTTAAGGAGCAGAATCCTGATGTGAAGATTATTGCAGTTGAGCCAACTTCATCTCCGGTTTTGAGTGGTGGCGAGAGTGGTCCACATAAGATTCAGGGTATTGGTGCAGGCTTCGTACCAAACACTTATAATAATAAGTATGTTGATGAGATATTCCAAGTAGAGAATGATCAGGCTATCCTTGCTGGTCGTCAGTTGGCACAACAAGAAGGTTTGTTAGTTGGAATCTCTTCTGGTGCAGCAGCCTTTGCAGCTACTGAGATTGCTAAGCGTCCAGAGAATGCTGGTAAGACCATCGTAACCTTGCTGCCAGATACAGGTGAGCGTTATCTCTCAACTGTGCTTTACGCCTTTGACGAGTATCCTCTTTAATAGTTTTTAAATTCTAAAATACTTTCCCAACAGACTGCTTTTGTCCTTAAGACACGGCAGTCTGTTTTTATTTTTAGGTAGGAAGATAATGCTTTTATAGTTTGATAAATACTATTTTGATATTAGAAAATGTTTTACACAAATGAGACTTTAATTCCTATTGATACTGTAAAATAATGCTTTAGTTTTCCTCTTTCTAACCTTCAGATTATCAGTTGATTGCAAACTCGTAAAAGAAAAGGCGCTTAATTGGGTTCTTAAAGGGCGTTAGTAACACCTCAAAAGGGCATCTTTTGCAAGCCAAAAGGGCGTTAATTCGAATGCAGAAGGTGCTTGATTAAAAACGAGGAGTGGAAAAGTTATTACATTTTAGACAAATCTCTTCTCCATTCTTTCCTTTTGGAGAGAGTGGAGAAGAGGTTCTTTTATTATTTTTGTAATAGGAAGGTTTGTTTCTGTCAAGTGTTCGGACGCTCCACATTTCCTTTGATTCTGCTTCAAGATACCATCGCATAGCAGTTTCGTCATCTATGCGTAGGACCTTGAAAATATGTGTCCAAGTGAGATTTGGAAATCGCGATTTCCAAATCTTATAGTCATCAATAAGAAGATAAGAACTTTCTATTTTTTATTAGCGTGCAGAAGTCATAACACTAAAAGGATGGTAATGACACACAGTGTTGTTAAATGTAGGGTAGCTGGTTTAGTACAAAGAAAACAAAAGAGATTTATGTCATATAAAGAAATACACCAGTATCATTTAGAGTGCTGGGTACATCGAAACGGTTTCTCCATTGAGCTTTAACCTCACTCGATGGAATGTGATTTTGATTGTATTTCGATGAACTTGCAATGTTTTTTATTAATTGCAAATGTTTCTATTGGTAAGATATATAAACTTGTTTGTTGGATATATTTCTATAGTCTTTGCTTTTATACAGCTAGTTAGATAAATGTTTTATGTTTATCATATATTTATTCTTAATTTTTATCTAAGGATAAGATAAAAATGTTAAATTTGTGGAGATAAATAAAATAAGAAAGCTATTAGATCGGAAGAGCG
>ERZ1674297.387-NODE-390-length-11318-cov-12.501909_pt1 | contig 11318 bp, 8 predicted proteins | sample MGYA00581112_ERZ1674297 | MGnify/ENA primary metagenome ERZ1674297 (study PRJEB41354, sample SAMEA4873322) | human saliva metagenome | biome: human-associated habitat [ENVO:00009003]; feature: mouth environment [ENVO:08000002]; material: saliva material...
AGGTTGTGCGATGGGACATCTATGGCTCACTTGGTTGACAACTGGGTCAGGGCATAGCCGCGGATGCGGCATTACCCAGCGTCTAGGGTAGGGTTACCTATCCTTACCGCAAAGCCCCATCTCGCTTTCTTCTCGCTATGCGTCAAGGGCTTTACCCGATCACTTTTTCGACGTAAACTTATCTCTCTTAGTACCACCTTAGTAACGATAGCTACGCTTTATTTTCTCTGGTGGATGCGGGTACGACGAACCCGCCAGCGAGGCCTCGAACGGGCCTCTCCTGGCGGGTTGTTCTGTGCGTGCCGAGCAGCGCGCGGGGGACCGTCAGAGGATGACGGCTGTACCCGTCGCGATGGCGGCAAGCATGCCGTTGTCGGTACCGGCGGTGAAGTAGTCAACCTTCACGCCGACGACCGCGTTCGCACCCATGGCCTGCGCGCGTGCGCACATTTCGTTGACGGCGGTCGCGGAGGCGTTGCCGATCTCTTCCTCGTACTGGGAGGCGCGGCCACCGAACATGTTGGACAGGCTCGCACCGAAGTCCTTAAAAAAGTTCACGCCGGCGAAGGTCTCGCCCGACACCATGCCGATGTATCGCTTGATCGGCGCACCTTCAACGGTCGGGGTCGTCACAACAAGCATCATTCACTCCTTCATACGGGGTTAACAGGTCAACACTACCCGCGTTACCGCGCGTCGGCTAGTAGGTCCGCGCATGCTCGGGCACGGACCACCTGACAGCACGGTGCGGACCGGAATCACAAACCCAATCGCCAGATGACGCCGCGGTGCTAGCATCCGATTGTCAACTCAGTTCACGGGTGCAGCGGCGCGCCCGGCGTATTTAATCGGGGCGACACCATGAAGATGCACGTCTACGAGCCCGGCGGGGAAAACTCCCCCACCGTCCTCATCATTCACCCGATGCTGTCCTCGGCCTCGAGCATGAAGGCCACGCTCTGCGACCACATGGGTCCCGGCCTGCGTTTTCTCGTGCCGGACCTGTCCGCCCACGGGGACGAGGCCTCGGCCCCCTACATGTCAGCGGCGGCGGAAGCGGCAGCGATCCACGAGTGGCTGGCCTCCAACGAGATGAGTCACCTATCGCTGGGTTTCGGGGCGTCGCTCGGCGGGGTCGTCCTGTTTGAGCTGCTGCGTTTCCCGGACCTCTCATTCGATCAGCTGTTCATTGAAGGCGTGAGCTTCTACTCGGGCGGTCCCGTGGCCCGAGTCGGCGGCTCCATTCTCAGCCGGATGATGGTCGCGAAGCACCGGAAGGCCGTCCGCGACCCCGAGGCGGGGGCACGCAAGCTCGCGCGCCTCTACGGCGAGCAGGCCGCTCGCGCGATGTCCTCGAGTTTCGCCGCGATGAGCGAGGAAAGCGTCCGCGCGATCGTGCACGACTGCTCGCATGTCAGCCTGCCACCCCTCTCCCCCGATGTTCAGCGCCGCTGCACGTTCGCGTACGGGGAGAAAGACTCAGACCTGCGGCTCGCGCGCCGCGTGATCCCGCGACTCTATCCGGAGGCGGAACTGCGCGTCTGGCCGGGCTCGGGGCACTGTGAGCGCATGAGCCGCGACTCGGTCGCCTACGGGGCGATGCTGCGGAACGTCGCCCTGGGCTCGGCATCTACTGATCGTTCGTGAAGGAGGCGATCACGCAGGGAATTCGACCTCGCACGACGCGGTAGGTGACGCCCGTGCAGCCCATACGCTCAAAGAACGCCCGGTAGGACACCGGGTCGAAGTGCTCCTGGAAGTGCACGCCGAATCGGGAGATCACCCTCAGGAACATGGTGTGCGCCCGCTTCTTGGGAATCACGTAGGTGGGCACGATGATCGTGCCGCCCGGGCGCACGACCCGCTTGAGCTCCTTGAGCGCGTCGCCCGGTTCAGGCAGCAAGTGGATGACATTGCCCGCCACGACGGCGTCGAACGAGTCGTCCTCGTAGCGCAAGTCGGTGATATCCGCCTGCTCGACGGTGACGTTCGAGTGTTTCGCGAGCTTCTTGCGTGCCTGCTTGAGCATCCCCTCGGAATAGTCGGTCGCGACCACACGCGCGCATGCGGGGGCGATGGCGGCGCTAATCGCGCCCGGTCCGCACGCACATTCGAGCACGGTGTCACCGGGGTGAATCAACCGGGCAACGGCACCGCCCGTCCCGTCGTACACCCTCCTGTTGAGCGCGTTGACGGCGAGGTCGTAGAGCGGGGCAACTCGATCCCAAAACAATGCTGAACACCTCCGTGTGCCTGTCGAACGCGCACACCGACGGCGGCGCATCAGTACGCTACTGGGAATGCTACGCCCGCGGGCGCGCTGCCGGGGCGAAACGGGGTTTTGCACACGGCAACAGAAGCGCGAGGGCACATCCGGATAGGATGCATGGATCCGGATAGGTTATGCGGATCCGGATAGGTTAATAAGCTATCCGAATGTTCGTAACCTATCCGGATGTTCGTAACCTATCCGCGTAGGCGATGACGACACCCCGATCCCAGACGAGATTATTCTTCCACCATCGAACAAAGTGACAGGTCAACAAAATCCTATTGATACCCGAGTTCCAGAAACGCTCGAGGCGACTGCAGGGCATCCTCCAGAAGCCCCGCCTGGGCAAGACCCACCACTTTAGCCACAGTCCTTGCCTGACAGTTGATCGCCCGCTCAGGATTATGCTCGATATCAGTGAACGCATCGAACATCATGACCTGTTCAACGAGCTTGTCATCACGACAGAGAGCCGAGGCGTACAACCAGTCATAAAAATAAGTCTTCGGCTCTAACGGGAATTCATCTGCAAAATACTTGAATCCAACAAGCTCTCCACTATTCCTCAATCGCCGATCTGTCTTTGCCGCACGACTCGAGGCGTTGAGAAGATCAACAAACGGACCCCCATGCCGAAAGACTTTTGAAGCCTGGAAAGCACATTCAACACTGTAACTTCCACGCTCTGGATGCTCAATCATCAAATTAAACGCGCTTAACTGAACTCCAATGTCCTTTTTACTCCTGGACGACACCTCCAGAACGCGCGACGAAGGAAACCTATCCACATACGCCGCATGCAAACTTGCGACCGAGCGCTGCTTCTGCTGAATAGAAGATCCGGGAAAATACTCAAAATCCAGAGATATTTCCGAAACGTACGGTTTTTCAGACTCAGGCACAAAGACAGGCCTACGAACCATAACAAGACCCTTTCTCACTCAACACAGCATCCCAACGATCAAGGAAAGCAAAAACATTCAAACACGTTAGAATTTTTACTTCCATTGATCATAAATACTTTCACACTTATTCAGCCTGCGCAACCTTGCGCGTTCCTTTTACGAAATTATCCTTCATAAACACATCGCCTCGTTCCATTGCACAGCCAGCCTGACAGAAGACCCTACTTTTGCCTTCTCGCACGTTCGCGATAGGCCAGCGCGCAGAGGCCGAGGTGCGCGCAGACCGGATCAATGACGGACCTCATCGTGCCGATGCCGCGGGTACTATCGGGGCGAAACGGGGTTTTGTACACGGCAACAGAAGCACGAGGGCACATCCGGATAGGATGCACGCATCCGGATAGGCTATGCGCATCCGGATAGGTTACTAAGCTATCCGGATGTTCGTAACCTATCCGGATGTTCGTAACCTATCCGCATCCACATGTGCAGCGCAGCTCCTTGCGCGCGACTACGCTCAGAGCACCTGAACCAGGCCGCAAGCTGCGTCCACCAACCAGAGAAGGACTCGCTGCGGGCCGGAAAACGAAAGTCGCGAGGGCACCGCGTCCGCAGACTCGGGGAAGGACTACCCCTTCGCGCTCATCTACGCCCGCCGGGCTCGGCGCGCGTGGATGAAGGCACCGACACTATGGGCCCCGAAGCCAAGCAGACTGTAGCCCACCCCGTAGATGAGCCCGCTGTCGTTGAGGAACAGGTACATCGGCGCCAGGAAACACACGAAAGGCGCGAGCAGCCACAGGAGGCTGAACCCCTCCTTCACGCCATCCCACGCGCCGAAGGCCATCGCGAGGATTGGCAGGATCGCGAGCAGGATCAGGAACACGAGGCTCTTCACGATCTCCATCGAGTCCGATACGCGCGAAAGACTAAACCATGCCGACAGCACCAGCAGGTAGATGCCGAACAGCACGGCGATACGAATCCACGTTGATTTTGTCGCCCACCTCATGACTCAATAATACCCGCGTCACATGAAGAAAAAAGCGCCTTGACACGCCATCTGTGTGGGCCGCAGAAAGGGCGTGAACAACCCAGCGTCGCAGTGCTCGCGACGCCGGCAGCGGGGTGCAGGCTACCTGCAGTAGCTGCCGAAGAAGCCGCGCTTCTTCTCAGCGTTGGCATACTCCTCGTCAGTATGGTCCTTATCGCACCACTGTTCCGGGGGCACCTGTTCCTTCACCGAGTCGATGTGCTTACCGCAGCCCTTCCAGGTGGTCTTTCCGCATACCTCGCAGGTGGTGGGTCGACACATGATTATCTCCTTCGTCGTTGCGCCGCGAATTCGTCAGCGGATCCGCGTCATGGTGTTGCGAGCTTCCGCCCTCCTCAGGCTGGTTGCGCCGTCGCATGAGGCCAATCGGAGGACCGAACGCTCGGAATTGTTGATCGCCATGTTCTCGGTATTGACAAGAAAGTTTACCGCTTCGAACTGTGACGCGGGGTCGTTTTCGAGGCCGAAATCCTCAGGTTCATCCCTCCCCCTTCACCAGCACAGAATCGGCCTTCTCTCCGAGCCACGACCGCAGCGTCTGGATGCCGCCCGACAGCATGGTGACGTTGAAGCCCGCGTGGCGCACGATGCGGTAGCCGATCCAGGAGCGCACGCCCGCGGCGCACATGACGACGAAGGGCTGGTCGCCGACGCTCTCCTCGACCCAGGTGCGGACTTCATCGAGGCGGTCGCGAAGCTCGGTGTGGGGGATGTTGAGGGAGTTGGGCATATGCCCGGCCGCGTACTCCCCTACCGTGCGCACGTCCAAGACCAGCATGTCTTCGGTCAGGGCGTCGGGGCCGGTGAGGACGAGTTCGCCGGTCAGCACGTTGTGGGCGACCATGCCGGTCTGGTTGACGGGGTCCTTGGCCTGGCCGTAGGGCGGCGCGTAGGCGAGGTCCAGGTCGATGAGGTCCGTCGCGCTCAGTCCGGCTCGCATGGCGGTCGCGATGACGTCGATGCGGCGGTCCACGCCGTCGGTGCCCACGGCTTGCGCACCCAGAATCTGCCCGCCGGTGCCAACGTGCATGAGGATGTGCACGGGCTTGGCGCCGGGGAAATAGCCCGCGTGCTGGTTGGCGTGCGTGTGCACCGTGAAGTACTGCGCGCCCGAGGCATCGAGAGCCTGGCGGTTAGCTCCGGTCATGGCGGCGGTGAGACTCCCGATCCGAACGATTGCGGTGCCCTGGGGGCTCGGGATTGGGCGCGCGGCGGCTTCGCCATACTCGGCGTCGGCAATCGCGTCGGCGACGAGGCGTCCCCCGCGGTTCGCGGGTCCGGCCAGGGCGACGGGGCGGTCGTGGTCACGGCCGATCGTGCCGTCGCCGACCGCGTAGACGTCATCCACGCTGGTACGCCCGTGCTCATCGACGAGGATGTAGCCGCGGCTGGTCTCGATGCCCGCGGCCTCGGCGAAGGCGGTGTCGGGGCGCACGCCGGTCGACAGGACGATGACGTCGGCGGTCAGGACGGTGCCGTCGGACAGCGTCACCGAGTCGTGGTCGTCGCCGTGGGTGATGGTCTGGGCGGCGACGCCTGCATGCACGCACACGCCGAGGCCGCGCAGCTCGTGGGTGACCAGCGCGGCCATCTCGACCTCGAGGGGCGGCAGGACGTGCTCGGCGTACTCAACGAGGTGGGTCTCGAAGCCTCGCTGCGCGAGTGCCTCGGCGGCCTCGATGCCGATGAAGCCGGCTCCAAGGACGACGGCTCGCGTGCCCGAGGCCTCGCGCAGGGCGAGGGCGTCGTCGACCGTGCGCAGGGTGTGCACGCGCGGGGAATCGAGGCCGTCGATGGGCGGGCGGTCGGCGAGCCCTCCGGGGGAAAGAACCAGGTGGTCGTAGGTGAGCGTGTAAGCCTCGCCGGTCTCAGTGTTCGTGACCTGGACGCTGCGGGCGCCGGGGTCGATCGCCGTGACCTCGGAGTTGATGCGCACGTCGAGGTTGAGCGCAGCCTTGAGGGTTTGCGGGGTGTGGAGGAGGAGCTTGGCAGGGTCTTCGATCTCGCCACCGACGTAGTACGGGAGCCCGCAGTTCGCGAAGGACACGTACTTGCTGCGCTCCAGCACGATGATCTCGGTGCCCTCGTCGCGCCTGCGCAGGCGCGCCGCCGCACTCATGCCACCGGCGACTCCTCCGACGACTACAACTCGCATGTGCGGCTCACTTTCTGGCTCAACGGACTGCTTCTGTCAACCGCTTCGGTTATACCCCCTGAGGGATCAATGGGCAACGGTGGATTCGCCGCATTGCATACCAGGATCAGCTGACCACATAGAACCACGCACCTCACCCACAACATCACCCATTGCTACAGTGGTCGAGGCACCTCGACAAGGTACCTAGCCCCCTAGTTCTCGATTCCCCACACGAGGTTGCGTCAAACGGCAGAAAACACTGCATAGGATGGCGGATCATGTGTCACACGACGGATTCCTGTGCCCCACGTCGGCGCCACAATAACTCACCTCAATGTGACTTCTACTTCTGCTTGAAATTCACTTTGTAATCTTTCCCCTTAAGACGGTAGCTACTTACAGATCCATAATCTTTGAGGCGTTCGAGGAGATCGACGACTTTGTCTGTGTTCGGAATGGATAGAGGACCTCTCCCAATATCAGTCAGCTTCGCATAGTTGCTCCCCATGCACTCCAGTGTGCGGAAGAGTTCTTGATCTCCGAGATCCTGGAGGTGCGGATGCAGAAGCACCACGATAGTCGGTGCAGGAACATTAGATGCTGCCATATTTTCGATCACTGGGACTGGAATCGTTATCTCATACTGCACCGCGAGGCAGGCCATCTCATTCAAAACCTTCGAGTCGGCACCGGCAGCATACATCTCCGCGTCTTTGAGAATCTGCCTCTTAATCTCATCGACAATTTCCGAATCGGACAAGATGTCCAGCAGATCGTCGCTCACGAGTTCTGGCGTCATATAGTCACCAAAGGTCGACGACGCACGAATGAATGCTCTTCGAGTAGGCCAATCGGTTACTGCTAGATGGCGATACGAAGCAGGTTCGTCCCCAATAATCTCATACTCAAGAAGCAGCGCGAACAGCCTCCCCTTCTCAGGGCGAATTCGATCGACCTCAAGAGCACTAGCCAGACATAGACTCTTCACTAGCTCCGCTCGCTCCTTCGAAGTGAGTCGCTCTTCGTCGGCGGCAAGAATATCGAGCGCTAACTTCTTCTTCTCCCCCTCTTGGATGGCATCAGCTTCAGTAATGGATCCTGCACTCTTCAGCAAGCCAGCAAGCTCCTCATCGACCCCGTAGACATCAATGTAATGCCGAATGTTGCCACACGTGGCTGCAAACCGACGATGCCGAGCCAGTGCTTGCCAGACTTCCTCAGAAACTTCCCCGAGATCCCGGATCTGACAGCTGGGTGCTGCACGCCTGATCACTTCTTCCAAAGAAGGGACCTGGAGCAGCAGCAGACGATCAACAATAGCGATAAACCGCTGCGGATCATTGATCGTCACAGAGTACCCATCAACTTCCATAAGGTACTCATCAAGGTGTCCGAGAACGTACTCGTATGCGTTAGGATCCGATGCTTCGAGAACATCGAGCGCCACGCTCTCTGACGAGCTACCGATCACCGTAACTAGGTTCTCGTGGGTGATGGCATACAGATTGCGCGAGATGAACTGACGACGGACTGGTTCTGCGAGCGGCCTGAGACTCACCAGACTGACTGACGCACGTTCAAAAAGCTCTCCAATTCTCTGAGCCTGTGGATCTTCTACGCCCGCCGTAAGCGAAGGAAGACTCCTGTAATTCGTCAACAAAAAGCCTGCGATCACCGGGTCAACGTGTTGCTCCATCGTCGACAAATGAGTCAATATGACGTCAACCAGCTCAACCCTCTCCCTTTCGCCCAAATCCGCACGATTCACGACGTAGTCGAGCGACCGTGAGGATAAAGCTGTCAACCGTTCGACAAGTGATTCTGGTTGCGAGCCCGCGTTCAAGTAGGCCTGAAAGAACTCAAGCTGCCGCTCGCTCTGAAGATCTAGAGACTCAATCATTAGGTCGGCGACATCACGATGGCAGTCCAGAAGATAATCAAGTATAGCAATGTTATAGAATGCCGACTCTCTCATCCTATACGCGCCATACTTGGATAGAATGGACTCTACATCCTCTTTGCAAAGCATATAGTGAACATCCATAACGTTGCGCTCAATGCTATGAATCATATAGTTCATGGCACGCTGACTCACGCGGTCGGCATGAAAAACTGATGCATACAAGACGAAGTTACGCGTAATATAACCCGCACGTAACATGTCATACGCAAGTCCCGACCTAAAATGTTCTTGCACAAAGGCAGCGAACGATCGCTTAGGCTCTTCATCAGACAAAACATAGTCACTACATTGAAACAGCTCTTCAAAATCTGCCCCGCGCAGAAAGTCGATTTCTTTCACCTTCGCATCAATCTGCGCCTCCAGCTCATCACGACCTGCAACACGCCAACTATCAACATCCAAAGAATCCCCGAGTTCTTCAGAAATGTTACGCCGCGAAAACGTCAACTGAGAGAAGACACCATCACACGTTAGCTTGTGCTCTTCGGAGGCACTAGCAAAATGTTCCCAAAAGTTCACGCTTCGGAGAGTCTCAACACGCTCACCCATGTAGACGAAGCGCCACTGATCATCGTACTGTTTCATCCCAGCAGCGTCCGCAACGCGCTCCACATACTTTTCAAGGCGTGCACCAAGGTCCTCAGCTCGAGATTCAATCTCACACAATTGACCGAGACACTGCGCTAATTTTCGCCTTTCATTTTCAATTCGATCAATATTATCTGCGACTAACCTACGACTATACCGATAGACTTCATCGAGCTTGCTCGCTCCGTGGCAAATCCTTTCAAAGTCAGCGAGATGAGTGCTCTTATAGAGCATCATTGCAAACAGCTCCGACTCTTTGAGCCCCAGCTCATTACCGTGACTGAAGATAATTCGATCACGGAAGACGATGAACTCGTTGCACACATTCTTCAAGAGTCGCATGTCTGGGACATGCTGGGCAGCAATGTCAAGCAGCTTGATATCCACATCATGTTCAACCCCCTTTAGGATCTGAGACGCTAGATCGCGTGCACTCGCGTGCGTGATGAACGGGACTACCGGAATGACAAGATCGAAGAATTTGGTTCGATTTGCCCGGACAACCTCAGGTTCAACCACATCTTCAGCTGCCTGCCCATAGCCAGGAATGACGTACCCCTGCTTCGCCAATTCACTATGATCAAAGATGCTATCTCTAATGGCATACACAAAACGTATCACCTTTTTATTATTTGATGACGCATTCAATACAGAATTTAGAGCTTTAAGTGTTTCAAATATGTACGCGTCATCAAATCGGTCAATATCTTCAAAGATAACCACATCGCACTTCGATCGTTGAAATAGGTAGACAATCTCATCAAGATATTGGTCAAAATACGAAGAAGAGTTCTCATCAAGCGCAACGGTGGCAGGACCAGCTTTAAGCTCCTTGATGCGCAGCTTTCCATGTAGGATCCAGAAAGTCGAGTACACAAAGATTGAAGCGAACAGAAAGATAGGGAGAATGAACCAGAGCTCATAACTCACATCCTTCACAAGTACATTGGAGAGACGCTCCGTCCACCCTGCAAGTAGAAACACGAGCGCAATCACAAACCCAATCATCGCGGACGCACAAAAATTTCGTTTGTGATTGAATGGCTCTATCCTATGAAACCTAGACGCTGGAGTATTGCTAGGTCGTTTCCGATACAGGAGCTGCTTGACAATTTCCCGCTGAACGCGGTTCGTTTGCGTCAAGTTCTGATCGGTTGCAGCGCCATCAGAATCTCGCGTCGTCGGAGCTAGGGTTGATAACGAAATTTCAATCGCTCTGCCTTGGAGACGTGTTGTCAGTTGCCGCAAGATACTGCTCTTCCCGACGCCATAGCTACCCGATAGGGCGATGTTACGAACCTCGGTGTTTTCTAGCGCTCGCTCGAGCGCCGACACATAGACAGCGTGCTCGGCTTCGAGGTACTGGGGAGTCAGCGGGCTCAGACTCACGCATTCATTCACTACTTCATTCTGGTCGTCTGCCATCGTCATCTGACTCTTTGCCCAACGGATAAGTCTGACGAAACCTTCGCGGATCATCTGGCGAGCTCTCCAATCGTTCTGTGTGGGAGCGACATCGCTCCACTCACTTAGTCTACAACTATCAAGATCGATGCTTTCAGTTTTTCCCAGATTGATTGGAGGCCAGCCAGCAGACTTCTTCAAATCTAAATCAAGTTACTTTCACGGTACGAGCGACGAGTGCCAGGAGGAGGAGAATACTCTGAGAAGGTAGCTTCAAGAATGACACGTCAGCACGTGCTTACGCCCACACGCAGAGATCACAATTGCTTAGCGACCTGAACCGACTGAAGGCCCATTTCAACTGGATAGGAAACAACGATCTGGATAGGTTACTAAGCTATCCAGGCTCTTCCGAGTTGAGTGTGGGTGACCGGGTGTTGGTCGGGGGTTGCGGGTAGAGGTCGAGGTCCTTGATGATGAGCGGACTTCTACCCCCGCTGTCGTCAAGGACCTCGACAATGTCTCACCCTACCTGCTGCTGCTCTGTGTCGCTTGATCGTTGTGATCGGTGTGATCTGCTCGTCGACTTGGAGGGCTTCCATCTGATGAGTGCGGTTCGCACCCCAGATGCTCTGGTGCTCGATGTTGAGTCGTGCAACCAGCTGGCGGGGTGCCCAGATTGTGGGGTGATCGCTCAAGGTCATGGGCGTGTGGTGGTGGAGGTGATCGACGCGCCCTGGGCCGGGGTCCCGGTGCGGATCCGGTGGCATAAGCGACGCTGGATATGCCGCGAACATACCTGCCAGATCACGACTTTCGCTGAGCAGAACCACTCGGTGTGTGCTCCCAGGGCGCGTCTGGGTGTTCGGGCGATCCGCTGGGCGATCCGACAGTTGCGCTTCGAGGGAGCCACTATCTCGGGGCTGGCCCGCCAGTTAGGAACCACGTGGAATACCGTGTGGTCCCATATCAAGCCGTGTCTGCAAGCCGCATCT
>ERZ1674297.391-NODE-394-length-11275-cov-12.953298_pt1 | contig 11275 bp, 8 predicted proteins | sample MGYA00581112_ERZ1674297 | MGnify/ENA primary metagenome ERZ1674297 (study PRJEB41354, sample SAMEA4873322) | human saliva metagenome | biome: human-associated habitat [ENVO:00009003]; feature: mouth environment [ENVO:08000002]; material: saliva material...
TCTGATATCGCACAAAAATACCCGCCCGGTGCCGAAGGCATACACCTTCCGCACCGGGCGGGTACTTTATTTGCGGTCAGGAGCTTAGATGTTGAAGCCCAGCGCGCGCATCATATCGCGGCCGTCCTCAGTAATACGCTCCGGGCCCCACGGCGGCATCCAAACCCAGTTCACACGCCAAGAATCAACCAGGTTATCCAGGTTAGCCTGAACCTGCTCCTCAATAACCTCCTGCAGCGGGCACGCCGCGGTGGTCAGAGTCAGGTCCAGAATGAGGGTTCCATCCTCATCCCAGCGCAGACCGTAGAGCAGACCGAGGTCAACAATATTGACGCCGAGCTCCGGGTCAATAACCTCCTTGAGGGCTTCCTCAATCTCTTCCTGAGGAACACGACCCTGCACAGTCTCAGTCATAGTTCTATCTTTCTGTCAGAATCCGGTCAGGGAAGAAGCTTACTTCTTACCCACGTAAGCTACGTAGCCCTCTTCTTCCAGGCGGTCAGCCAGCTCGGGGCCGCCCTGGTCAACCATCTTGCCGTCCACGAACACGTGCACGAACTGCGGCTTGATGTAGCGCAGGATGCGGGTGTAGTGGGTAATCAGCATGACGCCCATGTCGTTCGCTTCGTGCGCACGGTTCACGCCCTCAGACACGATCTTCAGTGCGTCAACGTCCAGACCGGAGTCGGTCTCATCCAGGATGCCGAACTTGGGCTTGAGCAGCTCCAGCTGGAGGATCTCGTGGCGCTTCTTCTCACCACCGGAGAAGCCCTCGTTCACGTTACGTGCGATGAAGTCGGGGTCAATCTCCAGGTTCTTCATGGCTTCCTTAACGTCCTTGGTCCAGGTACGCAGGGAGGGAGCCTTGCCGTCCACAGCGGTCTTAGCGGAACGCAGGAAGTTGGACATGGTCACACCGGGGATCTCCACCGGGTACTGCATAGCCAGGAACAGGCCTGCGCGTGCACGCTCGTCCACGCTCATCTCGGTGATGTCCTCACCGTCGAGCAGAATCTGACCGGAATCAACCTGGTACTTGGGGTGACCAGCGATGGTGGAAGCCAGAGTGGACTTACCGGAACCGTTCGGGCCCATGATGGCGTGAATCTCGCCCGAGTTGATGGTCAGGTTAACGCCCTTCAGGATGGGCTTGGTGGTTTCGTCGTCGAGGATAACCGAGACGTGAAGGTCCTTGATTTCAAGAGTAGACATTGATTTCTCCTGGTAAAGCTTAGTTGTTGCTGAGGGCGAGCTCTGCCTCAAGGGCCTCGGTGAGCTGCTCTTCAAGTTCGGGAACACGGATCTGCTGAATGATCTCATTCAGGAAGCCGCGCACGACCAGACGGCGTGCCTCAGCCTCCGGAATACCGCGAGCCTGCAGGTACCACAGGTGCTGCTCATCGAGCTGGCCGGTGGTGGATGCGTGGCCGGCGCCCTCAATCAGGCCGGTCTCAATCTCCAGGTTCGGCACGGAGTCGGCTCGGGGGCCAACTTCCAGCAGCAGGTTACGGTTCAGCTCGTAGGTGTCGGTGCCTTCTGCATCCTTACCAATCAGAACGTCACCAACCCATACGGAGTGCGCACCCTTACCCTGCAGCGCGCCCTTGTAGGTCACGCGGGACTTGCAGTTGGGTACGGAGTGGTCCACGAACAGGCGGGACTCAATGTGCTGACCTGCGTCTACGAAGTACAGGCCGTACATTTCAGTCTCAGCGCCGGGAGCGGTGAACTTGGTGGAGGGGGTCACGCGCACCAGGTCGCCGCCGAGGGACACCACAACGTGCTTGAAGCGTGCGTTGCGGCCCAGCTTAGCGTACTGTGCGGAGGCGTGGATTGCGTCGTCAGCCCACTGCTGGACGGACACGACGTTCAGCTCAGCCTCGTCGTTCACCACGAACTCAATGTTCTGGCCCAGTACGGTGGAGCCGGTGTGGCGGATGACCACGACAGCCTTCGAGAAGGGCTTAGCCTCAATCACGATGTGCTGTGCGGCAGCTTCGTTACCGGTGCCGGTGATGTCGATTTCCACGTGCTCAGACAGCTCAGCCTCGGCGGGGATGGTCACCACGGTTGCCTCGGTGAAGCTGGACCATGCGTTAGCTGCCACGCGGTCCTCAGGGATACCTGCGGAGCCGATGCGTGCATCCTCGCGGGAGACGGTCTCAACCTGAACCTGCTCGGGTGCAGTGATCTTCGGTGCCGGTGCGGTGCCGGTCAGCTTCTCCAGGTGCAGGCCGCCCAGACGCTTCAGCGGGGTGAAGCGCCAGTCCTCTTCACGACCGGTCAGGGGTGCGAAGTCTTCCACGTTGTAGGAGGTCTTACGCTCTGCACGGGATGCTTCGAGTACCTTCTGGACGTTGTTCGGGTTGGAGCCCTGGTGGTGTGCCTCGGTGGCGCGCATCAGGGTGTCATCGTGGGCGAACTCGGTGGCGAGCTTCTCGCCCTCCTGGTCCATGCCGGGGATGATCGGGGAGTGGTAACCCAGGGTTTCTTCGTTGGTCGGCATTAGCCCACAGATCCTTCCATCTGAAGTTCGATCAGGCGGTTCAGTTCGAGTGCGTACTCCATCGGCAGCTCACGGGCGATAGGCTCAACGAAGCCGCGGACGATCATCGCCATTGCTTCTTCTTCGCTCAGGCCGCGCTGCATCAGGTAGAACAGCTGGTCCTCGGAGACGCGGGAAACGGTCGCCTCGTGACCCATGGTCACATCGTCCTCGCGGACATCCACGTAGGGGTAGGTGTCGGAGCGGGAGATGGTGTCCACCAGCAGTGCGTCACAAACCACGGAAGACTTGGAGTGCTTAGCGCCCTCACGAACCTGAACCAGGCCGCGGTATGCGCTACGGCCACCGTTACGTGCCACGGACTTGGACACAATGGTCGAGGAGGTGTTCGGTGCAATGTGAACCATCTTCGAGCCGGTGTCCTGGTGCTGACCCTCACCTGCGAATGCGATGGACAGGGTCTCACCCTTAGCGTGCTCGCCGACCATGTAAACAGCCGGGTACTTCTGGGTGACCTTGGAGCCGATGTTGCCGTCCACCCATTCCATGGTGGCGCCCTCGTGCGCAACCGCACGCTTGGTCACCAGGTTGTAGACGTTGTTCGACCAGTTCTGAATGGTGGTGTAGCGAACGCGTGCGTTCTTCTTCAGCACAATCTCAACCACTGCGGAGTGCAGGGAGTCGGACTTGTAGATGGGGGCGGTGCAGCCCTCAATGTAGTGAACGTAGGAGCCTTCGTCCGCGATGATCAGGGTGCGTTCGAACTGGCCCATGTTCTCGGTGTTAATGCGGAAGTACGCCTGCAGCGGGATCTCCACGTGGACTCCCGGGGGAACGTACACGAAGGAGCCACCGGACCATACGGCGGTGTTCAGCGCGGAGAACTTGTTGTCACCAATCGGGATGATGGAGCCGAAGTATTCCTTGAACAGTTCGGGGTATTCGCGCAGACCGGTGTCGGTGTCGACGAAGATCACGCCCTGCTGCTCCAGGTCCTCACGGATCTGGTGGTACACGACCTCAGACTCGTACTGTGCAGCCACACCCGCGACGAGGGAGTTACGCTCCGCCTCGGGAATGCCCAGACGCTCGTAGGTGGTGCGGATGTCCTCGGGCAGTTCCTCCCAAGAAGCCGCCTGACCCTCGGTCGAGCGCACGAAGTACTTGATGTTGTCGAAGTCAATTTCGGAAAGATCCGCGCCCCAGGTGGGCATGGGCTTACGCTCGAAGAACTTCAGCGCCTTCAGACGCATGTCCAGCATCCACTGGGGTTCGTTCTTCTTTGCAGAGATGTCGCGCACGACGTCCTCATCCAGGCCGCGCTTTGCTACCTGGCCTGCTTCGTCGGAGTCTGCCCAACCGTACTCGTAGTTGCCAATGCCCTCGAGTTCGGGGTTCATCTCCAGGATCTCTGAAATGACGGTGTCGTTGGCGTTCTGCCCAACTTTCTCAGTCATTACGGCCTTTCTTCGATGGTTATTACATTTCTCGCCGCCACCTGCCGGTTGCAGGCGCGGTAGTTGAGGGGGCTGATGCCGCACTCAACCACAATGCGTGATGCGGTGTACGTGGTGTGGTTGCGGGCGGGTTTCAGCGTGCGGGTCGCACCCTTGAGGGGGGCATCGGGGTGCGCCGCTGCGTACTGCGGTAAGCGTTACGCGGAAGGTTCTTCTGCGTTCTTCTCGCTCTCGGCGGTGATACGGTTCAGGGGCACGTGCGTGGTACACACGTGAGCACCCGAAGCCATGGTTGAAAGCCTACGGACATCAACGCCGAGCAGGTCAGAAATAATCCCGGTTTCCTGCTCGCAGAACACTTGGAAGTCTCCAGCAAGGTCGCGCACCGGGCAGTGACCCTGACAGAGCTGAATACTTGCAAGGAAATGCTCGGGAACGGTTCGTCCTGCAGGAGGTGCGGTGACCTGAGCGGTCGCCACGAAACCGTCCTTGCTCATTGCCTCTGCGAGCGCCTGCGCTCGGGCTGCCACATCGTCACCGGCGGCTTCTACGACGGGGCGGTAGCGGGCTTCCATGTCTGCGGCGCGGGCGGAGGCGAAAGCTTCGAGGGCTTCCTGGCCGACCGTGTCGCGGAGCATTTGCAGGGCATTGCGGGCAATGATTAGGTAGTCGTTGCCGAGGCGTTCGTGGCCCTGGGGGGCGATCACGTAGCGGCGGGCGGGTCGTCCAGCTCCGGCGCCGTGCTTTTTGATGGGTGCGACCTCGATCATGTTGTTGGATTCGAGGGCGTCGAGGTGGCGGCGTACCGCTGCGGGGGTGAGGCTGAGGAGCTCACCGAGGGTTGCTGCAGATACGGGGCCATTGTTAAGGACTTCGCGTAGGACGCGGTCCCTGGTGCGTTCTTCTGCCTCGGCTTTGCGCTTGGATGTGCGTGCCGCGGAGGACTTTGTACTGGAAGCACCAGTAGAGCCCGAGGCGGCAGTTCGGGTGCCGTTTCGGGTCTGCGCCTCGTTCATTGAGGCGCGCTGAGGGGTCTTATTCACGGAATACACAAATAAAGTATGTCCTAATTAGTTTTTCTTTGGCTAGTTAGGTACCCCTACTTGCTAGCTTTTCTACCTTAAAGCGAACTTTTGGGTCGTAACGAGCGTGCCTTAGACGTGAGTTAGGGCATAAGATGAAGGGGGCACACACGCTCCTTCATCGAAAAAATCGAAAGTGACTGTCTATGGAGACCACCACCGCGGGCCAGCAGGACCACCCTGGGCGTGCATCCGCCGCGCCAACGGCACACGCTGAGCACCACACGGAGCCCAGCGCCTCCCCCACCGCACGACGACGCATCGTCGCCGAAGAACCGGCGCTCAGCATTAAAGACCTCATCAAAGAGTTCAAACCCTCACGCGCCTTCCGCACCAAATACCCCGAACGGCTCACCGCCAGCGGGCTCTACCGCGCCGTCAACAAGGTCAACCTGCGCGTCTTCCCCGGTGAAGTGGTCGTCCTCCTCGGAGCCAATGGTGCCGGTAAAACCACGACCCTCGCCTGCGCCCAGGGCCTACTCAAACCCACCCGCGGTACCGTGCGCCTGCTCGGAGAAAACCCGCTGCAGGCGGACCCGGAGCTGCGCGCCAAGGTCGGCATTATGCTCCAGGACGGCGGCCTGCCCAACGCCATGCACCCCATCCCGTTGCTCGAGCATATTTCGACCATGTACACCGACCCGTACCCGGTCGAAGAGCTCGCAGAACGCCTCGGCATTGATGCCTTCAACGGCACCACGATTCGCCGCCTCTCGGGCGGTCAGAAGCAGCGCGTCTCCCTTGCCGCCGCCCTCATCGGCCGCCCGGACGTGCTCTTCCTCGACGAGCCCTCCGCGGGCCTGGATCCGCAATCCCGCAACGTCGTCTTCGACATTATTCGCGAACAGCGTGAACTCGGCACCGCAATCGTGCTCACCACGCACCTGATTGACGACGCGCAGAAGCTCGCCGATTATGTCTACATCATTGAAAACGGTGCCACGGTTCAGGAAGGTACCGTCTCCGAGCTCATCGCCAGCGACGGCACAAACCGCCTGCAGTACACACTGGATGCACCCACCCCCACCCGCGAGCAGCTGCTACCCGCGCATCTGCGTGCCGGTGTGGAGCTCATCGAGAAGGTGCCCTACACCCCGGCTCGTGACGGTGCGCCCTCCGTACCCGGCGAGTATGAGCTGGTCGGCGCACTGCGTCCCGAGCACCTGGCGGCGTTCACCTCCGCTCTCGCCGAGCGCTACCTCATGCCGATTTCTCTCACCATGGAACCGAAGACTCTTGAGGATGTCTTCCTCGACATTTCAGGACGTGATATCCGATGAGCAACACCGCACGCACTAACAACAACCGGGCGGCAGAAAACCAAGTAAAAGAAAAGCCTGCAGAAGAGAGCCGAGCAAAAGAGAACCGAGCGGAAGGGAACCGAATGGAAGAACGCGCCGCGAACACCCGCCCTGCAGTAGACACCCACCCCAAGGTCTCTTCTATTGACGAAGACGAGGAGTACATTCCCCCGCGCGCGAACTACCCGCTCGTGCGCGTGATCGAGCAGGGCCGCTACGAGACGATGGCGATGCTCCGCAACGGCGAGCAGCTGATGCTCAACATTATTTTTCCCGTCATGGCGCTTATCGCCCTGCGGTTCACCGGCCTGATCGATGAATACGCGAAATCGGTGGGGGTCTCCCGCATGGATGCGGCGGTCCCCGGCGTTCTGGCGCTCTGCGTGATTTCTACGGCGCTGTCCGGTCAGGGCATTGCCACCGGTTTTGATCGCCGCTACGGCGTGCTGCGATTCCTTGCGACCACTCCCCTGGGCCGTAACGGCCTGATCATGGGCAAGTGCATTGCGGTGCTGGTGGTCGTGGCGATTCAGTTCACGCTGGTGGCGGCGCTCGGGTACGGTCTGGGCTGGCGCCCGGACGCTATCGCCGTCTCGCGCTCCATCATCACGATGCTCATGGGCGCCGGCGCGTTTACAGCGCTGGGTCTGCTCATTGCCGGTACGGTGCGCGCGGAGGCGACCCTCGCCATCGTGAATATTGCCTGGGTGATTCTTGCCGGTGCCGGCGGCGTGGTGTTCCCGTTGAAGTCCTTCCCCGACTGGTACGCCGGAATCGTGGCGTGGTCGCCCTCGGCGGCTCTGGGTGACGCGCTGCGCGGCAACTTCATTCAACATCAGTGGCTTGCCGACCCGCACTGGGTCCTCATTGTGTGGACCGTGGTCATTGGGTTTATTGCCTCGCGCAAGTTCAAGTGGTCCGACTAGCAACAGCGCAAATACAGACAGTGCAAGCGCAGACAGTGCTTCTTCTAATCGCAAATTAAAAGGCGGGCGCCGGATATGTTCCGATACATATCCGGCGCCCATTCATATAACACAAACCTTTAGCCTCAACCACACACAAAGTGCACGGTCAGAGACTAAAAGAAAGCACCTCCTCCAGAACCTTTTATCTCACCACCACAGTAAGATAATCAATGGTTCTTACGCGGAGGAGGGGCTTCAATCACCGAGATGCAGACCGACCCAACCACTGTTTCGGTCTGCAACCTTCCTGCTCAACCTTAACATGAGCTTCACCACTTACACAAAAATTGTTACGTTACTGAACAATATTCAGCGCATAGCTCAGAAACACAGCTCAAACGCGCACCGCGAAATCCGCGGAGCCCGCGTTGTAGCGTCGCTTTTTCTCCATCTCAGCCCCGTATCACCCTGTGAATGTCTGCATTCACACACCGGATCCTGCCGCCTCGTGAACTATCCTGTTAAAACGAAAGGGTCGAAACATCCTCCGGGCACCCAGCCACACACGGCACGGGAATAACAGCCTGATGAGAACCGTTACACCCGACGGACAGCGCGCTAGCACAAGCCTGCTGGCGCATCCACTCACGTTGTGAAAGGACACCCACGTGGCAGAGAACTTCCAGTGGACAGAAACCGACCAGCGCGCCGTAGATACCGCACGTATCCTCGCCGCAGACGCCGTAGAAAAGGTCGGATCCGGCCACCCCGGCACCGCAATGAGCCTGGCGCCGGTCGCCTACCTGCTCTTCCAGAAGGTCATGAACCAGGATCCCTCCGACGACCGCTGGGAAGGCCGTGACCGCTTCATCCTCTCCCCCGGCCACACCTCCCTCACCCTGTACACTCAGCTGTTCCTCGGTGGCTACGGCCTGGAAATGAAGGACCTGGAAGCCCTGCGCACCTGGGGCGCCCTCACCCCCGGCCACCCCGAATACAAGCACACCAAGGGTGTAGAAATCACCACCGGCCCGCTCGGCCAGGGCCTGGCATCCGCTGTTGGTTTCGCCTACGCACAGCGCCGTATGCGCGGCATGTTCGACCCCGAAGCAGCCCCCGGCACCTCCCCCTTCGACCACCACGTCTACGTCATCGCCTCCGAGGGTGACGTGCAGGAAGGCGTCACCGCCGAGGCATGCGCGCTCGCAGGTCACCAGGAGCTCGGCAACCTGATTGTCGTGTGGGACCGCAACCACATCTCCATTGAAGAAGACACCGACGTTGCCTTCACCGAAGACGTGGCAAAGCGCTACGAGTCCTACGGCTGGGATGTTCAGCGCGTGGACTGGACCCGCACCGGCGACTACGTTGAGGACGTCGCAGAACTGTACGCCGCTATTGAGCGTGCAAAGGCTGTCACCGACAAGCCCTCCTTCATCGAGCTGCGCACCATCATCGGCTACCCCGCCCCCACCAAGCAGAACACCGGCGCAGTGCACGGTTCCAAGCTCGGTGCTGAAGAGGTCGCCGCAACCAAGGAACTGCTCGGCTTCGACCCCGCCAAGAGCTTCTTCATCGAGGAGAACGTCCTGGCGCACACCCGCCAGCTTGTCGAGCGCGGCGCCGCAGCGCACAAGGCATGGGACGAAAAGTTCGAGGCATGGGCTAAGGCTAACCCCGAGCGCGCCGAACTGTACAAGCGCCTCGTCGCAGGCGAACTGCCCGCAGACTACAAGGCTGCCTTCCCCGTGTTCGAGGCTGGCACCTCCGTGGCAACCCGCGCGGCATCCGGCACCGTCATCAACGCTATCGCTGAGACCTTCCCCGAACTGTGGGGCGGCTCCGCTGACCTCGCCGGCTCGAACCTGACCACCATCAAGGGGGCGGATTCCTTCAACCCGGCATCGCGCACCACCGAAGACTGGACCGGCAACCCCTACGGTCGCGTTCTGCACTTCGGTATTCGCGAGCAGGCTGCCGCAGCTATCGTGAACGGTATTGTGCTTTCCTCCCCGACCCGCGCGTTCTCGGGCACCTTCTTCGTGTTCTCCGACTACCAGCGCCCGGCTGTTCGCCTTTCCGCACTGATGGGCGTTCCCGCACTGTACGTGTGGACCCACGACTCCATCGGCGTGGGCGAGGACGGCCCCACCCACCAGCCGATTGAGCACCTCTCCTCCCTGCGCGCTATCCCCGGCTTCGACGTGGTTCGCCCCGCGGACGCTAACGAAACCGCCGTCGCATGGCGCACCATCCTGGAGAAGTCCGACCGCCCCGCAGGCCTCGTGCTCTCCCGCCAGAACCTGCCCGTCTGGGCTCGTGAAGACGTGCACGCAGACGCTGAGGGCGAGAAGTTCGCTTCCGCTGAGGGCACCGCACGCGGCGGCTACATCATGGCTGACACCGAGGGCACCCCGGACGTCATCCTGATCGCTACCGGCTCCGAGGTTGAGCTCGCCGTTCAGGCTCGCGCAACCCTCGCAGAGCAGGGCATCGCGGCTCGCGTGGTTTCCATGCCTTCGCGCGAGTGGTTCGCTGAGCAGGACGCAGAGTACCGCGAGTCGGTCCTGCCCTCCTCGGTTGCGGCACGCGTCTCCGTCGAGGCTGGCCTGGCAATGAGCTGGTACGACCTGCTCGGCACCGCCGGCCGCGCCGTGTCCATCGAGCACTTCGGTGCATCCGCCGATGCGAAGACCCTGTACCGCGAATTCGGTATCACTGCGGAGGCTGTCGTGGCCGCCGCTAAGGATTCCATCGACGCCGCTAAGTAGGCAGTAACAACGCCGCGGTAACTGCCGCGCACACTGCGCTCCCCCTGTACGGGTGGGGTGCGGACGCAACGGGTAGGCTCCGGCTGACCGCTCAGCCGGAGCCTCCCGCCGCCCAGAAGATTTCACTGATATCTCAAATTTCAATTTCGACAAAGAATCGAAGGTTTTCACATGTCTGAGTCCACTCAGAAGCTTTCCGACGCCGGCGTCTCCATCTGGCTTGACGACCTCTCCCGTGAGCGTCTGACCAGCGGCAACCTCGCCGAACTCATCAAGACCCACAACGTCGTCGGTGTGACCACCAACCCCACCATCTTCGCTGGCGCGCTCTCCAAGGGCGCCGCATACGCTGAGCAGATGCGTGAGCTTGCCGCCGCCGGCGCAAGCGTTGAAGAGGCAGTCTTCGCCGCAACCTGCGACGACGTACGCGCAGCCTGCGACGTGTTCGCACCCGTCTACAAGGCGTCCAACGGTTTTGACGGCCGCGTCTCCATCGAGGTTGACCCCCGCCTGGCACGCGACGCCGAAGGCACCGCCAAGATGGCACGTGAACTCTACAAGCGCGTGGGCCGCGAAAACGTCATGATCAAGATCCCCGCAACCCAGGAAGGTCTGCGCCCCATCGCGGAGACCCTGGCTGCTGGCATCAGCGTGAACGTGACCCTGATCTTCTCCCTGACCCGCTACCGCGAGGTCATCAACGCCTACATGCTCGGCCTGGAGCAGGCGCTGGAGAACGGTAAGGACCTGTCCACCATCCACTCGGTCGCATCCTTCTTCGTCTCCCGCGTAGACACCGAAATCGATGCACGCCTCGAAGCTGCCGGCGGCGACGCTGTACAGCTCAAGGGCAAGGCAGGCCTGGCAAACGCACGCCTCGCCTACGAGGTGTTCGAGGAAATGTTCTCCTCCGAGCGTTGGGCACGTCTGCAGGCACACGGCGCGAACGTACAGCGCCCGCTGTGGGCATCCACCGGTGTGAAGGACCCGTCCCTGCCGGATACCCTGTACGTCACCGGCCTGGTTGCACCCAACACCGTGAACACCATGCCCGAGGCAACCCTGAACGCTGTTGCCGACCACGGCGAGGTTACCGGCAACACCATCGTGCCGAACTACTCCGAAGCGAATGAGGTTCTGGACGCTATCTCCGCTTACGTCTCCTACCCGGAGGTCGTGGAGAAGCTCGAGGTTGAGGGCCTGTCCAAGTTCGACGTCTCCTGGGAAGAGCTGCTGCAGACCGTCCGCGA
>ERZ1674297.395-NODE-398-length-11128-cov-14.135736_pt1 | contig 11128 bp, 7 predicted proteins | sample MGYA00581112_ERZ1674297 | MGnify/ENA primary metagenome ERZ1674297 (study PRJEB41354, sample SAMEA4873322) | human saliva metagenome | biome: human-associated habitat [ENVO:00009003]; feature: mouth environment [ENVO:08000002]; material: saliva material...
AGTTTGAAGGAATAAATTTTATTGCTTAATCATTATCTGCCCAGTTAGGATAGTCCTCTGTAGCCTCTTCCTCGAAGAGTATCTGTGGTTTACTCTCAGCGTGATCGCCCTGATCAGATTCGGCAAGCAATAGAGAGTCTATCTCTAACTGATACTTTGCAGCAAGTGGCTGAATATAAGTTTTCTTCATTTCTTTTCTTTTTACTTTACAGTTATCTTCTTTCCATTAATAATATACAAGCCAGTTGGAACAGAGAATGTACGAGTTTCGCCAGACTTTACAACGGTTCTTGTGATATTCTGTCCTGCAGCATTGTATATCTTCAGATCAGTGTCCTTATTAGCTGTTGCAATAATGGTGTTATAGGTCGTTGTGATAGCTAATGTTGGTTCATTGGCGATGTCTGTAATACCAGTAGTTTCAGTGTTATTCTCATCGAAACTTATATTGAACATGCTGAACATCTTAGCACCAGCAGAACTACTGAACTCATAAGCTGCACGGAATGGCCAGAGGTAGAGAACTTCCTTACGAAGGTTGCGCAGTGCAACGAACTTATTGTAAGAGAAGTAGAATACACTTGGCTTATCAGCCTTGTTCATGCGTAAACCTGAATAGGTATGGTAGCTCTTGAAGTTAGCTGTTGCGCCATTAAGTATGTTGTTAATCATTCCATCCTCAATGAAATTATCATTTGATGCGGTCTTTTCAATAAGGGCAGCCTTCTCACGTACAGTGAAGAGGATGTTGTTTGAGGCATTTGCACGTGGGAGTCGTACCATGTAAGACTTGTTTGCTTCAGTTGCAGCATTGAGCTTCTCAAACTGAGCAGTAGCCTGATAGTCTGTTCCCTGATTCTGCGGAGTGCTGGTATAGGTCAAACCATTCTCCTTCATCTTACCAACTGTAAACTCAAAGAAGCCACCATTATCATCCTTATGGTCACCATTAGTGTCAACAGTGAGCTTGAATGGAAGTACGATAGAAGCATAAGTATCTGCACCATAACCGTTGTAAGTCATCTTACGCTCGTAGGTAGCAAACTTGTCGTCAGCCAACTTGATATCGTATGGTGCAAAGAATGGATTCTTATCGATGAGCTTAAACTCTACTGGTGATGTAAAGTCTGATGTGCTTCCTTGCTTCGCAACAGCAACATTGTTAGCTGTAGCCTGTGCTGCAGAACGATAAGGGAGGTAAACGATAGCATTCTTTGCCAATGCATCACGGAATGTATTCATACTCATGATACCTGTTGAAGCATCGTTTGTACTACCAATAACGCTGAACAGCTGAGAGTTGTCTACGTAGAGTACTTGGTCAAGTGATGTAGGTGCATTAGTTCCACCAAGTGCAGCAGTCATTGCATTTTTAATCTGGCTCAGTGTCAGATAACCATAGCTGTTACCCGATTCTGTGTCGAAGCCAGCAGCAGTCGTGGTAATCTTTGCACCATACATAGCCTCCTCGTTGTCCTGATCATTATCAGCCTTATAGTAGTTGGTTTTGTCGTAGATCTTAACCCACTCAACCTTTGGGGTGTACTCGCCTGGAGTCAACTTGATGGTTGCTGTGTAGTAAGCGAAAGCCTCGTGCTGCTCCTTAACAGTTGGTGCAATGTTGTAACGTGTCTCATCCTTTGTGAAGAGGTAGAGTGTCTTTGTATCGTTCATTGGCACGATAGAGTTCTGTGGGTTGAAGTTACCACCCTGTGAACTATAAGCAGCGTCACTAAATGGTGTCTCTTCGAGATACAATGTCGCCTGTGTGTTTCTGTTACGGTCAAGTTGTGCAGAGTTGTTGAAGATGAATGCTTGATTACCAGCTACCTTAACATCAATCTTATCTAAGTAACTATGATTTGGATCATAATTACTTGCATACAAATCTTTGCCGTTTACAGGAGTATAAACAGAACCTACAAAACTATAACGAGCCTTACCATCGTGTGAATCACAGTTCAGATAAGTGTCGTCAGCAAAGAGTGACTTCAAGTTACGGAATGTAAATGTGCCCTGTGCTGGTGTAGAGAAACCTGCAGGCACCTTATATTCAAAGAGGTCACCACCCATCTTAAAGTCGACAGCATTTGTAAAGGTACGAGTCATCTCCTCACCCTGCTCACCTGTGCAGACGATATCGGCTGTACTGATATAAGGGTTCAATGGCTCCATCTTTACATCTACATTTACCAAGGCTGTACCAGTAGTGTTTGCAATCTCAAACTTAACAGCATCGTTGTTAAGACCATCAATGGTAATAGAACCATTTGAAGCAGATGGAGCAACTGACACTTCCTGATAAACAGTTTTACCCGTCTTGTCATACACCTTTATAGTGTAGGTCTGTGGAGTGTAGCTTGCACCAGCAGACTCACGCTTTCCGTAGAAAGTTGATCGGTCATAGTAAGAAAGAACAGCATAACTTCCATAAGCCTGTAGGTAGTATCTTGTTCTATAAACTGAGTTATAAAGGTTTCCTTCACTGTCGAAGTACCAGTTTCTGTAGGCACTTGTTCTAGATGTTGTAGTTATGACGTAAAAGGTACCAGTTGCCACACTAGCACCCATAGCAAGGTACTGGGTGTTACCATACACATCTTTAGTGTAGACATAACCTTCAGAATCTTGCTCCCATGTCGTAGCTTGTGTACTTGTACTCCATTTAGGATATTGTGTGCTGCTAAAGGTTAGATATTTGTTGTTATCTCCCTTAATCTTAAATCCTTTTGTACCATAATTCTCATTCTTACCTAATGAGAAGTTAAAGGTAGCACCAGTGATACGATAACCAATAGGAACGACCTTTGTAGTTCCGTCTTTATAGTTGTTTTCAACCTTTGTAGGACCTTCGATGTAGTAAATACCACTCTTCAAAGCATTCCAAACCTTTCCGTCGTTCTGAACAACAGAAATATTCTCATTAGTACCATCTTTCTTCTTCCATGTTCCATTTTCAACAGCAGACTCATGGAAGAGCTTTACCTTAGCCTCCATTTGCTTAATGTTCTCTGGTACATAAGCTAAGAAAGTTTTACCAGCCTTTGTTACCTTCTTAATTTCTCCGACATCAATTTTTTGAGTTTCAAAACCATTCTCAACTAAGTTGGTATTGGTTTCAGAAACGTTTGAAGGAGTCATAGAGACAGTGAACTCTACGTCTGGAGCATATTCTACTTCGATAGACTCATATTCAAAACCTGTGAGGACGTTATATCCCTTATTGATATTATTATGGTTTCCAATAAAGGTAAAATACAAAACAGATCCAAGACTGGTTGTTCCATCACCTCGAGTGAGCGTGTATGTATTTGCCTGTCCGCTTGCATCATGAGTTAGTTCTACAGGACTTCCTACCCATTTTGTAGCAATATTATCATCTGTTTTGATGGAATTTGGTTTGTTATTCGACTTGATATAATCTTCTTTGATTTCACCAAAGTACCAAGGGAGGTTTCGTCCCCATGTTAGGTGTCCATCAAATGCTCCATCAAGAATATCATAATCAGCTCCTCCATAGCTACCTTGCAGGTTGTTCTTGATTTTAATGGTGTACTTTGTGATACAAAACCCCTTAGGCACAGCTAAGGCTGCATAAGAGTTGTACACACCAGTAATGTGTACCATACGTTTATGATTCTCATAGAAACGAATGTTACCAGTGTGGTTACGCATCATACCATCAGCAGAAAATTTTGGATTATCTGTTGTTGTGTAGGTAAGTGGCGCCTGATTGTGAATAAACATAGAGCCATATCCACTTTGAGATCCTGCCTCTAGACTACTCTCAGAGCGTACAGAGATAATGTTACCTGTTTGTGGGCTAATAGTAACCTTTACGGCCTTACTATCTGTTTGTGCTGAGATTCCAATATTACATAATAGTAATAATGAAATTAAAGCATAAAACTTAAGCCCATTCCGGGAGAAAAAGTTTTTTCTTTTCATCAAATAATTAAGTTATTTATTAAATTAAAAATTACCTAACAATATAGTCGTTGACACTATATGCATCGTTTTTTAGCTGTGCAAATGTACGTATTAATTCGTTTTTAATACAAACATGCATGTCTATATTTGCTAATATTAACTAAATGTCTATAAATTTCATATATATTAGTTATTAATTAATATACAGCTGCTTTGTTACTTTTAACTATAGCTTTAAAAACAAAAATCGTCTTCGTAAATTTTTATTTACAAAATATAGTTTTCTTGTAAGTTACTTTATATTAGTATATAAAGTCTTTTATAGGTAGATTTTTATATGGTTTAGTTTACTTTGAAACAAATTAGGACCGCTTAAACACACAGATTGAAAGCATATGAATAAAGTTTAATAAGAGAGTATCTTATAGTTGTTTTTTCAGATTTTTGAATCTTTTGATAATGCTATTTTTTTGAAAATTATCAAACTAATGTTAGTATATTAGGTTATCACATCGTATAAAAGGGACTTTACATAATGGTCTTGCAATTTACTAATAGAACTCATTTCATTTAAAAACTTATGTTTTGATTTCATGATTCGAACTAATATAGTTATATTTGCGGAGGTAATTAGATGTCAACTTTATTGCTGTTTGTGTTGGTGTTTGCCCTCCGCACGAGTGGTGTTTACGCTTAGCACTAATGGTGTTTGCCCTCCGCACCATATGTGCGGAGTAATTACACGCCAATTAAAAACAGTAAATGAGGTTGTTACTGACCGTATAAAACATAGAAAGAGATTACACTTATAGAGGGAATGTTGACTGGAAAGCATAAGATTTATTGGATAATCAGAAAACTCTTAGGTTATGTATTGTGGCTTGAGGTAGTATGGCTGGTAATCAATTGCATATCACCTTGGAAGTTAAGGAGTAATGCGGATATCATAGTTGTCTACACTTTACCTTGGATATTGCTTTTCTTCCTTATCCGCTATATCAAGCGGAGGTGGAAGGAAGATGGTAATGCCGCTATAGGTTGTTTGTATACCATGTTATGGGTGAGTATTCCTTTCATTATTATTGTGCAATTACTCTTTGGTTGGTTGGGGAACTTAAAAAATGATTCAACCAAGATAACGTTTGAAGACGATAAGTATCAGATAACAATTATTGAAGCACTATTCGCAACACAGATGGATAAGATACAGATTATGGAACACTGTGGTCCATTCTATCACAAAGTTTATTCCAGTGATCTCTATGATGTTGATACAGACAAATTGAAAAGTAAAGCTGCTATTGAAGACTTTCTTAAAGAGCAAGAGAGGGAAAAATAGCTATCGGATAGGTTCTTTACTATTCCACAGTATGTGGGATTTGGCTTTTCCAAAGAAAAGCGTTACATTTGCATCCTAAATGGATTCTGCCAATCAGGGTGAGAAAGGAGAAATAACATCTTCCCTTTCTACACTTATGATAAAAAATACTTTCACGAAGGAAACTTTATATAGTAGAAGACAGCTAACCTCTTTTTAAGATAGAACATACTTTGAGGAGGAGATAAGAAACAGCCTATCATAGAGATACAAAAGCTAATGGAAAAAGAAACACTCAAGGAGAAAACAGCCAAAGGACTCTTTTGGGGTGCATTGAACAATGGTACAATGCAACTGCTGAATATTGTCATTGGAATCTTATTGGCACGTCTGCTCACGGCAACCGACTATGGATTGATGGGAATGTTAGCTGTTTTTACAGCGATTGCAGGGGCATTGCAGGAAAGTGGATTTACTACTGCACTTGCCAATATGGAGCGTCCAACGGATAATGATTATAATTCTGTCTTTTGGTTTAGTGCTATAATGGGTTGGATTTCATATATCGTTCTCTTCTTTTCAGCCCCTCTGATTGCAGCTTTCTTTCATCATTCAGAGCTTATCAGTCTATCCCGTTTCGTCTTTGCATCACTGCTTTTTTCGTCTTTAGGTACGGCCCCATCGGCTTATCTTTTTAAAAACATGATGGTCAAAGAGACAGCTTTGCTACGTATCACCAGCCTTATTATTTCGGGTGTGGTAGGAATCATCTTAGCATTAAAGGGTTATGCTTATTGGAGTTTGGCTTGGCAGCAGGTGCTTTATATCAGCCTTACAAGTCTGTGGCGGTTCTTTATTATTCCTTGGCGCCCCTCTTTTCACATCGACTTTACGCCTGTAAAGAAGATGTTTTCCTTTAGTTATAAGATTCTTGTGACGACGATTATCAACACGATTAGTCAGAATATTCTAACCTTTATCTTCGGTCGTTTATACTCAGCAAAGGTGGTGGGTAACTTCTCTCAAGCCTTCAAGTGGGACACAATGGCAAGCACGTTTGTATCAGGAACAGTGTCACAAGTAGCGCAACCAGTATTGGTAGAGGTGAATAATGACCTCAAAAGGCAAGTAAATGTATTTAGAAAAATGATGCGTTTTACCGCCTTTTTGGTCTTTCCCGCTATGTTCGGATTAGCGATGATATCGCACGAATTTATCATTCTTCTTATATCAGATAAATGGATAGAGAGTATTCCTTTGTTGCGTATTCTTTGTATTATCGGGGCTTTCCTACCTTTTTATACAATGTATCAAAACCTCATTCTCAGTCGAGGTAAGTCTGCTGTTTATATGTGGTGTACGGTCTTATTAATCGTAGCACAGGTAGGACTCATTATCCTTTGTTACCAACAAGGAATCGTCTTCATGGTGAGTGTCTATACAGCTATTACTATCCTTTGGTTGGGTGTGTGGCAGTTCTTCGCACATAAAGAGATTGGAATACGCTTCATAGATATCCTTAAAGATATATGTCCTTATCTATTAACATCCGTGGCGGTAATGATTTCAACCTATCTCATTACCTTATGGATACAGAATCTTCTACTTCTATTATTGACGAGAGTCGTCTTGGCAGCCCTACTCTATTATATCGTTATGAAGTTGGGAGGTTCGCAAACACTAAAGGAGTGTCTCAATTACTTTCATCACAAGAAAGGGTAACAGCCTTAATCTTAGTGGTACATGTACAACTGCATGATAGGATAAAGCATAGCACGAAGTAGCTTAATAGGTCCACCACCTGATGTATGAAAGAGCTTCTTATAGTTCTTCGTTAGTAGATATTGTAAACGTAAGAAAGCAAATACGCCCTGCTTGGTCTCCATTCGCATTGCTTCTCGGGCTTCGATGAAATCGTGTATATTTGAATGTAAGCCCTCCATCAACATAAGCTTACCTTGAAAGATAGGAACAACCTTCTTACGCATCTCTTTATAATGGTTCAGACTCCACGTTAACTCAGTGAGAGCGTTCCTCCATGAGGGTAGACTACTACTATAATCATTGTAAGTAGTAGCCGCTGCATGGCGTCGGAAATTAACTAACACCTTATTACAATAAACGATACTGTCGTAGGATGCGGCAATAATACTCAATACAGCATCGTAAAGGGTGACCTTAAAAACAGGACTCTCAATGGGTGGTAGGAGATTAATCAATGCACGCTTACATAATAAGGTGTGGCCCGGTAGACCTAAGAACATCATACGAAAGATATTCACATTGCGTGGTCTATTGTCGAAATAGGCAAAGGAACCATCTGTCGAGAAGGGTCGTGAGTGTCCACTACATAGCAGCTTATCTCCTATACAACGCATCTGTGTTTCTATCTTATCCTTCTCCCAGATATCATCTTGGTCAGAAATGGCAACGTAATCACCTGTTGTACGATACAATGCAGAAAGGAAGTTCGCATTAACACCATGTTCGCCTTCATTCTTAAAAGTACGAATAACTGCATGTTCTGACGCATACGCTTGTAGTATCTCCCATGTATGATCCGTAGAACCATCATCTTGAATGATAATCTCATGGATAGGATAAGACTGAGCGAGCAGTGAGTCTATCTGCTCCCTCACGTATTTCTCACCATTGTAAGTACAGAGGACTATTGATACTGAGGCTTTACTTTCCATAACTTTACTATAGTGTGAAGATGACGAGCGTACTGTTATAAACAATAAGATAGAAAGCTATCAAGGCTGTCAATAGGGTGATAGCATTCCTAATCCCACCTTTCATTGACTTTATCAAGCAACCTATACACAACGGTATGACGTAAGCCCAATGCGCTGTCATTATATATACCTCGTTAATACCAAACCCTAAGCCTATATGAAGTATCATGTCAAGGGCGAAGAATGACAAACACATCCACATCAGCTTACTACGTCTACCAGCCCAGATTCCGCCTAAAAAGAGTAAGACGATAAGACCTTCAACAATATAGTTTACGACCCAGTTATATCTAACAAAGACTGGGCGATCACGAATAACATCACATAACGTGTACTTCTGGTGCAACTGTATTGACTCACCAAAGAGGTTCTCAACGAGTGTCTCACAGCGAGAAGTAGTCACATCTGTCCAGTTCAAGAACGGTTGTTTACTCACTGGCGTACCAGAATGAGCATATTGTGGTGCGCTATACTTTGCCTTCAGCTGTGCCTTTCGGTGTTTTTTCCATAGTAACGCAAACGCTTCTGTCTGTTGTTTACTATCTTTAAGATGCGTAGTATCGCTGAACTCTTTCCACATCTTGGTCTTCTCATCCTTTACAGCTTTCTTTTCGTGTGCCTTTCGTGTATTGACACTATCGGCAACGAACGTTTTGTACTCCCAAAGACCAAAGCTCCAGATTGCTGCGGAAGGTAAGATGACAACAAAAATGAGGTTCTTTGGATGAAAGAAACGCTTTCCCTTTGAGAAAAGATCAGCTAATAACACCTTTAACCCATTATTAAGTGATACACCAGCAGTAAGGATAAAGAAGACAATCGTCTGCCATTTTTTTAAGGGTTTATGCTCTGCCATCTGCTTACCTGTCACATAAATCACTAAGAGAATAAGAAATAACGACAAGATGAAATGGTCGGGTGAGATAGCTGCTAATAGTACGTATGCGAAGGAGAAGAGTAAAAAAGCAAGTACAGAAGACTCTCGTTGCGAGAGATGAAGGAGCTCTCTTCCTATTCGTATCATTAAAAGGAACGCATAAAGGGAACTGATGAGAAGGACGATAGCAACCAAGAACTGTACACAGTTAATGCCCAATAAGCTCATTAATCCCTGATTAATAAGATAGACTGGATAGTAGAAAAAAGCCAATAAAGGGTGTCTATGCACATCGTAGACTGTTGTCCAGTCGGTAACAACGCAATAAGTGAGTGGGTCGAAACCTGACACATGGAACCAATCGAGGATGTTTTTCCGATAATCCTTTGATATTCTTGAGAACACCGAATAGTAAGGAATAATCACTGTGGCGTGCATGATGAGCTGCCACAGGAGGAATAAACAAACCGAAAGACGCTCGTCTTTTCTTATTTTAATAAACTTCATCCACATAGCTTACGACATTAAGCTTACGACATTAAGTAATAGAATGTCTGTCCTGCATTGTAAATCCAAAGGTAGATGGTTAGCATGATTAACGCCACGCGCATCAATTTTAGCCATTTCATCGACAATCGTTTCAGTAAATAACCATAGGAGATCGGGATAATGAATGCCCATCCTGAAGTCATTATATACACTTCAGTGACGGCAAATCCGAGGATAAGATGCAAGGTGAGGTCACAAGCAAACCAAGCTAAAAGCATTTTAAAGAACCGTTGCTTGTAGCTAAACACTATACCTACGATAAATAAGAGGACTACAAAAGCCTCGATGATATAATTCACGCTCCAGTTGTACTCCACGAAGATAGGTCGTTCCCACGAAACATCTTTTAATAACGAACGCTGATGAAGCTGAATAGACTCACCAAAGAAGTTCTCTACAATGGTTGGAATACGTGGCGTAGAGACATCCATCAACTTCGTTATCACCCCGTCTCCAACAGGCTGACCGAGATGTGTTCGCTGCCATTCATCCCTTTGTTTCTTGTGTTCGAGCACCTTCTGCGGGTTTTTCTTCAATGTTTCGCTTTCGATATGACGCACAACCGCTTGCTGTGGAACCTCCAGAAGATAATATTGAGACTGTTGAATACCGAGCAACAAGAGCAATGGCAGGACTACTCCGATAGAAATAAACTTACAGGTAAATACCTTCTTTCCATTGGTAAATAAGCCTGCCAACAGGGTCTTCACCCCATTTGATGTTGCCATTCCCGCTGTGAAAAAGGTTAAAACTAATGATTGCCAAGCTGTTAGTAATTGCCCTTTCTTCATCTTCTTTCCCGTGATGTAGAGTGTCAGAGAGAGGAGCATCAGGGAGATAACGAAATGATCGGGCACCATGGTTGGGATAAGTACGTGTCCAAATGAGAATAACAACAAGGTAAGTAGTCTTGCATCTTTCCGCCTCAACTCCAATACTTCACGGAAAACACGGTACATAAAGAGAACTGCATAGAATGCTGAAAAGACAATGATGACAGCCATGAAATACACAGCAAAGTTATATCCCACATTTTGTATGAGCCAATCATTGAGCAGATAGAGCGGATAAAGAAAAGTAAGATATAACGGATGACGTGAAGTAACGAAGTGGATACGACCTCCCGAGACCGTTATCCACGACCAGCAATCATAGCCTGACATACGAAAATTCTTGGTAAAGACACTCCAAAATCCACCATGTGCTTCCATGGTGTAGACGTGATAGTGGCTTGCTATCATCATCGCATTGAACGTAACAAAGACTGCTAACATGGCAAAAGCCAGCCAGCGTTCTTCTTTCTTCACCTTGAAAATATTGAATATGTGCATTGAGTAGCTTTGATTATTTGGTACAAAGGTACGAATTAAAGCACATTTAACAAAGGAAATAAGGAGAAGAACTCGTTTTGCACGTAGCTATCTGCCTACTATTTCGACTTCTTTTCATGATAATAAAAGTTCTTCCCTTAAACACGTAGATTGTTAACAGAATGAGTTTAATCCACATATATGGTATGATTACCTCCCAATTAGATAGTTTTAGAATGAGGGATAAACTACATGATAAACGTCATTAAGTACGAAGTCTCTCTGTATTCACAACCAACTTATTTTCTTATTAATTGAGGTTTGTAAATTATTTTCGTGCAATTCAAAACCAATACATGCTCTTTTGGCTTCTAAAAGACGCCCAATTGACTTGCAAAAGGTGCCC
>ERZ1674297.400-NODE-403-length-10986-cov-10.712469_pt1 | contig 10986 bp, 10 predicted proteins | sample MGYA00581112_ERZ1674297 | MGnify/ENA primary metagenome ERZ1674297 (study PRJEB41354, sample SAMEA4873322) | human saliva metagenome | biome: human-associated habitat [ENVO:00009003]; feature: mouth environment [ENVO:08000002]; material: saliva material...
TTAATACGCAAAGCATTGCGCCAATAACTGCAACCATGCTCAATGGTAAGTTAATGCCATAACCTTTTAGGAAATCGCCTAAAATCATAGCGATGATTACGCCTAAAAGAATAAGACCAGAGAACAATTGTTTCTTAGGATCGTTAGAAATATCTTCAGCAGCTACTTCTTGCTCAACTTCGCCAGCATCTTGAATTTCATGTTTTGGTAATAAATGTTTACCAATGAGCATCATGAAAATAATAGTAGCGATAGTCAAAGGAATACCGATCCAAGCAAATTCGAAGAAACCAAATGGTTGTTCACCAAATTTAGTTAATGTACCACTTACAATGATATTAGGTGGTGTACCAACCATTGTAATGATACCACCGATACCTGCAGCAAATGCTAAAGGCATCAATTGGCGAGACGCAGGAATCTTAGCAACAGCACAGATACCAACAACTACTGGAAGTAAAGCAGCTGTTGTACCAGTATTGGACAAGAATGCAGACATAGTTGCTGTAACAACCATGATCGCAAGCATTAAGCCATTTTCGCTAGTACCTGCATGAGATACTACTGTTTCACCAATTTTTTGAGCCAAACCAGTGTAGAACAATGCAGCACCAACAACGAACATACCAGCGAACAACACAACTGTACTATCAGATAAACCAGAGAATACAACCTTAGGAGTAATAATACCCATAAGGCCTAGAGTAATTGCGCCGCCTAGAGAAGTAATAGCTAAAGGAATAATTTCCGTAACGAATAAAACAGCCATGACTGCAAGGACGATTAAGGTTTGTTCTGCAGTACCCATACATCATCATCTCCCTTCAGAGAAATGCACTGATTGTATTAGATGAGATATAAAATATAGCCTACAATACAGATAGCAGAAGCCATCAAAAAAGTTATACCATAACCCTCTTTAGTTTTAGGATAGCCAAAAAATAACGCTTCCCCTAAAAATCCTCGACGATTAAACCAAGTATATTTAGTTCTACGTTGAAACCATTTGGCCTTTCCTTCATTACCGATAATCAGTGCAGTAATAAAAAATACAATAAATGCCCAAATAAAACAAATCAGTATTTTTAATTCAATTGATAACAAGTGACCACCTCTACTATATTTAAAGCACTAGAAGGTTATTCTGTGAAATCTTGCTAATCACCTAATGACCGATCTGAAAGCATTTATTGCAAATATTCCCTTTTCATGTATGATTACATAATTTATAAGGGTTTTTTTATTCACCAATAGGTGTACCTAATTAGGCACACCTTGGTGAATAATTATTTAATTATTAATGGCTAGACAACATAGCAAGCATTGTACCTGCTGCTACTGCTGTACCGATAACGCCAGCTACGTTAGGACCCATAGCATGCATGAGCAAGAAGTTAGCTGGGTTAGCTTTCGCACCTACTACTTGAGATACACGAGCCGCCATTGGAACCGCAGATACACCAGCAGAACCAATAAGTGGATTTGTTTTACCACCATCAACTACGTTCATCAATTTACCGAACAATACGCCACCAGCAGTACCGCCGATAAATGCAACCAAACCTAAACAAATGATTAGGATAGTTTGTACGCTTAAGAAGTGTTCCGCATCCATTGTTAAACCAGTACCAGTTGCTAAGAAGATAGTAACAGTATTGATCAACGCATTTTGAGAAGTATCAGACAAACGTTCTGTTACGCCAGATTCACGGAACAAATTACCTAACATCAACATACCTAAAAGAGATGTAATGGAAGGAAGCAATAAGGAAATGAAGATCGTTGCAACGATTGGGAACACGATTTTTTCAAAACGTGTAACTTCACGCAACTGCTCCATAACAATTTCGCGCTCTTTTTGAGTCGTAAATAATTTCATTACAGGTGGTTGAATCAACGGTACCAAGGACATATAGGAATATGCAGCAACCGCGATAGCACCTAATAAGTGAGGAGCTAGTTTAGTAGCCAAGTAAATGGATGTAGGGCCGTCAGCACCACCGATGATACCGATAGCAGCAGCTTCTTGAGCTGTAAAGCCCATAGCCATTGCACCGCCTAAAGCAACGAATACGCCGATTTGAGCAGCAGCACCTAAAAGCAATGTTTTAGGATTCGCAATGAGTGGACCAAAGTCAGTCATTGCACCTACACCTAGGAAAATTAAAGGTGGGAAGATTTCTTGAGAGATACCTGCGCTAATAAGTGCCATAACGCCTTCTTCAAAACCGTTACGAGGAATGTTAGCAAGTACACAACCAAACGCAATCGGACCCAACAATAATGGTTCAAACTCTCTAGCAAATGCCAAATATAATAGGATCAAACCTACGAGAATCATAATAGCATTGCCTGTTGTAAATGCGAGAAACCCGCTATCGTTTATAACGGATTGTATCGCAACAGCAAAAGCCTCCATATGCGTTCCCCTTTCACAAATATAAAATCGTTATATGACGCGGCACGGCCGCGCCATACAAAACTTGGTATTAGCCAAGTACAACCATGTCGTCGCCAGTGGATACAGTTTGGTTAGCAGAAACGCGAACTTCGGAAACTACAGCATCATGTGGAGCTGCGATTTCGTTTTGCATTTTCATAGCTTCAAGAATCAACAAAGTTTCGCCTTTTTTAACTGCTTGGCCAGCGGATACTGCTACAGATAAGATTTTACCAGGCATTGGAGCTTTTACAGTTTCAGCACCTGCTGGAACTGGAGCTGCTGCTGCAGCTGGAGCTGGTGCTGGTGCAGGAGCTGCTTTAGGAGCTGGAGCTGCTGCTGGAGCTGGAGCTGCTGCAGGAGCTGCGCCTTTTACTTCATTAACTTCTACATCATATGCTGTACCATTTACTGTAACGTTGAATTTTTTCATCTTAAATTCCTCCAAAATGTGTATGTCTACACCAAACTTATAAATATTTTTTACACATATAAATTGGATAATCTTTGTGATTATCTAATTAGGCAATAATCTTATCGATTACCGCGCAAGCGACCTTCCATTTTCCAATTGTAGCTTACGATCGGACGGATATGCGCGATTTGATCAGCGGAATAACCCATTGCCGCTAATGCACCAACGATTACTGCTACTACATCTTGAGATGGAGCTTTACCGTTAGTTGTTGTAGCATTGCTCATTAAAATGCCTCCTAAAAATTTTTAACCTCTACCGCTTAAGCGACCTTCCAAGCGCCATTTAGCACTTGTTGCTGTAGGTCGGATAGATGCAATTTGTTCAGATGAGTACCCCATCGCCACAATGGCACCTACGATAGCTGCTACTACTTCTTCCTCATTTTGAGCGGATGCACTTGGTGCAGCAGGAGCTGCTGCTGGAGCTGTAACAGGAGCAGTTGCTGCTGCTGGTGCTTCTTTTTTCTTCTTAGTTGGATCAATTAAATGTACGATTTCCATAAGAACGCCGAGAAGAATCAACACAACAAACACAACTGTCATATTAATCGCCATTATGAGTAACGGATTGGTAGTAACTGCTTGTCCTTCCATAATCATTCCCCTTTCTAAAAAAGTAGTCAAGAAAGGTATCTCCCAAATTCGATGATATATTTACCGAATCGAATTATAATGGAATATTACCATGTTTCTTTGGAGCACGGTTTTCACGTTTGCTTGCAAGCATTGCCAAAGCGTTAATAACTGCTGGACGTGTTTGTTTTGGTTCAATAACAACGTCTACGAAGCCACGTTCAGCTGCTTTATATGGAGTTGCGAACTCTTCTACGTATTGAGCTGTTTTAGCGTCTTTGTCTTCATCTTTCTTGAAGATGATATTAGCTGCGCCAGCAGGACCCATTACAGCGATTTCGGATGTAGGCCAAGCATAAACTTGATCAGCACCCAAATCTTGGGAACACATAGCGAGGTAAGAACCGCCGTATGCTTTACGAGTGATAACAGTAATTTTTGGTACTGTTGCTTCAGAGTAAGCATACAACATTTTAGCACCATGACGAATGATACCGCCCCATTCTTGATTTGTGCCAGGCAAGAAACCAGGAACGTCAACGAAGTTAACGATTGGAATATTGAAAGCATCACAGAAACGGATGAAACGGGAAGATTTGTCAGATGCATTGATGTCCAAGCAACCAGCCATTACTTTTGGTTGGTTAGCAATGATACCAACGGATTGACCATCAAAACGAGCGAAGCAAGTGATGATGTTTGTAGCATAGAATGGTTGTACTTCATAGTATTCGCCATTATCTACAGTTTTAGCGATAACATCTTTCATGTCGTAAGGCATGTTACTGTTATCAGGCAATAAGCTGTTTAAGCCTTCGTCTTCACGAGTTGGATCATCACCAGTGTCTACTAATGGAGCATCTTCCATGTTGTTGGATGGCAAGAAGCCTAATAAGTAGCGGATTTGATCAAGGCAATCATCTTCGTTTTCAGCAGCAAAGTGAGCTACACCGGAAACGGAGTTGTGAGCCATTGCACCACCAAGATCTTCAGCTGTTACTTCTTCACCAGTTACAGATTTGATAACTGCAGGACCAGTGATGAACATTTGAGATGTGTTTTTAACCATGTAGATGAAGTCAGTCAATGCTGGAGAATATACAGCACCACCTGCACATGGACCCATGATTACGGAAATTTGTGGAATAACGCCAGATGCATTTGTATTTTCGAAGAAAATTTTACCGTAACCTGCAAGGGCATCTACTGCTTCTTGAATACGAGCACCGCCGGAGTCGTTGATACCAACGATAGGCGCACCCATTTTCATAGCTAAACGTTGTACTTTAACGATTTTAGCTGCATGCATTTCACCAAGAGAACCACCTTCTACAGTGAAATCTTGTGCAAATGCGTACACTAAACGACCGTCGATAGTACCATAACCAGTTACTACACCTTCGCCTGGTAATTCTTTCTTGTCTTGACCGAAGTTAACACAACGATGTTTAACAAATTGATCAAGTTCAACGAAAGAATTATCATCGAACAATTTAGCCAAACGTTCGCGAGCAGTCATTTTGCCTTGAGCATGTTGTTTCTCAACGCGTTTTTCACCACCAGCAGCTTTAACTTTAGCTAGTTTCTCGTGCAATAACTCGATTTTTTCCTGCACTGTTGCCATTATAGCACCTCCAAATAAAACTTGTTACAGTATCATTTTATTTCATTAATAATTAAAGTTCAAGCATGATACATATTTAACATATAACTTGAAATTATATGTATATGTATCTCTATAACTCATACATAATGATGTGAATTGGACACTGTATTATTTCATACGTTGACATAATTCAAGCAATACGCCGCCAGTTGCTTTTGGATGTAAGAAAGCAATTGCGGAGCCGCCTGCACCATAACGAGGTTTTTCGTCAATCATACGAACGCCTTTAGCCATCAAATCAGCAATAGCATTTTCAATATTATCAACGCGCAATGCTACGTGTTGGATACCATCACGACCGCCATTTTTCTCGATGAATTTACCGATAGGGCCATCTGGAGTTGTAGTTTCTAAGAATTCAAGTTCAGCATCGCCACATGGGAAGAAGGATACTTTTACTTTTTGTTCTTCTACGATTTCATCTTCAGGAAGATGTTCCATACCCAATGCATTTTTATAGAATTCTTTAGTTGCTGCTAAATCATTAACACCAATACCGATGTGATCCACTTGTAATACTTTAAAAGCCATTTCGATTATCTCCTTTTCAAGGCTAAATCTCTAATGCTATGTAGTCGCCGTCTACTTTAGCACGCTTGTCATTACGCCGTTAACAACTGTGTACGGATCGCTTTCGCGTTCATTAACAGCTGCTACTTGGCTATTAAATTCGTCGCTAGTAATGATTTTTTCAGCTACATAACGACCAATTTGTTCATTAATCATTGCGATGATTTCATCACGAGTACGTTCTGCCCGACGAGATTCCAATTCACCAGAATCTTCAAGATACTCAAAATGTTCATCTAAAGCGTCGATGAGTTCATCTACGCCTTGGTCCTTGCTAGCAATGGTGCGCTTAATTGGTGGGCGCCATTTCACTTCACGAGAATCAAGGTCAAGCATCATTTCAATTTCTACATTCAAACGATCGCAACCATCTCGGTCAGCTTTATTGATAGCAAATACATCGCCGATTTCAAGAATACCCGCTTTGATAGCTTGGATATCGTCACCGAGACCAGGAACAAGTACAACTAATGTAGTATCTGCATTTTTTACGATATCTACTTCAGATTGACCTACGCCTACTGTTTCAATGATAACTAAATCCATACCAAAGGCATCCATAAGTTTTACAACGTCTGCAGTCTTTTTGGATAAACCACCAAGACTACCACGCGTGCCCATGCTTCGAATGAATACATTTTCGTTTAATGTTAAGTCATTCATTCGAATACGGTCCCCCAAGATAGCACCACCAGAGAATGGGCTAGTTGGGTCGATGGCAACGATGCCGATTTTTTTACCTTGATCTAAATAATGTTTTACAACTTTATCAGTCAATGTACTTTTACCAGCACCAGGGGCCCCAGTAATGCCGAGAATACGTGCATTCCCTGTTTTAGGGTAAATAGCCTTCATAATATCAATGGCATTTTCATACTCGTTTTCTACAGCTGTGATGGACCGTGCTAAGGCTAGTCGAGAACCTTCAAAAAGTCCTTTAACTAAATCCATTCGCTTCACCACCTATCTTTGAATATGGGAATAGAGGGATTCATCTATTCTAAATGAGTCCCTCTCACCCATGCATTAATTATTTAACGTTTTCGTTGATGAATTTAACGATATCGCCAGTTGGTGTACCAGGTGTGAATACAGCAGCTACGCCAGCTTCTTTCAAACCAGGGATATCAGCGTCAGGAATAACGCCACCGCCGATTACAAGTACATCGCCCATACCTTTTTCTTTCAAAAGTTCAACAATTTTAGGGAACAATGTGTTGTGAGCACCGGAAAGAAGGGATAATGCAACTACATTAACGTCTTCAGAAAGAGCTGCTTCAACGATTTGTTCTGGAGTTTGACGAAGACCTGTGTAGATTACTTCGAAACCAGCATCGCGAAGAGCGCGTGCTACTACTTTTGCACCACGGTCATGACCATCAAGACCTGGTTTTGCTACGATTACTCTAATACGTTTTTCTGCCATGATTTATTACCTCCGAAATTAGCCGATATTATAATGTGGAATGAGCTTCGTATTCACCGAATACTTCGCGCAATACATTACAAATTTCACCCAATGTAGCATATGTTTTAACTGCATCAAGAATTAATGGCATCAAGTTAACATTTTCGTCAGCTGCGCCAACTTTAAGAGCTGCTAATGCTGTGTCAACTGCTGCTTGATCGCGGTTAGCGCGAACTGCTTGAGTTTTCTTGGATTGGTTAACACCTACGGAAGCGTCTACGCGAAGCAAGTCTTTTGGAGCTTCTTCTTCAACTTGGAATTTGTTTACGCCAACGATTGTGCGCAAGCCAGATTCAACTTCCATTTGCCATTTGTAAGCGGATTCTTGAATTTCTTTTTGGATGTAGCCTTTTTCGATTGCTACTACAGCGCCGCCCATTTCATCAATTTTCTTGATGTAAGACATAGCTTCGTCATAGATAGCGTTAGTCATAGCTTCTACATAGTAGGAACCACCCAATGGGTCAACTACGTCAGCTAAACCAGATTCGTAAGCCACGATTTGTTGAGTACGAAGAGCTACTTGTACAGATGCTTCTGTAGGAAGAGCCAAAGCTTCGTCACGAGAGTTTGTATGTAAGGATTGAGTACCGCCCATTACAGCAGCTGCAGTTTGAAGAGCAACACGAACGATGTTGTTGTCAACTTGTTGTGCAGTCAACATGGAACCAGCTGTTTGAGTATGTACACGAAGCATCATGGATTTTGGTTTTTTAGCACCAAAACGTTCTTTCATGATAGTTGCCCATAAGCGACGGGATGCGCGGAATTTAGCAACTTCTTCAAGTACGTTGTTATGAGCATTCCAGAAGAAGGAAAGACGACCAGCGAAGGAGTCAACGTCAAGACCAGCTTTCAAAGCTGCTTCTACGTACGCGATACCATCTGCAATTGTGAATGCGATTTCTTGCGCTGCTGTGGAACCTGCTTCACGGATATGGTAACCGGAGATAGAAATTGTATTCCATTTTGGAACGTGTTGAGAACAATATTCGAAGATATTAGTGATCAAACGCATGGAAGGTTTTGGAGGGAAAATGTAAGTACCGCGAGCTGCATACTCTTTCAAAATATCATTTTGAATTGTACCCATCAATTCAGTGGAAGGTACACCTTGTTTTTCAGCTACTGCGATATACATTGCCAACAAAACAGACGCTGGAGCGTTGATTGTCATGGATGTGGATACTTTGCCAAGGTCGATGCCGTCGAACAAGATTTCCATATCTTTCAAGGAGTCAATCGCAACACCTACTTTACCAACTTCGCCTTCAGCTACAACATCATCAGAGTCATAACCGATTTGTGTAGGCAAGTCGAATGCACAGGAAAGACCAGTTGCACCGGACTCGATTAGGTAACGGTAACGTTTGTTGGATTCTTCAGCAGTTGCGAAACCTGCATACATACGCATTGTCCAGAAACGGCCACGGTACATAGTAGGTTGTACACCACGAGTATAAGGGAATTCGCCAGGCATCCCCAAATCGCGCTCATAGTCGAAACCTTCGATATCAACTGGTGTATACACACGGTTGTATTTCAAGTTTTGACGTTCTGGAGTTTTTGCACTTCTTTCGTCACAAAGTTTGTTATACTCAGCAATTTGGGCTTTTAAGTTTTCGTAAGCCATGTTTTCATCATCCTCCTAAAAAAACAGGTTTATTTTTTCATGCTTCCAGTTTCTGTGAAGCGTTTATGCCAAGAAAGAGCTTCATCAAGCAACATAGGTGTATGGGCATTCTTAGTTGCTTCTAATGCTTTTTCTAGGTATTCAGTTAACATTGGTTTGTAGTCTGGGTGAGCACATTTTTCAATGATCAAACGAGCTCTTTCCACTGGGCTCAAACCACGGCAGTCAGCCACACCTTGTTCTGTACAGAAAATCATAGTGTCATGTTCTGTATGATCTACGTGAGATACATAAGGAACGATAGAACTGATGTCGCCATTTTTAGCAACGGAGTTAGTACAGAAGATTGTGAGGTATGCGCTACGAGCGAAGTCGCCGGAGCCGCCAACACCGTTCATCATTTTGCTACCCATAATATGAGTAGAGTTTACGTTGCCAAAAATATCAAATTCAATTGCAGTATTCATGGCAATAACACCAAGGCGTCTTGCGATACCAGGGTTGTTGGAAATTTCTTGAGGGCGAAGAATAATTTTTTTACGGTATTCATCGATATTGTCATAGAAACGTTTCAACCCTTCTGGGGAAGGACTCAATGCAGTACCGGAACATACAGTTACTTTATCTGCATCGATAAGGTCAAACATACCATCTTGAATAACTTCAGTGAAGATAGACAAGTTAGTGAATGGACCTTTAGCAAGACCACTGATTACAGCATTTGCTACGGAACCTACACCAGATTGCAATGGAAGTAAGTTTTCTGGCAAGCGACCACCTTTAATTTCTTCTTGGAAGAAATCAATTAAGTGTTGGCTCATTGCTTTCGCATCATCATCGATAGGAGCTAGAGGTCTAGTTGTATCAGGGATGTCGCAAGGAACGATAGCCACAATTTTTTCAGGGTCGCAAGGAATTGCATCAGTACCAATGCGATCACCAGGTGTTTCCAATGGAATTGGTTTACGGTATGGTGGATCGAGAGGCTCGTAGATATCATGCATACCTACCAAGGAAAGTGGTTGGGATACGTTTACTTCTACGATAACTTTTTTTGCTTGGCTCACAAATGTTGGGGAGTTACCAACAGATGTTGTAGGAACAATAGAACCATCTTCGTTGATTTGAGCAGCTTCGATAATCGCTACATCTAAATCGCCAAAGAAGCCATAGCGAACGTTTTGTGCCATCAAGCTTAAATGCATGTCGATATAATTTATTTTACCGCCATTTAAAGCTTTACGAGTGTCATTGTTAGTTTGATATGGGAAACGGCGATGGATACCGTTAACGCGAGTTAACGCACCGTCAGCTTCATCACCTACAGAAGCACCTGTCCACAAATCGATTTTGAATGGTTCTTTTTCCATTCTTTCTGCCAATGCCAATGGCACAGCTTTTACATAACCGGATGGAGTAAAGCCGGAAATACCAACTTTATCGTTAGGGTTAATCAAAAGAGCTGCTTCAGAAGCAGTGACAATTTTACCTTGGAGGGCCGCACTTTTTACGCGGTCTTTGATGTCTATCACCATTACCATCTCCTTTAAGAGTAACATTGTATAAACGACAGTTTGATCTCTTGGTCGTTCCTTAAACCGACTTCATCGTAGTCCAGAACCAATGTATTGTCAACTTATATGACTAAAATGTATTTTTTTATACACTTCACCAGTGCATTATGACTAAAACGCATAGATTTTCATATTTTCACATAAGTTTTATTCACATCGTTATAACTCACAGGAATTATCGATTTAGTAGTATATATTGATGTTTTTCGGTTAAATCGAACTATCTCTATACAATATATAGAACCTTTTCAATATAAAAACAACATCTTATACACAAGAAATGAACCACACACCTCCCTATAAAAATACAATGATATGCAAAAAACCGGCTTTCAAATGCTAACAATAATGTTCAATTATGTCTAACATTAGAAAACCGGTTAATAATACTTATACTTTACCCTACCATGGTATGTATTAATTATACCATATTATGAAATTATATAGCTACCATAAAATATGCTAATTATACATAATATACCTATTTTATATGGTTACTCGCTGAAAGTTGTACTTTCACAAAGGCTCCAACCCAGCCTAGCAATTGCCAAAATACAATGGTCACTTGATGGCTATAGAGCTCAA
>ERZ1674297.403-NODE-406-length-10971-cov-4.145749_pt1 | contig 10971 bp, 2 predicted proteins | sample MGYA00581112_ERZ1674297 | MGnify/ENA primary metagenome ERZ1674297 (study PRJEB41354, sample SAMEA4873322) | human saliva metagenome | biome: human-associated habitat [ENVO:00009003]; feature: mouth environment [ENVO:08000002]; material: saliva material...
TGAAAATACCGCTGCAAGGCCTCAAAACAAGCGGGAAGATCTTCCTCCCGCGCAAGCGGCATTGCCGCATAGGGCTCTTCTTCGGTTCCGTAGAGCCAAAGCAGGCCCAGCTCCCGCTCCCCGTCGCGCAACACCGCCGCCCGCGCATCAAAATACTTTCTCCAGAGAAAACTCTCGAGCGGCGTGCTGTCCGAGGTCAGATTGGAACGCAACTCATAAAAATGTGCGTAGCCCGCGATATCTCCCGCGTGAAAGTGGTGAAACTCCGGCTGTCCGCCCTGATTCTTTTGTAACTCCATAGTACCTGAAGCAGCGCTTCAGTCTAACTCCTTTCCCGTGAGCATCGCATAAGCTTCTTTGTACTTTGCGATGGTCTTGTCAATGACTTCCTCAGGAAGCTTATAATCGCTGTCCGGATTTGCCTTCAGCCAGTCGCGCACAAACTGCTTGTCGAACGAAGGCTGAGACTTGCCCGGCGCATAGCCCTCGAGCGGCCAGAAGCGCGAAGAATCCGGGGTCAGCATCTCGTCCGCAAGGACCACCTCTCCCGCCTCGTTGAGGCCGAACTCAAACTTCGTGTCCGCAATGATAATGCCCTTGGTCTTCGCATAATCCGCGCAGAGGCGATAGAGCGCCAGGGTCTTATCGCGAATAATCTCCGCATACTCTTTTCCCTTGCCCGGGAAGGCCTTCTCAAGCACTTCAACGCAGCGTGCAAAGTCAATGTTCTCGTCGTGGTCGCCGATTTCCGCCTTGGTGCTCGGGGTGAAGATCGGCTCCGGCAGCTGCTCGGACTCCTGTAAGCCCGCCGGGAGCTGAATGCCGCAGACCGTTCCGTTCTGCTTATAGCTCTCCCAGCCGCTGCCCGTGATGTAGCCGCGGACAATGCACTCGATCGGCAGCATCGTGAGCTTCTTGCAAAGCATGCTGCGGCGCTCGAATTCCGGCGTCCGGAAGTACTCCGGCATATCCGCCGTATCCGTGCTGATCATGTGGTTCGGCATGACATCCTTGGTATATTCAAACCAGAAACGGGACAGCTGCGTGAGCACTGCACCCTTATCCGTGATGCGGTTCTTTAAGATTACGTCAAAGGCGGAAATGCGATCCGTCGCGACCATGATAAGGCCCTCGCCGACATCGTAGATCTCGCGCACTTTTCCCTCTTTTACCGGTCTGTACTCCTGCATACTCGTACCTCCTCTTAATGGTGAAGCTTTACTTTGAGTATCGTATCACAAACCGCACGGCTTGTACACGCCGCCGGACGCTTAGAAATTTACCGGGCTCGGTTCTTCCCCTACCGCACTGCGATTTTCCGCAAGGAAAGCCCGCCCGGAATTGCCCCTGCCCTCCTGTTCGCTCCGCACGAATCGATGTTTCCCGGTAAGAAGGCATAAAAAGGCGGGACGGCGAAGAATGTCTTCACCGTCCCGCTCGCAGGTACAAGAATTAGGGATCTCGCTGCTGCCTTATTTGTCTTACGGCGTCTCGCGAACCCAAGCGCCGGTCGCATCCACGCGGTAACCGTCCGGAGTCAGCTCGTTGATGTACATGGAACCGTAGGGACGCACCGAAACGCTGTCCTTATAGTACCACTTCTCGCTGACCGCATCATATTCATAGGTATCCGCGCTCGCGCTTGTCGCAAAGTAATACCACTTTCCGTTAATCTCCTGCCAGCCGGTCTGCATGACACCGCTGTTCTCATCAAAGTGATACCAGCGCTGATCGTACTCGTCGTGATGCCAGCCGAGCTGCATTCTGCCGAAGAAACCGTCATGTGTCCGGTCGAGGTAATACCAATTCATGTTCTCATCGCGGAACCAGCCCGAATCCATGATGCCGTGCTGACCGAAGTGATACCAGCCGGTCTCGATGCGGTTGCCGTAACGGTAGGAAAGCTTACCCCAGCGGTTTACAAGCCGCATACCGCCGTTCAGCGTGAAAATCCACTCGGACTGCTCCGGGTTTAAAAGCTCCCAATTGCCGTTCGTGCCGACTGTATAGCCCTTCTCGTAGTCCGCGACAAAGGGATCGCTCGGAATGAGACGGGCACCGCCCGCCGTGCTGCCGACACCGACTCCGCGTCCCGCGCCGCGCCCGCTGCCGCCGTTTCCGCGGCCGCCGCCGCCGGAGCCGCCGCCCGAGAGCTGATTCCGCTGCTGATGACCGTAGTTGTCATAGCGCGGATCCAACAAGTTGTCATAGTGGGCGAGCGTCTGTTCCATTGCCGCAAGCGCCGCCTGCAGCTCCGCAAGACTTGCTCTCGGTCCCGTGCGCTCAAGCACGCCGAGCGACTCCAGAATGCCGTAGATTTCCGGCTTGCCCGGAACACCGTGCACACCGTTGATCAGGTCTGCGGTCTCCCGCCGCTTCAGGAAGTAATCGTCCGCAAGCTGAATTGCGCGGCGGGTTGCCTCATCGAGCTTCTTCCGCGCGTCCTCCAGCTCGGCGCGGTTGTTCTCGTAATAAGCGTAGAGCGTTAAACGCTTCCGGACCGGCGTGCCGAGGTCAAAGCCCTGGTAGCGATCCGCACGCTTACTCCAAACCGGAGCCGCGTGCAGTTCGTATTCGACCCCGTCCGCATCGACCGCGTAGGGATCCGGATCCGCCAGACCGCCGAGCGCATTGCCGCCTGCATAGTAGCTGTCCTCCGCCGATTCGCCGTGCCTTACCTTAAAGCTGTAATTCGGCTGTACGGCGTTTGGCGCCTCGTTGATGAATTTTAAGCGATATGCCTTCGAATAAACCAGGTAGTAGCGAACGCCCGCCTTCGCCGTGAAACGGAAGAGACCGCCGTTTTCCTCGACGCTGCCCGCGAGGGTCTGCATCGCGACGCCGACATAGCCGCCGCCCGGCTGCTCTTCGAAGAGCTCGTAGTCGAGCATGTCCGTATCCCGGTTCTCAAGCTGTACATAGGTATCAAAGGTCGCATTGGAAGGCGTCGCAGTGACTCTTCTGCCGTCCACATAGCGCTCAATGTCCGTTCGAAGTTCAAAGGCCGCCCGGTAGGCATCCGGGTGCTGCGTGCCCGCAACGCTGATTGCCTTCAGCGCGTTCGATGCCGTTTGGCTGACCGACTTCTTCGTGAAAACTGTGCGGTATTCCACCTTTGCGCCGTTGACGCTCGAGAGCACGCGGTCTTCCGGCGTGGTGAGAAGGGAGGAAAGTCTTGCTCTCTCACTCGGAACAAGCGAAAACTCGCCCTTTGCCGCATTGCGGCTCTCATCCGAAACCGCCGCATCCGCACCCGGCAGTGCCTCATACTCCGCAAGCAGAACCAGGTTTGTCTCCGGCATCGTAAACTGTAGCGTGCCCTGTCCCGCCGGGAAGCTCACATTCGGAATATTTCCCGCTGTGACACGCCACTCGCGGAATACAGCGCCCGCCGCATTTACCGCCGGCGCCGTGAGCGTCACCTGCTCGCCCGCGTGTGCCTCGCTGTAGAAGTCACTGTTTACCGCCTGGGTTCCGACGCTGTCGATATCGCCCTCGTAAGTCTGAATCATGAACTTCGGCGTCTCTACCGCCTCCGGATCCGGATTCTGATTCGGCAGCGGAATGCTGACCGGATGCGGCGCGCCGATTTTTGCGTTCGGCGACGGCGGATTCAGTGCCGTCACCACCGCAATGTCATCGCCCGGCTGTACCGCGACATCGCCCGTTGCCTCATAGACCACAAGCTGTTCGCCCGGGATGCGGTTATCAAAGTAACTCCGTCCCACAACAGAACCCGGCACCACGTCGAGTACCGTTCCCGCGGGATCCGTCAAAATATAGTTGTAACCCGGCTTGGTATCAAAGACCGTGACACGCCCCGTATTGTTCGAGAGCAGGCCGCCGACCGCATCCACATCCTGTGCCGGAAGTCCGAAGACAATCGGATCCTTCACATACTTGAGGCGATAGGTCTCGCCGTCCTGCAGAACCGTCGTCGCATCAATCTTTGCGCCGCTGCCGCCGTACCAGTCCTCGCGCACATAGTTCGCGATGCCGGTGAAGGAAGTCTCCGCCGAAGCGCGAACACTGCCAAAGAGGCTGTCTTTCTTCACGTGGCGGTTCAGACTTGCGCCCGGCACCGTCAGGGTATTGCTGTCGTAAGGCGCCAATAAAATGTCAATCCAGTAAGCCGAATTCTCACGGTAGTACGCAGTGAGCACCGTGTCCGCCGAGAATTTGGTCGCATCATCCGCGAGCTGCTCGCCCGCATCGAGTGCGCCGTTTCCGTTGTCGTTGATAATCCAGCCCGCAAACTCATAATACGGGCTCTCGCTCACTGTAACTTCCGGCACCAGGCGCTTGCTCTTAATCTCCGCGAAGCTGTAACCCTCATTTGCCGCAGCGCCCGCACGAATCACTTCCGCATAGTAGTTGCCGGAAGCATCCGTCTTTACATCCGCCGCCGCACTGAGGGTCGAGAGTGTCCCGTGCGTGCCCGGCAGATAGTTTAACTTGACCCACTTTGCGCTGTCGCGCTGATAGACCAGGTTCAGATCCAGTTCGCCGCCCGGCATAATCGCCGCATAGCTCTGCGCATTGCCGCTCACGCTGACCGTTCCGCTGCCTGCGGGCGCATCGCTCCAACTCGGCTCCGTTGCGCCGTAGCGATAGCCGTAGATCTCCGGGAAGGGCTCCGTAAAGCTTGCACCGATCGGCTTATTCTGTATGCTCACCGGGCGCAGAACCTGAAGAACACTGTCCTGACTGCCGGCATCGCGGAAGCTCGTCACGAAGGGCACGCCCGTGCCGTCCGGCTCTAAGTAAACCTCGATTTTCACATCCTGGTTCGGCATCTCCGCCGTCAGGGTATTGCCGGTGATGTCCACATTCCGCACCGCAGAGACAAAGTTGTTGGTCGCGGTCGGCAGACTCGGCTGATTGCCCTGCACGACCCGGAAGGGCGAAATGCCGTTGATGCGATAGCCGACCGGGAGTGTGAGCCACTGACTGATCTGTGTCTCCGGGAGATAGCGCGTCGTCATCGGCGCAGTTCCCGGAACCAACGCACCCGGCGCTGCGGCTGTTCCCAGACGATACTCCACGGTGAAGTTCGACTTATCGCTCTCCGCATTGCCCGGGACATAATGGAATTCAAGCGCCACATCCTGGTTCGGCATGGTCGCCGTGTAGTCACCGTTGATCTGCCAGTTGGTGTCCTGACCGCCGACCATATTCCGCACCGTGTCCGGTACGACGCGCGACAGCGCCTTATCCGGCAGGAGTCGGTAACCGGGAACGCGCAGATTCGAGGCCGTAAAGACCGTCGAGAAGGTAATCGGTGTGCCCGGCGTCTGGTGGAAGAGAATGCTGCCGTCACCGTTCATATACTGTGCAAAGAGCAGGTAGTTAATGCTGGAATCCGGCTTCCACTGTACATAATAGGTCTTCACACCGTTTGCGATGACGAGCATGTACTGTCCGGCCACATTGGCGGTGATTGCCGCACCCGTGCCGTCCTGGTTTTCCGTGATTTTATCAACCACATAGCCGTAGCGACTCGGGAGTATTGCCGCCACCTGCGTTCCGGCCATACCGTTTACGGAACTCGTCACCGGAAGGCCGCCGTTGCCGTCGATGATAATGCGTCCCATGTCGTCACGGTAGCGGTAATTCACCTGCACCGTATCATTCGGCATCACAAAATCCGTGATTTTTCCGTCGGTCGGCGAAATAAGCGCAGCGCCCGGGGATACCGAGAGCTCAACGCTGTCGAACACATAGCGTATGCCGCCCGCAACAAAGCTCTGCATGGTAGTCGGAATTCCGTCCACCGTGATTTTTCCGCCTATCATATAATCCTCGCCGGTCGGCGTAAGCGTCGGTGCGCCTGCAATCGGAATTCCCGACATATCTGTCACGCTGCGATTCACCTTATGTGTCACAGCCTTGAGACGAAGCGTGCTTCCGTTCTTCTCCTTGACGATGCCGATGGCGGTATTGTCCTTGACAAAGCGGTCTATAGAGTTCGCGCCGTTCAGCGCGACATCAACCGTAGTGCTCGCGGTCGGCAAGGTCTCGGTCGTAAAGCCGATGACGGAACTGCTGTCCAACGGATGCGCGCTGCTCACCGTGACGGTTTTGTTGTTCGAAAGGTAGAGATTTTCCGGCTGGGTCGCTGTCACGGCATTCCGGTTGCCGCTGAGCTGCACCGAACCGCCGACCGTGAGGTTCCCGGCTGCGCCGAGGTAAACCGCACCGCGCGATGCGGCGGGAGATACCGCCGTGTCCCGATAAGCGCTGTTGTTTCTCACCGTGAGCGGATAATGGCTTCCCTCTTCTCCGTTTGCGGCAAACTCGACCGAACCGCCCTCAATGCTGAGCGCACCCGCCGCGGCATTTTCAAGCACCACACCCGCGCCGAGCGAAAGAGTACCGGAGCTGTTCTTCAGCATGAAGTCGCCGCTGCCGTTTGCAAAGTGCAGATCCTCGATTGCGACCGGAACCGTGCTCTGATTGTTCACGAACAGCGGTCCGCTGTAGCCCGCTGCGGGCGCAATGGTCTTGGTCTCGGTTCCGAAGCTCACCGAAGTCGCATTCTGCCGTATATCCGTGCTCGCGAGGGTCAAACTTCCCATGGTTCCCACCTTACTCGCATCAATGGTAAGTGCAGCGCTAAGGGCCTGATCATCCTCAAAGTAGATAACGGCATTCTTGTTTTTCGCGAGCTGCAGTGCTTTGTCAAACGTATTCACCGGATGGTCAAAGGTCCCGCTGTTTCCATCGACACCGCTGCTCGAGACGTAAATGGCTGCCTCGACATAGCTGTAAGCAATGCGCTTATGAATGGTCTCGCCCGGACGAAGATTCAACTCCCAGGAAAAGGCCGGAGAGAGATCCGAATTCTCAGTTGATTGTCCGGTCATCGCTGCGGTACTTCCAAGCGGGTTGAACTGATAGAAGGGACGCCCCAATGCATCGTGCCCCGCAACCGATTCATAACCGTTGTGAAACGCATACTGCAGACGCCGTGAAAAGTCTCCGATCCACTTGCTGCTCGGCGCAGAGGTGCCGAGGGTCGCATCATCGAGGACAATGTTCACCGTCGCAATATCTCCGTTCTTTCTCGCGTAAAAGCCGCGGTCCGTACTAATCATATCTTTCGTGCGACCGTCGCCCGAAGCAAATTGTCCCGTATACCCTATATATGTCGTCGGGGTGTCATTGACCGAAAGGTCGTAGGCCATGCCGACATAGAATTTCTGTCCGCCCGTAGGCAGATTTTCTCGCCCATAGAAATAGTAATCCGCTATCACATAGCGCCCGGAGACGCGCGTCACGACCTGAGTCTCGATCGTGCGGTAGCGACCGGACGGACCGAAGCGCGTGGTCTCGACCGCAGCGTTCTTTGCGATCAATGCCGCCCCGCTTAAATTTTGGTTCGCACCGTCCGCCGCATTGCCGCCCGCGAGTTCCGATGCTCTCTGTCCCATCTTCGCGATATAGTAGGTATTTCCCCGGCCGTCGTTTTCCGCAACGCCCGGCCAATACCCCGTTCCGCCGGTGCCCGTTGTGGTATCCACCTGCTTCGGGTAGGGGGCAGGCCCCTGATCCGTATCCGGCATGACGATGTAGAGCGGGACGCCGTTCCCGGCTGTCATGCCATCCGAATCCAACGTGATGCCGGGCTCATAGCCGTCCGCATTTTTACCCAGAAGGTTATAGCGGTTTGACCTTAGCGCCGGGGTTAGCTCGCGGTCGTCGACTCCCACCTTCCAGGAAAAGGTCATGCTGTGGTTCGTGGTCTCTCCGCTTAAGGGCAGCGCCGGAGTCGGCGTTTGCAATTCGGTCGCCGCCTGCGCTTCCATCCCGCCCAAAGGCACAAAAACAGAGAGCGCTCCCAGCACCGCACTGAGGCCCAGGCTCAGCGCGCTCCGTCCCGCTCTCCTAAAAAAAGCTTCTCTCGACTGTCTCTTCTTCAAGTGTCACCTCACCGAAAATTAAGAAATAATAAATAATTATAGCAGTTTCGCGGCACTTGTCCAGATTAATTTGAGCCAAAAAAGAGCTCCCCGCGGGGAGCCCTTTCGTCTTTCTGTTGTTTACGGTGTCTCGCGTATCCATGCACCGGAGGCATCCACATGATAGCCGTCCGGCGTCACTTCGTTCACATACATGGAACCGTAAGGTCTGCCCGTGCGATTCGCGTATACCCAGCGATTTGCAGTCGCATCCCAGTCCCAAGTCTGCATCGGCGCGCTCTCGTTAAAGTAGTACCAGTTTCCGTTGATTTCCTGCCAACCGGTCAGCATGGAGCCGGTCATAATGTTCAGGTAGTACCACTTGCCGTCCGCACTGTCGAGATACCAGCCCTTGTCCATGGAGCCGAACCAACCGTCGTGATTGGTCGAGAGGTGATACCAAACGCCCCGGTCATCCTTCCACCAGCCGCTGTCCATCACACCGTTCTCATCGAAGTGATAGCTGTAAATCTTGGTCTCGCCGCCGTAGGTGTAGGCCACATCCGCCCAACTTGCGGTAATGCGCTTACTAAGCCCCAGGTCAAAGTACCAGCCGTGGCCCGCCGGGTCAAAGTTCACCCAGTTGCCCTCAACGCCGTTCTGATAGACGCGGTTGCCTGTGCCGGTCGGAATGGTTCCGCCGCGCACACCGCGGCCGCCGCTGCGACTTCCGCGGCCACCACCGCCGCCACCGCCACCGCCGCTGCTGCCACCGCCGCCCGGCGTCGGGGTCGGGGTCGGAGTCGGGGTCGGGGTGGGCGTCGGAGTCGGAACCGGTGCCGCCGTCGCGTCACTGATTGCCTGATTCAGTGCGACCATAGCCGCCTGCATTGCCGCAATCGAGGAGGAAGGTGCGACCGCATTGGACACCGCCGCCGCATTGTTCAGTGCCGCCTGCAGCGCTGCCTGCAACGCGGGATCCTGTACGTTCGGAAGGGTCGCCGTGCCGATTGCGCGGCTCGCATCCAGCGCCGCTCTTGCCGCGGTCCAAGCCGGATCCACTTCATAGTAAGCGTAGACCGTCTGATCCGCATTGACGGTATCCGCACTCGGATCGAAGGCCGTATAGCTGCCGGCCGTCGTCGAGAGACCCTTGAAGTAATACTTGCCGTTGTCGAGGTTCACCGTAAAGTCGAGCGGCAAATTGGTGTAGCTCGCATTCTCTGCGGGCTTAGAGCCCTTGCGAACCGATACAGTCGCATTGTTCGCCGCATTTCTGGCATCGACCAGGCGGAACTTCACCGCCTTATGATAGCTCAGCACCAGCTTGTCTCCGACTTCCACCGGCACTTCGTAAATTGCGCTCGGATTCGTCGCAAAGTCTGCCGGGAGTGCGGAGCTCAGATCGTGTGCCGTAAGCGCGCCGCTGCCGTTGTCTCTGACCGCATAGAGCGCGTAATCAATCTTGCCGAGCGCCGCATTGTCGAGCGCAGCCGTCAGATTGAACTGTCCGATTCGACCGATTGCATCCTCCGGAACCGGGCGGTTTAAGACCGCACCGTCCGCCGTTCTGGTCAGTGCGCGGAACAGTTTCACATCGACCATCCAGCCCACGCGGAAGGAGCTCTCGCTGCCGTTTGCATCCGCATCCGCAACCGCCTGCTTCACTGCCGCACTCGCTGCGCTCTTCTGCAGCTTAATGGTATAGGTCGCATTGCTGTTGGTCGCCCATGCACTGCTGTCCTCCGCAAGCTGCGGATTGTTCAGATCATCCTGCTTTTGCAGGCGAACCGCCTCGGCCACGCCCACGCTGTGATCGCTCGACTCTACCTTTAATTCCACGGTGTGTGCCGGGAGTGTGGTCCGGTAAATCGGCTCAAAAATCGCATTGCTGTTGACGGTCACAATCTGGCTCCGCATGGTCGGCGTAAAGTTGAGTACGTTGCCGCTCAGCAAGTTCCAGCGCTCAAACGCAGCGCCGCTTGCATTCGTCGCGTCCGCGGAGATCATCACGTTGTCGCCGCTCTTCACGCTGTCAATTTCTTTCTCATCCGCAACCGGAAGCACTGCGCCGCCTCTGATGTGCTGAAGCAGTCTGCCGCTGTTTGCCGGATCGTTCTGGATCTTGACAGTCAGCGTATCCGCTGCGATTACCGTAGTCTGGTTGGCAGCGGGAACCGTCATACCGTAACCGGACGCTGCATTTGCAGCCGGATCCTGTGCCGCGCCGGTCGGCTGTGCCACCACCGTATAGCTTCTCGCCGGATCGAGACCCGTGAAGACCACGCTACCACCGGTCGGGCTCACAAAGCCCGGTGCAACCGTGTTGCCCGCATCGTCCACGAGCGCGTACTGGCTGTTTGCCTCCGCCGGGTTCACCGTAATCGAAGCCGTGTTGCTTGTCGGATCCGGAACCGCCGTGAGATTGGGCTGCGTCGGCGGAATAACCGCGAGCGTCTCCGGTCCCTTCTTATTTGCCGGAACCAAAGTGATGTCGCTTCCGATTGCAGGGGTCTGATCGGACGCGAGCTCATAGACATGATAGGGCTGACCCGGCTTGAGACCGGTGAAGTTGCCCGTTGCCAGCGCCGTGCCGGTCATGACCGCAAGCACGTTTCCGTGCTCATCGGTGACCGCATAGTTGCGCGCCGCATTCGGCGTGTTGACCTTAATCTGTCCCGTGCCGTCCACAGCGCTCACGGAGGTATCCACATTCGGCGCCGCGAAGACCATGTCGTACAGCGCTGCCTGCAGAACAAACTTTGCGGTGTACTGCGCATTGCCCTGCACCGTCAGGCTGCCGAAACTCGGATCGGTCGAAACGAGCGTGCTACCGCTGTACCAGCCATCAAACTGATAATTTGCCGCCGGTGTCACCACAGGCGCCAGGGTGCTGAGCGCTGTGTTCTTCAGCACGGACTGGGACGCCGTGCCGGTAATGCTGCCGTTCGGCCCGCTGATAAAGCTCACCGTGCCCCAGGCATTCGGGTCCTTTTTGAAGACATGGACATACTTGAATTTATCGCCGGAGGTAAGTGTCAGCGTATCCGTCGGCTCAATCTTGACGCTG
>ERZ1674297.408-NODE-411-length-10849-cov-16.833333_pt1 | contig 10849 bp, 9 predicted proteins | sample MGYA00581112_ERZ1674297 | MGnify/ENA primary metagenome ERZ1674297 (study PRJEB41354, sample SAMEA4873322) | human saliva metagenome | biome: human-associated habitat [ENVO:00009003]; feature: mouth environment [ENVO:08000002]; material: saliva material...
CTGAACCGTCTGGGCCGCTTCGCGAAGTCCCCGATTATCATGCACGCGGCGCTGAGCACTGCTTGGGTTTTTGCCTCCATGATTGTTTACTACGTGGCTATTCGCCTGATGGGAGCCTAGTATGCACGCAATGACTCACGCCCCGAGTGCACCGGCTCGTCAGCGCTGGATGTTCCTGGCGGTTCTGCTGACCATTGCCGCCCTGATTCTGAGCGCCTGCGGTGCGAAGATTGAGACTCAGCTGGGCCTTGAGAGTGCCGAGAAGGGCACCCGTACCATGCAGGTTTCCTTTAACCTCAAGGACAACAAGGACAAGATTAAGGGCGGTTCGGAGGCTCTGGATGCGTCCGTGCGTAAGCACCTGCCCGAGGGCCTGGAATACGGTGGTATTCAGTCTGAGGGTGACAAGGCACGTGCGACCTTCACCATTCCCTTCTCCTCTGTGGATGAGTACCGTAACAAGGTTGCTTCTATCCTGAAGGCTGCTGGTTCCAAGACCGAGCCTACCGTCACTATTCTCAATACCGAGCAGGGCCTGGTGCAGGGTATCCAGGTGAAGGAAAACTTCAGCTCGAAGGAGCTGCTGGATTGGGTCCCCGAAGCTCTTGTTGTTGATGGCGTGATTGAATCCTCCAACAAGAACAGTGTGTTCAACAGCAGCGGCAGCGAAACCACTGTGAAGTTTGGCGAGAAGGAAGTAAAGAATTCCGGCGGTTCCACTATCTCTGCGAAGGACGTGCAGGACCGTGGATTCAAGGCGATGGTTCTTGAGCTTCAGGAAAAGGACGGTGGCTACTCTGCTACTGCCTCCTTCGTAGCGAAGGACATCATGAACTCGGAGACCGCTGCTGCGATCGACGCCTACCTGAACCAGGTCAAGCCTGAAGGCTCCGAGCTGAAGAAGGGTCTGGAGTCTTCCCAGGCAACCTACATGGCTCCATCTGCTTCTACCAGTGCGGCGAAGGAAGAAGTGGGTCGTACCCTGACCTTCAGCGCATCCTCCCTGGACGACCTGAACACTAAGCTGAAGAAGCTGCTGGGTGCAGGTACCACCGATTTGAGCTACACCCGAGAGGTCAAGGAAGAGTCGAAGACCTTCTATGTGCGTAAGACCATGAAGGGCGTGCTGGACTGCTCGCTGCTGTGTTCTCCGGAAGGCAACGGCCTGGAAGTCATCCTGAAGGACAGCTCCGGCCACAGCTATCAGGTTGATAACACCGGCAACTCTGGCTCTTCCTCTTCGAAGAGCGTCCTTCACCTGAGCCGTTACCTTTCGCAGCAGGTGGCTATGAAGGGCATGAAGGTGGCTACTTCCCTGGGCCTGGACGGTTCCATGGAGGCACGTTTCCTCTACTCCTTCCCGAGCTCTGACGTAGCTGGTGCAGAAGAGGCTCTGAAGAATGCTTTTGCTGGTGGTAGCAATGACGAGACTGAGGTCCGCCAGGACGGCGACGCCACCATCGTGAGCGTGAAGGTTCGCGGTAAAGACGAAGCTGAGTTCAACCAGCGACTGAATGAATACCTGCCCGAATCGAAGGTGACCGTCACCCGCTCCGGTGGCTACCACCCCTTCGGCAGTGACTACACTCTGAAGCCGGATATTAAGCTCGTTCAGAAGCTGGGTAACTACTACCGTGTTCCTTACGAACTCACTTTCAAGGCACCGACCTTCTCCTCGCTGGACCAGCAGAAGGTGAACACCCTCAACTATGATTTGGCGCGTGCCGGTGTGCAGTTCACCGTCAATGGTGGCGAGCTGAGCGTCAAGAGTGAGAACGGTGTGTTTAGCGGTAACGCGTTGACTATTCCGGTGTCCGGTCTGAGCATGACTGACGTAATCGTGGATGCGGTTATTGTGGGTCTGCTACTGCTCATCCTGATTCTGCTCTTCCTGTTCCGCAAGAAGATTGCGGCGGCTCGTGCGAAGGGCCGTGAGCGTCGTGCCGCTTCGGCTGCGGCACTGGGCGCGGCGGCGGGTGTTGCGACCGGTTACGGCGCAACCCAGGCTGACGCGCAGAACGGCTACCAGGCACAGGGCGAGGGCGGCTACGCTGCTCAGAATGGCTATGCCGCTCAGCCCGGTTACCAGGCACAGGGGGGCTACCCGGCGCAGAACACCGCCTACGCTGCGGGTGATGATTCGCCGACTCAGGTGTTCACCCCGCAACACGGCCTGAACTACGGCGAGAACGAACCGACCAAGGCAATGCCCGCGTATATCCCTCCGACTGAGCAGCCCGCTCAGCCGGTTCAGCCCGGTCAGACTGCTCAGCAGCCTGCACAGCCCAACCAGCCTGTACAGCCTGTACAGCCTGTACAGCCGAACCAGTTCGGTGCTGATGACGGTGACGTCCTCCAGTAAGTAGCTGCCTCTAGCACCTACGCTAGTGGGCACAACTTAGGCTGGCTCCTGTGGCCCGTTGCCTCCTTCCCCGGAGGTGACGGGCCACAGCTGTATCTGGTTCGGCTCATACTCGGCGCTAATACCCGCGCCTAATATCCGCCCGGCACGGGTAGCAGAATGCTAGGTTTCTTCGACCCCAGCAGGCTCATGGGGTTGATATATTCGGCGGTCTTGCCGCTGCCGTCCCCGCGGGCGCCTCCCTGTCGTACGCCCCAGTACAGGCAGAGGGTGGAGCATCGCCGGTAGGGGCGCTCGCTGTTGCCGTCCGCCGCGCCTGCGATGGTGCCGATGACATCACCGGCTGCAACGGTGGTGCCGACCGGTAGTGCCTCATCCATGGGTTCGAAGGTGCTGCGCCGCCCATCCGGATGCGCAATGACCAGTACTTTGCGGTTGACGACCGTGCCGCTGAAAACCACTTTTCCCGGTGCCGGTGCGTAGACGCGCCGGTCGTTTACGGGTACGGCAAGGTCTACGCCGCGGTGCCCGGCGCTCCAGCGTTGGGTGGGCTTCTCAAAGGGGCGGATCACCCGCGGTCTGGATTCGGCGGTGGGGGAGCGGTAGTGTAGTCGGCTCGCGGTGAGCTCAACGGTGTTAGGAACGTGTGCGCTGCTGGGAGCTTGCGCACTTGAGGCGGCACCGTCAGTAAAACTAGCCCCGCCTGTAAAGCTGAGCCAGCCCGAATAACCCTGCCCACCCGTGTAGCCCTGCCCGCCCGCGCTCACAAGTGCACCCAGCAGGCAGCACGCCACCAGCATCGCGTGCCGTAGCGTTGTCGCTAATGTCTTCATGTTCTGCTTCATCTTCTGAGCACATCACGAATTGCCCCGCCCCGCGGCACCGCACGAAAAATTGTGGATAACCCCGCCGTTTTCGCCTTAAAATCCTTTATCCACAGTGCCCCTGCACACACCCGCCGCGCCTGTGCAGGTTTTAACCCTAATCCGGCGGATTAATCGCGGAATATGCGGTACAATGTCGTATTGCAGTGTGCCTGCGCGGGTATTCTCCCTCTGTGAGGGGGCCGCACAGCATCACTGACGACGCGCGGCGTGAGCGGCATCCTCAAATGGGGAGCCGATAAGGGACCTTCGGTCCACCCATACGAGGTGGTTAGGGCCTGAGCTGAACGGGTAACCGTGAACGCTAACCGCCGCCAGGAAAAACTGATAACTACTATGCGCGCGTTGGGCTAGCCCGAATGGGAGGTCCGCGCGGCACCACAAAAAGGAGACGACATGCCCGTCGTAACTATGCGTGAAATGCTGGACTCCGGCGTTCACTTCGGTCACCAGACCCGCCGTTGGAACCCCAAGATGAAGCGTTTCATCCTGACCGAGCGCAACGGCATCTACATCATCGACCTGCAGCAGTCCCTCGCCTTCATCGACAAGGCATACGAGGCTGTTAAGTCGACCGTCGCACACGGTGGCAACATCCTGTTCGTGGGTACCAAGAAGCAGGCTCAGGAAGTTATCGCTGAGCAGGCAACCCGCGTGAACATGCCCTACGTGAACCACCGCTGGCTCGGTGGTATGCTGACCAACTTCAGCACCATCTCCAAGAGCATTGAGCGCATGAAGGAACTCGAGCAGATTGACTTCGACGATGTAGCAGGTTCTCGCTACACCAAGAAGGAACTGCTCCTCATGCGTCGCGAGTTCGAGAAGCTCGAGAAGACCCTCGGCGGTATCCGCAACCTGTCCAAGGTTCCCTCCCTCCTGTGGGTTGTTGACACCAAGAAGGAGCACCTGGCAGTTAACGAGGCTCAGAAGCTGGGCATCCCCGTTGTTGCTATCCTCGACACCAACTGCGACCCCGACGAGGTTGCTTTCCCGATCCCCGGTAACGACGACGCTATCCGCTCCGTCAACCTGCTCACCCGCGTGATTGCTGACGCAGTGGCAGCCGGCCTGATCGAGCGCAACGCTAAGAAGAACGGCAAGGCTGAAGCAGCTGAGGAGCCCATGGCAGCTTGGGAGCGCGAGCTCCTGGAGCAGCACGAGGCTGCAAAGGCTGAAGAGGCAGCTAAGTAAGCTTTCTTAGCCCACTAAGCTTTATGCTTTGTGGCCCCCGCCTGTGGGGACCACGTTCGGACGGCGCCCGCCCTGACCTGGGCGCGGCGCCGTCCGCCATTTGTACCACCGGGATGTCATCCCGATTTATTACAGCAACACAAGGAGTTCACAATGGCGAACTACACCGCAGCAGACATCAAGGCACTGCGCGAGAAGACCGGCGCAGGTATGCTCGACGTCAAGAAGGCTCTGGACGAGGCTAACGGCGACCAGCAGAAGGCTGCCGAGATCATCCGCGTTAAGGGTCTGAAGGGCATCACCAAGCGCGAGGGTCGCGCAACCGCTGAGGGCCTGGTAGCTGCACGCGTTGAGAACGGCGTTGGCTACATGATCGAGGTCAACTCTGAGACCGACTTCGTGGCAAAGTCCGACCCCTTCATCGCTTTCGGCCAGAACGTGCTCGAGGCTGCTATTGCTGCTGACGCTTCCACCCTGGAAGAGCTGCAGGCTGCATCCTACGAGGGCAAGACCGTTGAGGAGCTGACCACCGACGCTGGTGCACTGCTCGGCGAGAAGATCGTTGTCCGCCGCGTTGCACGCGTTGAGGGCGAGAACGTTGCAGTTTACCTGCACAAGACTTCCAAGGACCTGCCCGCACAGGTTGGCGTTCTGCTGGCTGTCTCCGGTGAGAACACCGACGAGATCGCACACGACGTTGCAGTGCACATTGCTGCAATGAGCCCCAAGTACCTGGATTCCGAGTCCATCCCCGCAGACCAGATCGAGACCGAGAAGCGCGTTGCTCGCGAGACCGCAATCGCTGAGGGTAAGCCCGAGAAGATTCTGGACAAGATCGTTGAGGGTCGCCTGAAGGGCTTCTTCAAGGAGAACACCCTGCTGGATCAGGACTTCGCGAAGGACTCCAAGAAGTCTGTCGCACAGGTTCTGTCCGAGGCTGGCGCAACCGCTACCGCATTCGCACGTTTCCGCGTGGGCGCATAAGGACTCGCTGCAGTTCTGCCCTCCCGTATTGCGGGTTCCCGGTAAGGGAAATCGTATGAGGTTGGGATTATAGCCTGAAGCCGGGTAGTCACCACTGGTGGCTACCCGGCTTTGCTGTATCCTTGATAAGGACTAGGCGGCAGGAGTCCGCCCCGATCACCTATAACAATCCCTAGGTAAGCCACTGGAGGAACCATGACTGAAGCGAATCCCCGCCCGATGCACCGTGACGAAACCGGCCGCCGCCGCGTTTTGCTCAAGCTTTCCGGTGAGGTTTTTGGTGGCGGCGAAGTCGGTATTTCTACCGAGGTCGTGCGCAGCATCGCTAAGCAGATCGCCGCAACCGTTGGCGAAGTTGAGACCTCCATCGTGATTGGTGGCGGCAACTTCTTCCGCGGCGCTGAACTCTCTCAGGCGGGCATGGACCGCTCCCGTGCAGACTACATGGGTATGCTCGGCACCGTGATGAACTCCCTGGCTCTGCAGGACTTCCTGGAGCAGGAGGGTATCGACACCCGCGTTCAGTCGGCTATCACCATGCCGCAGGTTGCTGAGACTTACATTCCTCGCCGCGCGATTCGCCACATGCAGAAGGACCGCGTCGTGATTTTCGGTGCTGGTGCGGGTCTGCCCTACTTCTCTACCGACACTGTGGCTGCTCAGCGCGCCCTGGAAATCCACGCAGATGAGGTTCTGGTGGCTAAGAACGGCGTGGACGGCATCTATACTGCTGACCCGAACAAGGACCCCAACGCTGAGCGTCTGTACAACCTCACCTACGATGAGGCAATGCAGCGTAACATCCGAGTGCTGGATCAGACCGCGTTCTCCCTGTGCCGTGACAACAACGTGACCATGCGCGTGTTCGGTATGCAGGGTGAGGGTAACGTGACCCGCGCGATTCTGGGCGAGAAGATGGGTACCCTCGTTACTCGCTAACCCCTAATTTTTAGGTTGGGGCGCATGGAATGCCCCCTCACACTGTGACCGTGCCTGATGGTGCGGACTTATTCTGGACGGTACCGCGCGAGTAAGCGCTAAAACTCGCTTATGCCCGCCGGTACCGTCTAGACTTATATCAAATACGACGTTCTGCCTCTTTCCCGTCGACTTCGCCTTATTCCTCAGGTTTTCGCCTCGGATGCGCCGCGAACCGGTAGGGAACCGTGAGGGCTGAACGCGCACCCACCGACAATTCTGGTACCCCAGAATACCGACAAAGGAGATCCTTTCGTGATCGAAGAAATCCTTGCCGAAGCCGGCGAGAAGATGGAAAAGACCATCGAAGCAACCAAGACTGAGTTCGCTAAGGTTCGTACCGGTCGTGTGAACCCCGCAATCTTCAGCGGCCTGACCGCAGAGTACTACGGTGCGCCGACCCCGCTGCAGCAGCTGGTGTCCTTCAACGTTGAGGACGCACGTACCGTCAAGATCGTTCCCTTCGACGTGACCGCACTGGCAGCTATTGAGAAGGCTCTGCGTGACTCCGACCTGGGTGTTAACCCCAGCAACGACGGTGCAGCTATCCGCGTTGTCATGCCCGAAATGACCGCTGAGCGCCGTAAGGAATACACCAAGCTCGTCAACCACAAGGCTGAAGAGGCTCGTATCTCCATCCGTAACGTTCGCCGCCACGCTAAGACCGCTATTGACAAGCTGGTCAAGGACAGCGAAATCGGTGAGGACGAAGGCGCACGTGCTGAGAAGGAACTGGACGCACAGACCAAGAAGCACATCGACCAGGTCGACGCACTGTACAAGCACAAGGAAGCTGAACTGCTCGAGGTCTAAACCCTAATGAGTACACGCAAAGAAGCGAAAGAAGAGAGAGGCACGCCGCCTGCTCCACAGCCGAGCCCGCAGACCGCTGCAACGCCGGTGAAGTCGCGCAGCGCCAAAGCTGGCCGTAACCTGCCCGCCGCCATTAGTGTGGGCGTCGGTTTCGGCGTGCTATTGGTGCTGGGCCTGATTTACCAGCCGATTTTTGTGGCGCTTGCAGCTGCCGCGGCTGGCCTGGGCGCCTGGGAAATTGGGCACGTGCTCAATACCCGCCGCGGCTACGGCATCCCGGAATACCTGCTGGGTGCCCTGTCTGGCGCAATTGTGGTGGTGTCTTTCCTGTTCGGTTTTACCGGGCTGGGCATCGCCCTGGCGGTGAGCCTGCTGGCGCTGCTGCTCTCTTCTGCTCTCGTGCGTGCTGACCGTCAGGTCTCACTGGGTAAGTCTTTGAGCGGTAGCGCCCTGGCTCTGCTGTGGGTGCCGCTGATGCTGGGCATTGCCATGGTCTACTTCCAGACGGACCACGGCGAGCGCGGCATCCTCATGATTCTGCTGATGGCCATCTGCAATGACACGTTCGGCTTTATTGCCGGTGTGAATTGGGGTAAGCACCCGATGGCGCCGAAGATCTCCCCGAAGAAAAGCTGGGAGGGCCTGGCTGGTTCCTTCGTCGGCTCGGCGGTTGTTGGCGCTATCGCCTTGGCGGTCATGGGTTCGCCCTGGTATTGGGCTATTCCGCTGGCGGCGGTCATGGTGGTCGCTTCGACTGCCGGTGACCTGGTGGAGTCCGTGTTCAAGCGCCGTATGGGTGTGAAGGACATGTCGAATATCCTGCCCGGTCACGGTGGCATGATGGATCGCCTGGACTCGATTCTTTTCGCTGCGGCGGCTGGTTGCCTGATTTTCCGGTTTATTATGCCGCTCTAAAGCTTCAAGCTTTTATCGCTTATGGAGGCGGGGCGTTTCTTCCCACGAGTGGGGGAAGAGCGCCCCGCCTTTGCTGTGCCCGCTTTCGCTGTACCCGTTGATGAGGGGTGTAAAAGGCTATATCTAAGACGCCGCCCGCCCACCTTGCACCAGGTAGCCTGCGCATTGGTATTCTTAAAGTTCAATCGTCGAGAGGAGCCCACCTTGGCAAGCACCACCCGCGGAGGCGGATTTGCCCGTGCAGCAGAAACCGAACCCGGCTACAAGCGTAGTGAAGTAGACCGCCTGTTCACCCGCCTCGCCGAGGACTACGAGAAGCTCAGCGGAGCCTCCGAACTGCCCGAAGACCTCTACACCTCCCGACGAATCCGCCAGGTCGTCTTCCGTGAAGAACCCGGCGGCTACCAGCTGGACGTGGTCGACCGCGCCCTCGAAAAGATTGAGGAACGCTTCGCCAAGCTCGAACGCAGCCGCTACATTGAGGCGTACGGCCTGGACAACTGGGAACGCTCCCTCGTAGAGACCGGCGAACTGCTCGCTGGCCGCCTGGAACGCCCCGCCGGTGAGCGTTTCCGCCGCCCCAGCAAGCGCCGCCACATGGGCTACTTCGTCGGCGACGTGGACGCCATCTGCGACCGCGTGTACGCCCAGCTCAACAGCGAGGAGCCGCTGGACCCCTCCGTGGTGCGCCACGCAAAGTTCCGCCCCGCCTCGGGCACCGTCAGCTACGAGGAATCCCAGGTGGACGCTTTCCTGGACCGCTGCATTGAGCTGCTGCAGGATTTGCTCTAAAACGTATACGTAGAATCCCCCGCCCCGAACGACAGGGTGGGGGATTCTTCTGCGTTGGGGTCTTCTAAGCTGGGGCCTTCTAAGATGAGAGGCGGCGCCAGTACCCGAACGTACCCGCGAGCTCATGAGACACTAGAACCATGAAGTTTGGATCCTCAGCACGCGTCGGCGGCAGCCGCGACCGCCTCACCGACGCCCTCACAGAACTCACCCGCGCACCGCAGCGCGTCACCCTCCTCGGCTCAACCGGCTCCATCGGCACCCAAGCCATGGAAGTCATCGACCACCTTGCCGGACTCAAAGGCACCAGCGCCTCCGCTGCCGACGCACCGCTGAAGGTCGTCGCCCTCTCCGCAGGCTCCCGATCCCTCGAACTGCTCGCACGCCAGGCAGTGCACGTGCGCGCCGAACTGGTCGCCACCAGCGGCACCGCCGACGACGCGCAGCGCCTCCGCGAACTCATCGAAGCGGCAGCCTCCGAAGCAGGCGCCACCGGCTACACCCCGCAGATCACCCACGGTCCCGAAGCATCCGTACAGGCCGCCGCTCACCCGGCGGACACCGTCCTTAACGGCATCACCGGCTCCATCGGCCTGGAACCGACCCTCACCGCCCTCAACAGCGGCTACCGCGTGGCACTGGCCAACAAGGAATCCCTCATCGCGGGCGGCCCGCTCGTACGCGCCGCCGTCGACGCATCCCCCCTGGACACCCCCATGGTGCCCGTCGACTCCGAACACTCCGCCCTCGCGCAGGCGCTCGCCTCCGGAACCGACGCAGAAATCGACCGACTCATCCTCACCGCATCGGGCGGCCCGTTCCGCGGCTACAAGCGCGAACAGCTGCACGACGTGACCCCCGCGCAGGCGCTCGCACACCCCACCTGGGACATGGGCCTGGTCGTCACCACCAACTCCGCAACCATGGTCAACAAGGCGCTCGAAGTGCTCGAGGCGCACCACCTGTTCGGCGTGGACCTGGACCGTATTGACGTGGCGGTTCACCCGCAGTCCGTCGTGCATTCCATGGTGCAGTTCGTGGACGGCTCGACCATTGCACAGGCGTCCCCGCCGAGCATGGTTCTGCCCATCGCGCTGGGTCTGACCTGGCCGCACCGCATCCCCGGTGCCGTGCCTGCTTGTGACTGGTCGAAGGCTGCATCCTGGACTTTTGAGCCGCTTGACGAGGAAGCATTCCCCGCCGTGCGCATGATCAAGGACGCCGGTAAGGTCGGCGGCACGCACCCTGCAGTGTTCAACGCTGCCAACGAGGAAGCCGTGGCAACATTCCACGCGGGTGCGATTCGCTTTACCGACATTGTCGATTCGGTGGCGCGCGTGCTGGAGGAGCACACCGGCAGCGCCGAGGCTGTCTCTGACGCTGATTTGACGCTGGATGCGGTGCTGAACGCGGAGCGTTGGGCTCGCGTTCGCGCGAATGAGCTGCTGGGTATGTCCGGACGCTAGTCGCTTCTGAGGGGCGGTGTTCGTCCTCGTTCCTACAGGGGCACCCGCCCTCGCTTCGCTTCGGGCACCCTGATGTCACTACGGACGACACCGCCCCTCCGCGCCCCCTTGCCTCCCCCCCCCCGGCGCATAGTAGGCTAGTGTTCAAAATATGTTCTCTCTAGGGCAAACAACGAAGAGCCCTCGAACGAGTGAACAAAGATGCAGCATATATTTCACGAGGAAGTGCACACCTATGCGTCGACAGAACACCCTACGAACCCTAGCCGGGGCTCTACTCCCGCTAACCCTGCTGCTTAGCTCCTGCGCGTCCGGGCAACCCAGCGCTGACTCCTCGGCATCCGCTAACGCTGAGAAGGCGTATAGCGCCTCCACGAATCCCGATAACCAAGCTATCGAAAAAGTAGAGAACCTCGCCTCACTTTCTGACAACGTTGCCCGTGCCTACCAGCGTTCCCTGA
>ERZ1674297.410-NODE-413-length-10811-cov-9.073168_pt1 | contig 10811 bp, 7 predicted proteins | sample MGYA00581112_ERZ1674297 | MGnify/ENA primary metagenome ERZ1674297 (study PRJEB41354, sample SAMEA4873322) | human saliva metagenome | biome: human-associated habitat [ENVO:00009003]; feature: mouth environment [ENVO:08000002]; material: saliva material...
AAATATGGCATAACAAGGGTTATAATTAGAATAATGTTAGATATTTTCACATAATGAAAGTATAGATATTAAAAGCAAAACAAAACATTTTTGCGGTGCAAAGGCACATCTACAGCATTTTGGCACACCATTTGTATTGATACGAGCAGATAGAAATTAACAAATAAAAATATATAATATGCAAAAAGGAAAAATAGGTGTAACAACAGAGAATATATTCCCTGTTATTAAGAAATTCCTCTATTCAGACCACGATATCTTCCTTCGCGAGTTGGTATCTAATGCTGTAGACGCTACACAAAAGCTACGTACGCTTGCCGCAACAGGCGAGTTTAAAGGCGAAACCACCGATTTGAAGGTTCGTGTAAGCCTCGACGAGAAGGCAGGAACACTCACCGTGAGCGATAATGGTATAGGTATGACGGCAGAAGAGATAGACAAATACATTAACCAAATAGCTTTTTCGGGTGTTACAGACTTCTTAGATAAGTACAAAGATAAGGCTGAAGCCATTATAGGACACTTTGGTTTGGGTTTCTACTCTGCCTTTATGGTGTCTAAAAAGGTTGAAATAGTAACCAAAAGCTATCGCGACGGCGCACAAGCAGTACGTTGGAGCTGCGACGGAAGCCCTGAATTTTCGATAGAAGACACCGAAAAGGCAACCCATGGCACCGATGTTGTGCTCTATATAGACGACGATTGCAAGGAGTTTTTACAGAAACAGAAAATAGAAAGCCTACTAAACAAGTACTGTAAGTTTATGGCTGTGCCTGTAGTTTTTGGCAAAAAGACAGAATGGAAAGACGGTAAAAGCGTGGAAACAGACGAGGATAACGTTATAAACAACGTGGAACCGCTATGGACAAAAGCACCCGCTGAACTGAAAGACGATGACTATAAGCAGTTCTATCGTACACTCTTCCCAATGAACGACGAGCCTTTGTTCTGGATTCACCTAAATGTTGATTATCCATTCCACCTTACTGGTATTCTGTATTTCCCACGTGTGAAGAACAATATAGAGCTTCAGCGCAACAAAATACAGCTATATTGCAACCAAGTATTCGTTACAGACCAGGTAGAAGGTATTGTTCCAGAGTTTCTTACCCTACTTCATGGGGTGATAGACTCACCAGATATTCCACTGAATGTAAGCCGAAGCTATTTGCAAAGCGATGCTAACGTAAAGAAAATATCTACTTACATTACCAAGAAAGTGGCAGATAGGCTCAACGGAATATTCAAAGAAAACCGCAAAGAGTACGAAGAAAAGTGGCAAGACCTTAAGCTTTTCGTGAACTATGGTATGCTTTCGCAACCCGATTTCTACGATCGTGCAAAAGATTTCTCGCTCTTTACCGATGTAGATGGCAAAAACTTCACCTTCGAAGAGTATAAAACGCTTATTAAAGACAACCAAACCGATAAGGACGGAACGCTTGTTTATCTCTACGCAACCAACAAAGAGGAACAGTATTCGTACATTGAAACAGCACGCGCAAAGGGATATTCGGTGCTGTTAGCCGATGGACAGCTAGACGTTCCTATGCTTTCTATGTTGGAACAAAAGCTCGAAAAATCGCGATTTGTACGGGTAGACTCTGACATTATAGACCATATTATTGCGAAAAACGATGAAACAAAGGGCGAAAAACTTGGCGAAAACGATGCCGATACACTAACACAGGCGTTCCAATCGCAGATGCCTAAGGTGGAAAAAGCAGAATTTATGGTGAACGTAGAACCACTTGGCGAAACCGCTCAGCCTATTGTGGCTACACAAAACGAGTATATGCGCCGTATGAAAGAGATGAGCCAATACCAACAAGGTATGGGTTTCTATGCACAAATGCCCGACACTTACACCATTGTACTGAACTCTGACCACGCCATTATTAAGCAAATTCTGAACGAAAGCAATGCTTCTACTGCCGAAAAACTACAGCCTATACGTAGCGAAATTAAGGGTTTGCAGGCGCGCGAAGCTGCCTTGCGACAGGAACAAGGTAAGAAAAAGCCAGAAGAAGTTACCCAAAACGAGAAGGACGAACTAAAGAATACAGAGGACGAACTTACGAAACAGCGTAACGAAAAGAACTCTGTGATAGCCGATTATGCTAAAAACAACAATGCCATACATCAGCTAATAGACCTCGCTCTCTTGCAAAACGGATTGCTAAAGGGTGCTGCGCTCGACAAGTTTATTAAGCGTTCGGTAGACTTAATTAAGTAAACCGACAACGATAACACATAGTTTTAAACCTCGTTATATGGGATTTTCCTTTATAGCGAGGTTTCTTTTATATTGCAATAAAACACCAATAGCGATAGAAAGAAGGGCAAAATAAAAGATATTGGCTATTTTTTCTAAGAATAAGAACCGTAATACAAGAATTATTTATATATTTGCATTATGAAAAAAGAGTTCGGAAAATGGCTGATGGATATAGCAAAGTACATGGTAACAGCTTTGCTATTATCGACAGCTTTTGGTAGTATGGATCGCCTATGGGTGCTTGTTTGCGTTGTAATTGGCGTAATATTGACCTTAGGTTGGGGGCTTTCTTTAATACGACAAGACGAAAAACAAAAGAAAGGAGAATAGTATGGGAGCAATAGTAGCATCGATTTTAGTTTCGTTAATAGCAACGATTGGAGGTCTTTATTTTATGTATCAAGACAGGAAAGACCGTAAATCCTAACGGAAAAGGATAGCAATTAGAAGTTAGGAGAATAGTATGGGAGCAATAGTAGCATCGATTTTTGTTTCGCTGGTAGCGACAATTGGAGGTCTTTACTTTATGTATCAAGACAGAAAGAACCGTAAATCCTAACGGAAAAGGATTGTAATTAGAAGTTAGGAGAATAGTATGGGTGCAGTAATAGTATCGATTTTTGTTTCGTTATTAGCAACAATTAGTGGTCTTTACTTTATATATCAAGACAAAAAAGACCGTAAGTCCTAATGGAAAAGGATAGTAATTAGAAGTTAGGAGAATAGTATGGGTGCAGTAATAGTATCGATTTTTGTTTCGTTAATAGCAACAATTGGAGGTCTTTACTTTATATATCAAGACAGAAAGAACCGTAAATCATAACGGAAAAGGATAGTAATTAGAAGTTAGGAGAATAGTATGGGAACATTAGCAGTAGCGATTTTACTCTTTGTGGGCGCAGTAATTGGACGTCTTTACTTTATGTATCAAGACAAAAAGAACCGCTGAATCCATGCCAATTCGCTGCTATCTTTAAGGCAAATGGCATACAACAACTTACTGAAACCCTATCGGCAAGTTGCAACATACATAGATATAAAAAGGTGAAATCGTTGTTGATTTCACCTTTTTTTATTAAGTTTGCACTGTGTTCTTTGCACTTTTGTAAAGAAGACACACCCTTTGAGAAACAAAAAAGGAACGAGAATGAAGATGGATATAACCAAAATAAAGAACTTTTTTACCACAGAAATGTGGCAAAAAACAGAGTATATGTCTAAACGTAAAGGCATTGCTATTAGACTGTTGCAGAAGTTTTACCTTACAATAAAGTTCTTTATAGAGCGCGAACACGTAACTTTTGCAGCTCAACTGTCGTTCTCTACCATTATGGCAATAGTGCCAATTGCTGCCATGATATTTGCTATTGCCAACGGTTTTGGCTTCGGTAAGTTCATAGAATCGCAGTTTAAAGATATGCTTTCGGCACAACCCGAAGTGGCAAACTGGCTGCTAACACTCACACAATCGTATCTTACGCATGCTAAAACAGGCATTTTTATTGGCATCGGACTACTTATTATGCTCTACAGTGTGTTCTCTTTGATAAACACCGTAGAGCGCGTTTTCGACAGTATATGGCAGGTTAAGGGCACACGACCCATCAGTCGGGTGCTCATAGACTACACCGCTATGATGTTTCTGGTGCCAATCAGCATCATCATAATGTCTGGACTGAGCATATATCTCTACAGTTTCGTAGAAAATTTAAACGGTTTTTTATTTCTCGGAACCATTGCACGCTTCTCGCTACGCTATCTTCTGCCGTGGACAATACTAACTTTTATGTTTGTAGTGCTATATGTTTTTATGCCAAATGCAAAGGTTCAGCTTAGCAAAACAATAGGACCCGCTGTGTTAGCCAGCCTTTTAATGCTCGCCTTACAAGGGTTCTACATTCACGGACAAGTGTTTCTAACAAGCTATAATGCCGTGTATGGATCGTTTGCAGCACTTCCTTTGTTTATGTTATGGATGCTTATGTCGTGGTATATATGCCTCTTTTGTGCCGAACTCTGCTATATAAACCAGAATTTAGACTACTACCAATGCACTATAGAACCAAAAAAGGTTTCCTATAACCACTTTCTTGCAATGAGCGCCACCGTGTTAAGCTACATTTGCCAACGCTTTGCCAACGACGAAGAACCATACACGGCTTTAGAACTGGAGGAAAAAACGGGCATTCCTATACGTGTTACAATGGCTATATTGGACAGATTGAAAACCATTGAACTGATTACCGAAAACCATTTGCCTACAACTAACCGAGTTACATACACTCCTACGCACGACACTAACAACATTAGCGTGGGCGAACTGGTGGACCGTATGGGAACAGAACCTACACAAAACACCGAACTTAACCACCATTTGCCTGAATATGCATGGCAAAAAGATGCGTACAAAAAGGTGGAAACTATTCACAAAAACTATCTTAACGCTCTGAAAAACATAAATATTAAAGAACTTGTAAACACACAAACATAACACAACAACACGTCTGCAACGAATTATTCACCCACCAAATGGGAAATGTTTGTTGCGCATTTCGTGGGTGGACGTTGGGTGTTTCGTGGGTGTTCGTTGCATTATCGCAATCCGTCAGCAGCCGTAGGGGACCGATTCATCGTGCCCACATATACGTATTCGCCATGTATTCGCAATCCGTTGGGACACATTTGGCAATCCGTTAGCAGCATTACGGCAAACCACAAGCAGCATTACGGCAGACCGTCAGCAGCCGTAGGGGTCCGATTTATCGTGCCCGCATATACCTATTCGCAACGCATTCGCAATCCGTTTGAAATGCCTTCACGGAACGTTCGCAACATGTTCATTCTCTGCGTGTTACATATTCGCCGTGCAAAAGTATGGTTTTTGCGCCACAAAAGTATGGTTTTTGGCGTGCAAAAACCCCCTTTTTACATTGCAAAAACCCCCTTTTTGAAGTCCAACTAATCAAAGAAAATGAAGTAAAATCGAAGTTGGTGTAAACTGACTGATAATAAGCAGGAAACGGAACAATTTGCATAAAACTGCCTCTTTCAAAAAGGGCAGCAATATGCAGATTTAGGCAGAAGTTCAGTTACCAGAACGTTACCCGATTCTAGCATAGGTAACGATGGAGTAATATTCGGTAACTGAATTATTTTCGCTCGTGTGGCTGTTGCTTCGGTCGGCAGTTTTCTGCGTAAGTGAGGAACGCTTTAATTCGGGTAACTTTGCCCACAGAAATTAAAGCGTATGAAACAAGGAAAAATGAAGGTGTTGCTCTACCTCAAAAAGAGCGGTCTTGACAAGTCGGGCAAAGCCCCGATTATGGGGCGGATAACCATCGACCGTTCCATTGCCCAGTTCAGTTGCAAACTCTCCTGCAATCCCGATTTGTGGAATCCCCGTGAGAGCCGAATGGACGGAAAGAGCCGTGAGGCGGTGGAAGTGAACAGCAGGTTGGAAAACCTGTTGCTGTCCGTTCAGTCTGCTTATCAGTCCCTGCTCTCCAAAGGATGCCCGTTTGACGCAACCGATGTGAAGGAGCAGTTTCAGGGCAGCGTGCAGACACGGTGCATGCTCATCGAAAGGCTGGACATACTCATCAAGGAAAAAGAAAACCATGTAGGTATAGACATCAAGGAAGGAGCCATACACGGCTACCACTCCACCCGGATACATTTACAGAAGTTTATTCAACGGAAGTACAAGGTTTCGGACTTGGCATTCTCGCAACTTACAGAGGATTTTATCCATGAGTTCCAGCAGTATTTCTTAGGTGAGTGTGGTTTTCAGGAAAGCACGTTCTATAATGTAGCCACGCATTTGAAGACGGTATGCAGATTGGCATACCGTGAGGGATTGGCAGACACGCTCCTTTTTGACAAGGTTAAGATATCAAAGGGCAACAAGAAACTCCCCAAGGCACTCGACAAGGAAGCGTTGGAAAAGCTGAAGGCTCTCTGCTTTGAGGATTTGGAGGAAGAAATGGAAACGGCAAGGGACATATTCCTCTTTGCCTGCTATGTTGGTGCAGCCTATTGCGACCTGATGGAACTGAGCAAGTCCCACCTTGTCCGTGATGATGAAGGCAAAATGTGGCTGAAATTCAACCGCCACAAGACAGGCGTACCCTGCCGTATCAAGTTATTGCCCGAAGCCATTAGGCTGATAGAGAGGTTTCACTGCGATGAAAGGGAAACACTGCTTCCCTATATCAAGTACAAGAGCTATCAGACCTGTCTGAAAGCCCTGCGGCTTCGTGCAGGCATATCGTTTCCATTTACCACTCATACCGCAAGGCACACCTTTGCAACACTCATCACGCTTGAACAGGGTGTGCCTATTGAAACGGTAAGCAAGATGCTGGGACATTCCAACATAAGCATGACGGAACGCTATGCCAAAGTAACTCCACTGAAACTTTTTGAGGAGTTCGACCTTTTCCTCTCTTTTACAGGTGATATGCAGCTGACTATCTAACGATAAAGTCTCATCATCTTATTTTTTTTCATCCAATCAATCAAAACATTAAAGCATCAAGACAATGAGAAGTACATTCAAGATACTGTTCTATATCAACAGACAGAAAATTAAGGCAGATGGCAATACCGCCATTCTATGCCGTATCACCATAGACGGAAAAAGCACAACCATTACCACGGGCGAAGAATGCAATCCCTCCGAGTGGAACACCAAGCAGGGCTTGACGACAGACAGGAAAACCAATCAAAGACTCCATGAGTTCAGGGAAATTGTGGAAAAGACCTATCAGGATATACTGACAAGGGACGGAGTGGTAAGTGCTGAACTTATCAAGAACCACCTGCAAGGCATAACAGAGAATCCGTCAACCCTCCTTGCCATGAGCAGGGCGGAGCTGCAAGCACTCAAGGAAAGCGTTGGAAAGTCAAGGGCGGAGGGAACTTATCTGAATCTGTCCCATTCTGACAAGAACCTCCGTGAGTTTGTGGAAGATAAAGGATTGCAGGACATATCCATTTCCACCATTACGGAGGACTTGTTTGAGGAATATCGCTTCTTTCTCAAAAAGCGCGGATTAAAGGGAACGACCATCAACAACTATCTCTGCTGGCTGAGCAGGCTGATGTTCCGTGCGGTCAGCAAGAGGATTATTCGCTGCAATCCTTTTGAGCATGCCAAGTATGAGAAAGAAGAAAAGAAGATACGCTTCCTGCAAAAGAGTGAAGTTGCTAAACTTGCGACAATGAAAATGAATGACAGCGAGGCGGAATTGGCAAGGCTGATGTTCGTCTTTTCCTGTCTTACGGGACTGGCAATCGCTGATATGGAAACTCTGCAATATGGGCATATCCAAACGGCAGCGGGCGGGAGGAAGTATATCCGAAAGGAACGTCAAAAGACAAAGGTGGAGTTCGTTGTGCCGCTGCATCCAATAGCGGAGGCCATTATCCGCCATTGTTGGGAAGAACAGGAGGGAAACGAAGAACTGCAGACGGTGAAAGAAAAAGGCGACAGCCTTGTCTTCCCCCGTAGTTGCAGCCGTAGCGTAATGGGCAAGAACCTGTGCATTGTGGGCAAGGCTTGCGGTATCAGAGAACGGTTGTCCTATCATATGGCAAGGCACACTTTCGGTACAATGAGTTTAAGTGCAGGAATACCCATTGAGAGCATTGCCAAGATGATGGGGCACGCCTCCATATCAAGCACGCAGATTTACGCGCAGGTGACGGACAGGAAGATTTCGGAGGATATGGACAGGCTCATTGCCAAGCAATCTGCAAAAGAGAAAGAAATTGCGGAGAGAGAGGAAAATGAACATTCCTCGTATCTCCTTGTATCATAGTTATTTATAAACTTTCTTCTTTTCTGTGTAGCCAGATTGTAGCCACAACAGAGTATTTTGAGAGTACACGTGGATACTGCTGCTTGAAACACGCTCTTGTGTTTCTTGGGTTCAAAAATACTAAAAATATGAACATGCTCCAAATATTTGATAGAAAATGTTTTATAGATTCTTTGGCTACAATTTTCAGTGCAAGGTGCAAGCCTATATATATAGATAGGTCTTGCACCTTGCACTGATGGTCCCTATATTATATTTTATACCATTGATTATCAATACGTAAAATGGTATTATACTACCAGAAAATGGTATTTTAATATTCTATCTAAAGCCTGTTTCATTAGGAACTTTGCAGCCATAATAATTACAATTATATATATTATGGCTAATAAAAACAAATTAAAACCCAAAGGGCATCTTTATATTAGTAGCCCTACACTTGAGAGTTTAGTTCTTTTATGTGAGAATGCAAAAGAAGCTGCTCATATAAGTGGCATCGAGTATTCAAATTTCCTTAAAGCTTGCAAGATGGAAAAGGATATAAGATTTAGCACATATCGAAAGTGTGCTGCAGGCTTGGGGAAAGAAGTTCTGGTTATTCATCTTCCTTTGGGAACCATAGAATCAATGATTGAGCCTAAGACTCATGTGAACGGTTTTTATGAAACTATAGAACAAGATAAATTGATTAAGGTGTTGATGGCGGTTATGCCGAGTGACGGAATGAAAATTTTTAACTTCATGGAGGATTTCAAGAAACACCTAACAAGTCACGATAAAGAACATCTAATGAAACCATTTTTATCAGCTATTATTAATCTTTGCCAAACCCTACTTAAAGAAGATGGAACACCACGAAACACTCTCCCTAATAAATGAACTTCAAACACTTCGTGAAGAATTTAGACAGATAGCCTGCTTTATCAGGGAGCTAAAGCGTGATTATTCCGTTTTGGAGGAAAAGATAGAGTTGAGTTCGGCAGATGTTCTGCACCTGCTTGGAATATCAAAGGCATCACTTGCAAGATGGAGGGAATCTAATTCTATTCCGTACAGATATGTATCTAGTAATCATGTAGTTTATCCATTTAAAGGACTCTATCTCTCTGTCAAGACGGGTAGAGCCACATTCAAGGGCTTTCGTCGTTTAGAGGCTTTGCAGCGTCTAAACGCTTACAAGGAAGGTGTGCTAAAAGGCTATATGGGAGAATCTCAAACCTTATTCGAAGAGCTATGAACATCAAAGAAGAAATATTATTGCGTACCAACAAAGGACTTGAAATATTCTGTTTCTATATGCCTATTGATTTCGTGATTAAGCGTAATTTCCGTAATCCTTTGTACGACGATAAACGTGCTTCATGCAATATATATCTTGATAGAAAGTCAGACTGCTATCGCATGAAAGACTTTGGAAATGATGCTTATTCTGGAGATTGTTTTTGGTTTGCTGCCACAATGATAGGATTGGATGTTAAGAAAGATTTTGTTAAGGTACTTGAAACTATTATTCGAGACTTGCAACTAAACATCTACATAGGAAAGCAAGAACACTTTGAGCAACGAGCTATGATAATGAAACCTCCTATTTCACAACCAGCAGACCAACCAAAGTTAATGGAAGAGAAGAAGTGGTTTAAACTAATAGAACAATCTTTTAGTATCGAGGAAATGAAATATTGGCAACAATATGGTATTGATTTCAACACCTTACAACGTTTTCATGTAAAGTCGCTTGCTCGTTATGAATCTATCTCTAATCAAGGTAAGCCGTTTACATTAGGGTCGACAAATGAAGAGCCGATGTTTGCTTACAATATGGGGGCGTTTGTAAAGGTTTATCGTCCTAAAAGTAAGCTACGCTTTCTTTATGGTGGTGAGAAAGTGACCGATTATGTCTTCGGCTTTCAACAGTTGCCCAGTAAAGGAGATATCATATTCATCACTGGTGGAGAGAAAGATGTACTATCTTTATCTGCTCATGGTTTTAATGCTATTTGTTTCAATAGTGAAACGGCAGAGATTCCTGAGAATATTATCGAAGGGTTACAGCTTCGTTTTCGACATATTATCATATTATATGACACTGATGAGACGGGAATAAGAGAAGCCAGACAACAAACAAATGCACTCATTCAATATAAGGTTTTGAGCTTGACCTTACCATTGCAAGGGATTAAGTCGGAGAAAGATATATCAGACTTCTTTGCCTTGGGAAATAACTCGAATGACTTGAAAGTTCTCCTTTCTGATATGTTTACCAATATGTATTCGCAGACAATGATGATATTAAAATCTTGTGAAATCGACTACGATAATCCACCTGATGCTTCAAAATCAGTTGTGGCAGTCAATGGTGTTCCACTCGGAACCCAGGATAATCTGTTTTGTATCACAGGTGGAGAAGGAACAGGTAAGAGCAACTATATTTCTGGAATCCTTTCAGGCACACTTGGTTCGGAACGATTACAAGCTGAACAGACATTGGGATTAGAGATAACTGCTAACCCAAAAGGATTAGCGGTACTCCACTATGATACGGAGCAGTCTGAAGCACAGCTGCACAAGAACTTGGGAAAGACACTTCGTAGGGCAGGAGTAAAGGCAGTGCCAGAGTTCTACCATTCACTCTACTTGGCATCACTATCCCGCAAAGACAGGCTAAAAATCATTCGTGAGAGTATGGACTTATTCCATCACAAGCATGGTGG
>ERZ1674297.415-NODE-418-length-10739-cov-17.285848_pt1 | contig 10739 bp, 8 predicted proteins | sample MGYA00581112_ERZ1674297 | MGnify/ENA primary metagenome ERZ1674297 (study PRJEB41354, sample SAMEA4873322) | human saliva metagenome | biome: human-associated habitat [ENVO:00009003]; feature: mouth environment [ENVO:08000002]; material: saliva material...
CAGTGACCGTCATAGTTCAGCGCCGCATCAATACGGTCCAGCATCCGCTCCGAAAGCAACGCACGCTCCACCGGGTCAGACACATCCACCCAACGCACCTGCGAAGACTCCTCATCGTTCACCTTCGCCTCACCAGAAACCCAGCGGCACAAGAACGTATGATCCAAGAACTGGCAGCGGTCACCATTACCGAACTGCATCGGCGGGTCAGCCTTCACCTGCGCCAGCTCCAGCACCTCAATCTGCACGTTCGCCTCCTCCTGCGCCTCACGCAGGCAGGTCAGTGCGGGGCTCTCCCCCGGGTCCACAATGCCCGTGATCGGGGTCCACGCCCCGTTATCGCTACGGCGCACCAGCAGCACCTTAGAATCCTGCTCACGGTACACTACAGCCGTCGCACCGGACAGCCACAGGTAATCCGAACCGATCCGCTCACGCAGCTTACGGATATAGGGAGGAGTAGGCATAACATCAACCTTTCAAAAGCCCCGGCAGTTCTGCCGAGAAATAGGTGCTAGGGAGCAGAGCAAACAGCCGCGAACCGCACGAAGAACGAACCCGCCACTTAGCCGGACGGTCGCCCTACTTCGGAATCTACCACAGAGAATACGCCGGAGCAGCCAACGCCACCAGCGCACCCAGAAGCATAAACGGGCCGAAGGCAATGCGGGTGCTACCGCGCGCCTTCGTGAACAGCACCAGAGCCAAAGACACCAGACCACCGCCAAGGAACGTCACCAGCGACGCCCAGCCCAGGTTCGCCCAGGACAGGTACCCGAGCACACCGCCCAGAATGCCGGCAAGCTTCACATCCCCGCGGCCCAGCGCGCCAAAGGACAGGATACGCAGAAGCAGGTAGCAGAACCACAGCACCAGACCGGCACCAATCACGCGCCAAATATCGGCGGGACGGCCCGCAAAAAGCAAAGACACCGGCAGTGCCGTATAGGTGGCAATAGCCAGAGGAATCAGGATGCGGTGCGGCAGCCGGTGCTCCCGCACGTCAATACGCCACAGCCGCAGGGCGCACCACAAAAAATACAGCAGGTAGCTGCCGAGCACCAGAGCGGCAATAACGGAGGCGCCTCCAGCGTTGTAGAGGCGGGAAAGCTCAGCGAGCATAGAACGTCCATTCTGTATTGCTGGAGGCTGTACTACCGGAGACTGCTAGCCAGGAACCAACTAGTCAGGAACCAGCCAGCCGGCCGAGAAACATGCACCGATGGCGCTAGGGCATCCAAGTTCTAGGAACCGAAGCGGCGGGAACGGTTCGCGTAATCCCGCAGGGCACGCAGAAAATCAACGCGTGTGAAATCCGGCCACAGGGCGCGGCAGAAATAAAACTCAGAATACGCGCTCTGCCAGGTCATGAAACCGGACAGGCGCTGCTCGCCCGAAGTGCGAATCAGCAGGTCCGGGTCGGGCATATCGGCGGTGTACAGGTGCGAAGAAATATCCTCCACACTCAGCTGTTCGGCAAGCGAGTCCAAGGATGCGCCCTCAGCGGCAGCCTCACGCAGAACCGATCGGACCGCGTCCACAATCTCCTGGCGGCCGCCGTAGCCGACCGCAATGTTCACACGGACACCGGGTAGGTGCGCAGTCTGCTCAATCGCCCAGTCCAGGCGCTCGTGCAGCTGGCGAGGAATCAGGTCAATATTGCCGATAGCGCGCACCGGACCGCAGGCGGACTCCACCAGACGCACCAAGAACGCATCAATCACAGCGACCAGACCGGTCAGTTCCTTCTCGGGGCGTTTCAGGTTCTCGGTGGAGAGCATGTACAGGCTCACCTGCGGAATCGACAGCTCAGTACACCAGGCAAGAAAATCAATAATTCGCTCCGCACCGGCGGCGTGGCCCTCACGGGTGCTCAAACCGCGCTGAGCCGCCCAGCGACGGTTACCGTCCACCAGCACTCCAATATGTGCCGGCAGGGATTCGGGGCTCAGCGAGCGCGCCAGAGCCTGCTCATAGACGGTAGGCTCAGTGACAGTGCCGGGGTTGCTGGCGTGGCCGTGCACAGTAATCACGGGCAGGGCGTTGGCGCTCATAGCTCATACCTCATTCGGCTGTCGTGGCAGATAATTCAGCGGGCTCATAACGAAAGAGTCCAAGCTCTTATTCTACGCCGCCGCGCCGTACCTTCGCGGCAATCGGCATCACGGTTGGGCTGAGAATCGGCTCAAAATGTGTGGCATCTGGTGGCGGCATTCGGAGTTGCGTGCAGGGGTGCAGACATCGCGTGCCTAAGATTGGATGATGCCCTTCACCTACGACTCATATCGTGGGTGAAGGGCATCATTGTAACGCGCGGGGCGCTGCGCCCCAGCCTAGATAACGTAGTAGTCGCTCAGGCCCTCGTCCAGGCTAGATTCGGGCAGCTGAACCTCAGTATGCGAGGCGGCCAGCGTGTAGTCCTCCCACGGCCAAATGTCCTTCAGCTGTTCACTGGGAACGGCGAAGAACACGCCGTTCGGGTCCACCTGCGAGGCGTGCGCGCGCAAAGCCTGATCGCGCTGCTCAAAGTGATCGGTCACCAGGATGCGGGTCGTAGTCTCGTGGCGAGGCGCCTCCCCCGAGGAGGCGCGGTGCGCAATATTCTCAATCCAGCCGCTCAGCAGGCTCTCACCGTGCGTATCGAGCAGATGCTCGTGCAGGGCGAGGGTGCGTTCGGGGTTGAACGCGCGGTCGTAGTAGAGCTTCAGCGGGGTCCAGGGCTCGCCCTCACCCACGTACGCCTCGGGGTCGCCCGCCTTCTCGAATGCTTCCACAGCAACCTTGTGGGTCATGATGTGGTCGGGGTGCGGGTAGCCGCCGATCTCGTCATAGGTGATGATGATGTGCGGGCGGTACTCACGCACCAGACGCACGAGCGGCGCGGCGGCACGGTCCAGGGGCATGGTGCCAAAGCTACCGAAGGGCAGCGGCGGCATGGGGTTGCCCTCGGGCAGACCAGAGTCGAAGAAGCCAATCCAGCGGTGTTCAATACCCATAATCTCGCGGGCAGCCGCCATCTCAGCGCGGCGCAGACCCGGCAGGTCACGGTGCGCACGTGGGCTCTTAGCGATCTCCTCATTCAGGATGTCACCGCGCTCGCCGCCGGTCATCGTCGCCACCATGAAGCGGGCACCACGGGCAATATACGCCGAAGCGGTACCGGCGCCCTTGGAGGACTCGTCGTCCGGGTGCGCGTGCACCGCGAGGATGCGCAGACCGGTGTAGTCCTCCTCCAACGGTTTGAGGGAGTCCACGGGAGGGTGAGACGGCAGGTTTGCCTTCAGCTGTTCAATGGCTTCGCTCACAGTGGTCTCCTTTAGGTGATGTGCCAGAGGTCGATGATGTGTCTGTGACTCGCAAATGCGAGCGCTACACGGCAGAAATTTTACGGTTGTAGCTTCTCGTATGATACCCAAGGATAGCGCCGGTGCACTAGCGCAGATGACGCCGTGTGACATCCTGAAACACCCCGCCCTACCAGCAGATTCACGGGCAAGAAACAGGCAGATACTGGCGGAGCGTTCAGCTACCGGCGTGCGTACCGACGAAGATGCGCTCAGAGGGGAAGATACGACCGGCGTAACAGCCGAAAATCCTCCGGTGTTCTAGAATAGGTCTGTTGATTCATTCCGTTACCACCTCCTCGCCTTTTCTTTGGCACACGGTAGCGGGTTTATTCGTTTCGCACCGGCAACGCCGGCGCATAAGCAAAGGACACGCATGGCTGAAAACACCGGTGCCTGGCTCACTCAGGACGCCTTCGACCGCCTCACCCAGGAGCTGGAGTACCTCTCCGGCCCGTACCGCCAGGAAATTGTTGACCGCATCGCGCAGGCACGCGATGAGGGTGACCTCCGCGAGAACGGCGGCTACCACGCTGCACGTGACGAGCAGGCTAAGAACGAGGCACGCATCAAGCAGCTCAAGCACCTGCTGGAAACCGCGCACATCGGCGATACTCCCGCTGACGACGGCGTGGTAGAACACGGCATGGTTATCGAAGCTGAGGTTGCTGGCCGCACCCTGAAGTTCCTGCTCGGCTCCCGCGAAATTGAGGACACTCTGCCTGCAGGTAGCGACCTGAAGGTCTTCTCTGAGAAGTCCCCCCTGGGTGCCGCAATTATGGGCGCTAAGCAGGGTGACGAGGTCACCTACACCGCTCCGAACGGTAAGGAACTGAGCGCCAAGATTATCTCCGCAACCCCCTACCTGGGCTAAGAAGTTAGAGCTAAGAGACAGCGCTAGATTTAAAACAAACAGTGCGGGGTGCTGACTATAACGGTCAGCACCCCGCACTGTTTTTTGTCTGCCTGCTTGCGCCTATCTGGTTGCCTCCACCCTTCCGATTCGAGGCAACACTATAGTTCGTCGGCTAATAAATATATCGGCTTAGTAGACGATGATGGGCTTGAAACCCGCATCCTCCAGGGCAGAAATCACCTGGCGGCAATGATCCACACCCTTGGTTTCCATGTCGATGGTGATGGACACATCGCCCATGGAGAGCGAGCCACCCACACGGGTGTGATCCACACCGGTAACGTTCGCGTCGTTCTCGGAGATGATGCGTGAGATGGTTGCCAGCTCACCCGGGCGGTCAGAGAGCATCATCTTGATGGTCATGTAGCGGCCGGCAGCAGAAAGACCGCGCTGAATCACCTTCAGCATCAGCATCGGGTCGATATTGCCGCCCGAGAGCACGCACACGACGGTGCCCAGGTCGCCGTACTCTTCCTTCAGCTTGCCGTTCATCAGCGCCGCCACGGGCACCGAACCGGCGGGCTCCACCACGAGCTTGTTGCGTTCCATGAGGAAAATGAGGGCGCGGGCGATATCGTCTTCGCTCACGGTCGCCACGTCATCCACCAGCTCCTTGATGATGGAGAAGGGCATCTGGCCGGGGCGACCCACGGCGATACCGTCGGCGATGGTGGAGACCTTCTTCAGGGGCACCAGAGCATCCGCAGCGAGGGACAGCGGGTAGGCCGCGGCGTGCTCCGCCTGAACACCAATAATCTTGATCTTCTTACCGAGCTTCTGCTCCTTCGCGCGGATAGCAGCGGACAGACCAGCCAGCAGACCGCCGCCGCCAACACCCACAATCACGGTGTCAACGTCCGGAACCTGCTCCAGGATTTCCAGACCGATAGTGCCCTGGCCGGCAATAATGTCTTCATTGTCGAAGGGGTGCACGAACACCGCGCCGGTCTCTTCGGCGTAGCGCTTCGCCTCCGCCAGAGCCTCATCCACGGTCAGGCCGTGCAGCTCAACCTCAGCGCCGTGATCGCGGGTTGCGGTAATCTTAGGCAGTGCCGCACCCAGCGGCATGTAAATGCGAGCCTTAATGCCCAGACGGTCAGCAGCCAGAGCCACACCCTGAGCGTGGTTACCTGCACTCGCCGCCACGACGCCGCGCTTCTTCTCCTCCTCGGAGAGCTTTGCCATGCGCACATACGCGCCGCGCACCTTGAACGAACCGGCGCGTTGCAGGTTCTCACACTTGAAGAACACCTCGGAACCCAGGCGCTGGCTCAGGGCACGCGAATGGGCGACCGGGGTGCGTTCAATAACGCCTTCGAGCAGCTCTGCGGCACGTTCAATATCGGTAATGGTCACGGGCAGGGAGTCGAGATCTACGCTCACGGGTTTTCCATTCTGACGGTGCGTTGTCCCGCGGGCGCGGGATGGTGATGTATTGCTCATCCCATTTTAGAGGATGGGTACAGCGAAGGGGGCTACCCGGTCGCAAGTAGCCCCCTGGCGAGACACCGCCGTAGACGGCATCGCGGCCGGCGGTATCGCCGGGACGAGTTAGCGGTGCGTTATCGAGGGTGGCGGGGTGCCCTACGCCAAAACCTCCCGCTCGATGCAGGCCCCTAGTCTTCGGAGGAGTCCGAAGCCTCGGAAGCCTGGTTCTCAGGCTCCTCAGCCTTCTGACGGCTCGGCACCCGGGAGGCCAGATTCTTGACGCTCTCCTGCCGTTCCTGGGCCTTCTCCTCAGCCTGCTCGCGGCGAGCCACCTCGTGCGGGAAGAGGAACTCCTCCTCACGAGGCGCTTCCTTCTCCCAGTCACGGTTCGCCAGGTAACGCACCACCGCGTTGACCACAGCCAGAGTCGGCACAGCGAACAGAGCACCCACCGCACCAAAAATCATGGATCCACCAGCCACCGAGAAAATAACCGCCAGCGGGTGCAGGGAGACAGCCTTACCCATAATGAGCGGCTGCAGAATGTTGGATTCGAGCTGCTGAACCAGCAGAACAATACCGAGCATAATCAGCGCCTGCACCGGCCCCAGAGCAACCAGCGCCAACAGCACAGCCACAGCACCGGAGATGAGGGCACCAATCACCGGAACGAAGGAGCCGAGGAAGACCAGCACACCCAGCGGGATAGCCAGCGGAACACCCAGAATTGCGGCACCAATACCGATGCCGATAGCGTCAATAGCCGCCACCAGAATCTGAACGCGGATATAGGCGCCCAGAGACTTCCAGCCCGCGCGGCCCGCACCATTCACGGCCTCGCGCGCGTCCTTGGGGAAGAGACCGACGACGAACAGCCAGATGCGTTCGCCCTCCATCAGGAAGAAAAGCAGCGTGAACAGGGTTAGGAGCACACCGGTTGCGACATCGGCAGCGGTCGAACCGACCCGAGACACGCCGTTCAGCACGGTGTTCGGATTGTCCTTAAAAGTGTTCTCAATCTGGTGCAGGAGCTGGTTCAGCTGGTCAGCACCCAAATCGTACCCGAGGCTCTTCAGCCAGTCCACGAGCTGCTGATAGCCCTGCACCGCCTTATCAGCCATCATGGCGAAACCGCGCACCAGCTGCTGACCGGTCAGCGAAATAATCACGGCGAGAAGCAGCAGCAGACCCAGCTCGGCGATAGCAGCCGCGCCGCCGGCCCGCACGCCCTTCTTCCGCAGGAGCATGACGGTCGGGCTCAGCAGAGCCGCCAGGAGCATGGCCACCATCATCGCGATGACCAGCAGGGAGACGTGCCCCAAGCCCTTCCACACGACCCAGCCCGCGCCGGCAATCACGATGAGGCGCCAGGACCACGCGCCGGCCACGTCCACGGCGAAGGGAACCCGGTAGCCCTCCCCCGCCCGACGTTCTTCGGCACTCGATATATGCTTCACGCTGTCTCTCTTTCTCAAGCCCGCCAGGTTGCTGGGCGAGCCGGTATTCGTGGGGCGCTAAACCCCGCCAAAGCCGCGAAAGCGGCGGCACCATCACGGTACCGCCGCCTCAAAGTGAGCTTTAGTCGTTGCTAAAGATGCTTGCCAGGTACATGAGAACACGCAGGATCTCAACATACAGCCAGACCAGAGAAGCGGTCAGGCCGAAAGCAAGGCGCCAAGACTCACGCTCGGGCAGGCCAGCCTCCACAGCCTCGGAGGTGGTGGTGAAGTCCAGCAGCAGCGAGTAGGTTGCCAGCGCAACAGCGAACAGACCAACCACCAGGCCCAGCGGAATACCACCAATAGAGAAGCTGTTCAGCGAGGAACCGAAGATACCCGCGGTCAGCATGGACACCAGGCCGTAACCCAGGTAGCTGAGCGCACCAATCATGAAAATCTTATTCAGCTTGGGGGTGGTGCGAATCTTGCCGTTGGCGAAGAGAGCCAGGGTCACACCCGCAACCACGAGGGTTGCCAGAACCGCCTGAACTGCCACGCCGGGGTAGCGCATATCCACAACAGCGGACAGACCACCGAGTAGCAGACCTTCCATGAGCGCGTAGGTCATGACCAGAATCGGGGAAACCTTCTTCTTGAAGGAGTTCACCAGACCCAGGACCAGACCGCCAACCATGCCCAGGAGCAGCAGCACCGGTGCATTCCATGCAACAGCGGCACCGACAGCGACCAGGCCCAGGTTGATACCGGTCTTAACCAAGACATCGTTCATGGTCAGGCGCTCACCGGCGGGGATGGGCTCCGAGTAGGTGGGGGCTGCTACGCCGTAGTCAGCCTCACCGTACGGCTGGCCGTACTGTGCCTGCTGACCGTACTGGGGCTGACCATACTGCTGGCCATAGGGCTGCTGGCCGTAGGTGTTCTGGCCGTAGCCCTGCTGATCATACTGCTGACCGTACTGGCCATAGGTCTGCTGCTGACCGTACTGTGCCTGCTGACCGTACTGCGCCTGCTGGCTGGTCTGCTGCGGCTGCGCACCAAAACGACCGAAACGAGAGTCACCCTGAGTGACATTCTTCGTCATTGAATTCAGAAGCGGGTTTCCCGCCATCTTTCTCTCCTTAAACGGGTACAAAACTAATTCTGTTAATTATATCGGATAGATTCTGTGCTCACGGGCGCTGTTCGTTACCAGCATGGGCTTCTAGCGACCTTGCCAGAATATTTCAGGGCGGTGTTTACCTGAGGTTCACCCAGGCCCGCGCCGCCCCGCATGCAAAGGCTTCTGCGCGTCTCTTTGTGAAGCGTCTAGTGCGAAGCTTCCAAACGGTCCAGGAGCTGTTCCAGATACTCCAGAACTGCCTGTTCCTCGTTCGAGCCAATCACCTCATCAGCAGCATTTCGCACAACCTCCGGGGCATTAGACATGGCAACACCCCAGCCCGCGTAGCGGAGCATTTCCATGTCGTTCTCACCGTCACCGAAGGCAAGAATGCCCGCCGGATCAGCATCCAGACGCTCGCACAGGTCCTCCAGACCGGTCGCCTTATTGACACCGGTACGCACCAGATCAATGGCACCGAAGCCGCTAACCATCGGAGTGACGGTCTGCGGAAGAACCTCACGCAGGTAAACGCTCAACTGCTGCGTCTGCTTAGGCGGAGTCAACAGCGGGAACTTAATGGGTGCGCCCTCAAAATCCTCAACAGAGTCAACCATGACCGAGCCGGGGAAGAAGAACGCCGCAAAGTCCTCCAACGTGAGGGTTTCGGGAAGCTCCTGACCGGTGTCTTCAAAATAGCCGCGAATCATGTGCACAATCTGGTCGCAACGGTCCTTGGGCAGGTAGATACCTTCGGTGGTGCAAACCAGCAGACCGATCCGGTCCAATCCCTGCACTACCTCAATAATGCGCGGCACATCTTCGTCCAGAAAGGGATGCACGGCAAGCTTGCCACTCTCATCGGCAAGATACGCACCGTTTTCAGCGATATAGATGAGACCCTGGTTCTCGAAGCCGCGCATATAGTCCTGCAGCTTGGCGTAGGTGTTTCCGCTCGCCACAACAAAGTGGATGCCCTGCGCCTGCAGGCGGGATAGGATGCGCGAGAAACGTTCGGTGTCGAACGTTTTGGAGTCGGTGAGGAAGGTGCCATCCATATCGACGGCAATGATGGAGGGCTTAGTCTGCATGTTGTGCCTTTCTGACTCTACTACCCCATTCAGGCGGAGGTGCGTCTGTGGCTGTGTCTCTATATAGGGTCTCATGTTTTTGGGCTCCAGAAGACGGTATGCGGGCGTTTTTGAGAGTGGAGCCCACGGGTACCATCGCTTCCTTCGAGCAGGTGGGCATCCCCATGGCAACCGAACTGGTCGGGGGCATCGTCTTTTACCCCCCCCCCCAAAAAAACCCAGACATGTAAACCTTCAAACACGCGAGCGGCGACTCCTCCCCTACGGGAAGAGCCGCCGCCTATCTATACCGCGCATCTACGCGTGTCTATGCAGTGCCCCCACTGGGACTCGAACCCAGAACACAAGGATTTTAAGTCCTCTGTCTCTGCCAATTGGACTATGAGGGCGTATCCCGAACAGTCCGGGACACAAATATTTATTATTCCACGAAAACGCACCCGAATCTAAGCAGAGACACATTTCAAACAGTTCCCCGCACCCCACCGCAGCAAGCATCACGCAAAAGCGCTGGTGGGGAGCTAAGCTAGACAGCTCGCAAGCATCCAGGCGCAAAATAGGCGGTGCGGAAGACCAAAGTCTTCCGCACCGCCCATTGCTTTTATCTCAAATGCGCTATCCCAGGGGCGTACCCCTAAGTCAGGCTATTTTAGAGCTTTGCCTTCTGGCGTGCCGGTGCAGTACCGGTTGCTTCCTGGAATGCCAGGCGCGGGGAACGCTGGTGGCGAATCGAGGAGGTGTCGCGACCGAAGATCTGGTTCAGAGCCCAGGTGGTCATAACGCGAACGGTACGCTCGGTGGTGGGGATTGCAGAGCCGTGGTAGCCGCGGTGCATGATCCATGCCAGCGGGCCGCCAATGGTCTTGCCCTTGAAGTTTGCAACGCCCTTCCACAGGCCCAGACCTGCCACAACACCAATGGTCTCGTGGTAGTAGTCGGTCAGGGGCTCGCCGCGGCGAGCAGCCAGCAGGTTCTTAGCCAGAACAACAGCCTGGCGGGAAGCGTGCTGAGCGTTGGGAACGCAGAAGCCGCCCACGCCGCCACCGGAGAGATCCGGAACAGCTGCGTTGTCGCCTGCAGCCCAAGCACCCTCAACCACGCCGTCGTCGCCGGTGACGCGCAGGTCTGCGCTCACGCGAACGCGGCCACGCTCGTCAATCGGGAAGTCGGTGTTCTTCAGCATCGGGGATGCTGCCACGCCTGCGGTCCAGATCAGGGTGTCGGTCTTGATCTCGCCTGCGGGGGACTTGTCAGCCATGTTAATCAGCTGCAGGTTACCGTCGGTTGCGTCGGAGAGGGAGGTGTTCAGCAGGATCTCGATGCCGCGCGCACGCAGCTCTGCAACGACCTTCTCTGCACGGTCTGCGGGAACCTCGGGCATGATGCGCGGTGCAGCCTCAA
>ERZ1674297.420-NODE-423-length-10631-cov-14.394573_pt1 | contig 10631 bp, 8 predicted proteins | sample MGYA00581112_ERZ1674297 | MGnify/ENA primary metagenome ERZ1674297 (study PRJEB41354, sample SAMEA4873322) | human saliva metagenome | biome: human-associated habitat [ENVO:00009003]; feature: mouth environment [ENVO:08000002]; material: saliva material...
CCTCCTGTTTCTTGGACTTTATTTTCGTTGTCCAAGAAACGGGAGGCAGTTCAACAAAACCCAGAGACAACGAAAAAGCCCCGAGGCGAACCTCGGGGCTTGAGTGGAGCGGTTGACGAGACTTGAACTCGCGACATCCACCTTGGCAAGGTGGTGCTCTACCAACTGAGCTACAACCGCATGTTTTCGCTTTGAACTTTTCAGTTCGTCGCAACAACAGGTACTACTATACGAGCCTTTACCGGGGTGCGCAAACCAAATTCTTGCTACACTCCCTCAAATGGAGCCAGATTCACCTCCGCAAAAGATACCGACTAGTAGTTTTACAGGAAATATCCATCACAAAAAATATTCTCAAATTTATGAAAAATCCCCTTATCCGCCGGGGTTCCTCAGACCTTTCGGTCGTCTGATTCCCATTGGATAAGGGGATTCTCTAGAGCTTAGTCGCTACTACCGCCGGAGTCGCCTCCACCGGAGTCGCCGCCGCCAGAGTAGTCGGAGCTGCTGTAGCTGCTGTAGTCCGAGCTGCTGGAGCTGCTGGAGCTTCCGGCGTCGAAGTCGCCTGCGTCCGGGTCGGGGCCCGGGTCCACGAAGTCGTCTTCGTCGTCCTCTTCACGCGAAGAGTCCGAGGTGTCTACGCCGTCAGACGAACTGCTGACGTCGCCGCCGCGGGCGTGCCGTGCCTGAGCTTCTTGAGCGTTCAGGGCGGCGCGCGCCTCGAAGTAGGCAGTCACGTATCCGAAGGCTGCCGCAACGACAACAGCGACCACCATCAAGACGGACTTGTCCATGTTGGCGATGTACAGAATCAGCCAGATAATGCAGGCGTTGGTGAGCGCCATGATGGAGCCCTTGAGCAGCGCCTTCCCCATGATCGATTGATTCATGGTTAGCTCAGTTCAGCGGCAAGCTTGCGCAGGCGCGCGAGGGAGGATTCCTTGCCCAGGATTTCCATGGATTCGAACAGGGGCGGGGAGATGCGCTCACCGGACACTGCGATACGCACGGGGCCGAATGCGAGGCGCGGCTTGATTTCCAGGCCGTCGACGATTGCGGCGCGCAGGGCTGCCTCAATGTTGGCTGCGGTGAAGTCCTCGAGGGGCTCCAGAGCCTCGATTGCGGCTGCGAGGACCTGCGGTGCGGATTCCTTGAGCTGCTTGCGTGCGTCGTCTGCGGTGCTGATTTCTTCGTCAGCCTTGAAGAGGAATGCGAGCAGGCCGGGTGCTTCGCCGAGCAGCTGCATGCGCTCCTGGACGAGGGGTGCAGCTTCGGTGAGGACCTGCTCTTCACGCTCGGTAAGGGTCTCGCCGAGTACGCCTGCAGCCTGCAGGTACGGGATGAGGCGGTCGCGGAAGTCCTTGGGGTCGAGCGCACGGATGTGGTCGCCGTTGATGGACTCTGCCTTCTTCACGTCGAAGCGTGCGGGGTTGGCGACAACGTCGTGTACGTCGAAGTGCTCGACGAGCTCGTCGATGGTGAAGACATCCTGGTCTGCGGAGAGGGACCAGCCCAGCAGGGACAGGTAGTTCAGCAGGCCTTCCTTGATGAAGCCGGAGTCGCGCAGCAGGAAGAGGTTCGACTCGGGGTCGCGCTTGGAGAGCTTCTTGTTGCCCTGGCCCATGACGTAGGGCAGGTGGCCGAACTCGGGGATGAAGCTGGTCACGCCGGTGTCGATGAGTGCGCGGTAGAGCGCAATCTGACGCGGGGTGGAGGAGAGCAGGTCCTCGCCGCGCAGCACGTGGGTGATGCCCATGAGTGCGTCGTCGACGGGGTTCACGAAGGTGTACAGCGGGTCGCCGTTGGAGCGGACGACCACGTAGTCGGGTACGGTGCCTGCCTTGAAGGTGATTTCACCGCGAACGAGGTCGTTGAAGGTGATGTCTTCGTCGGGCATACGCAGGCGCCACACGGGCTGGCGGCCCTCGGCGCGGTAGGCTTCCTTCTGCTCTTCGGTGAGGTTGCGGTCGTAGTTGTCGTAGCCGAGCTGCGGGTCCTGACCGGCTGCCTTGCGGCGTTCCTTCACCTCGTCGGGGGTGGAGAAGTCTTCGTACACGTAGCCGCCTTCAACGAGCTTTTCGAAAATCTCGTTGTAGATGCCTGCGGTCTTACGCTCAGACTGGCGGTAGGGCTCGTGGGGGCCGCCGACGCCGACGCCTTCGTCCCAGTTGATGCCGAGCCAGTGCAGGGATTCGAGCACCTGGTTGAACGACTCTTCGGAGTCGCGTGCCGCGTCGGTGTCTTCGATGCGGAAGATCAGCTTGCCGCCGGTGTGGCGTGCGTACGCCCAGTTGAAGAGGGCGGTGCGGACCATGCCCACGTGCGGGGTGCCGGTGGGCGAGGGGCAGAAGCGGACGCGGGTGTCTGCGGGGCTGTTGAGTACGGGACCGTGGTATTCGGTCATGATGTCTCCTTGACGGTGTGTTTCAGGATGTACGTTACGTTTTTGGGGGCGGGCTGCTTAGTCGCGCACGCGGGTGACGAGGGAGCCGATGCCTTCGACTTCGACCTCTACTTCGTTGCCGTCGCGCAGTATGCTGATGCCGGCGGGGGTGCCGGTGAGCAGTACGTCGCCGGGCAGCAGGGTGAAGATTTCGGAGGCTGCGGCAACCTGTTCGGCTACGGAGTAGTGCATTTCGGAGGTGTTGCCTTCCTGCACGACGTCGCCGTCGACCCAGGTGGTGATGTTCAGTGAGTCGGTGTCCAGGTCGGTTTCGATCCAGGGGCCGAGCGGGGTGGAGCCGTCGAAGCCCTTAGCGCGGGTCCACTGGCGGTCTTCGAGCAGGTCGCGGGCGGTGAGGTCATTGGCTACGGTGTAGCCGAAGATGACCTCGTGCACGCGCTCAAGAGGCACGGACTTGGCGATACGACCGATAATGACGGCGAGTTCACCTTCTGCACTGACGGCTTCGGAGTACTCGGGCAGGGTCACGGGGTCGCCGGGGCCAATTACGGTGGTGTTGGGCTTGAGGAAGAACTGCGGGGAGGCGGGCGCCTCGGTTCCTGCCCAGTTTGCGATCGCTCCAATCACCTTGGAGCGGGGGATGATCGGGGCGAGCAGGCGCACCTGGTCGATGGGGTAGGTGGTGCCGGTCGGTTCGATGCCCGAGTAGAAGGGGTCGCCGGCGAGTACGCGCAGGGTTTCTTCGCCTGCGTCGCCTTCTACCAGCCCGAAGTGGAGCTCATTATTTACGGTAAATCGTGCAATACGCATACTTTCTAGGGTACCAGCCTTCGAGGGCGGGGGGCGGCGGGCGGAATTGGCAAGGCAGGTTTTAGCCCGGCGGGGTTCAACACTATTAGGTTCGGCGGGGTGCGCCTCCCCTCCCCTGTCCTCACGCTATCAACGCCGCGCGCAATACTCGCCGAGCACAGCATCACCGGGCACGGCATTTTCCGAGCACCTCATTTTCCGGGCACAGCGAATCCCCGCGGATTGCTCACCGCGCGACGTGCGGGGTCGGGCGGGGGCATCCTGCGGGGATTTCGCGGGTTACGTTAGATTCACGTTTTAGATGAGGCGGGTCATCCAGCCGTGGCGGTCCTCAACGGTGCCGAGCTGAATGCCGACGAGCTCTTCGCGCAGGCTCTTGGAGATTTCGCCGAAGTGCTCGGTGGGTGCCGGGATTTCGAAGTCTTCTGCCTTGAGCTTGCCGATGGGTGCGACCACTGCTGCGGTGCCGCAGGCGAAGATTTCGGTGATGTCGCCGTTTGCCACGCCTTCACGCCATTCGGTGAGGGTGATTGCGCGCTCTTCGACGGTCATGCCGCGGTCCTTGGCGAGCTGAATCAGCGAGGAGCGGGTCACGCCCTCCAGGATGGTACCGGTCAGCTCGGGGGTGACGATCTTGTTTTCCTTGCCGAAGATGAAGAACACGTTCATGCCGCCGAGCTCTTCGATGGCGTCGCCGCGGTGCGGGTCCTTGAAGATGACCTGCTTGCAGCCGTGCTTTTCACCCTCGGTCTGGGCAATCATGGATGCTGCGTAGTTACCGCCGCACTTTGCCGCACCGGTGCCGCCTTCGCCTGCACGGGCGTAGGTGGTGGAGAGCCAAATGTCCACGGGCTCGGGAGTGCCGAAGTAGTTACCTGCGGGCGAGCCGATCACGTGGTACTGCACGTGGCGTGCGGGGCGAACGCCGAGGAACGCCTCGGTTGCGATCATGAAGGGGCGGAAGTAGAAGGCTTCACCGTCGCCGGTGGGTACCCACTGCTCGTCCATCTTCACGAGTTCACGCAGGGATTCGATGAAGGTCTCTTCGGGCAGTTCGGGCAGGGAGAGGCGGCGTGCGGAGTTCGCGAAGCGTGCCGCGTTCTTCTCGGGGCGGAAGGTCCATACGGAGCCGTCGGCGTGGCGGTAGCCCTTGATACCTTCGAAGATTTCCTGGCCGTAGTGGAACACGGATGCTGCGGGGTCGAGGACGAGCGGGCCGTAGGGGTGAACTCGTGCGTCATACCAGGTGCCGCCGGTCTTGTAGTCGCCTTCCCAGTCGATGGTGACCATGTGGTCGCTGAAGTAGTCACCGAAGCCGGGGTTTGCGAGGATTTCGGCGCGGCGTTCGGCGGTGGCGGGTGACTGGTTTGCTTCGTGGCTGAATTCGGTTGCCATCGTTCTGCGTTCCTCTTCGTCTAGTTGCCTCTGTGGGCGTTCTTTGAGTGGCGGTTCTCGCGGCGGGGCGAGGGACCGGTGTGTGCCGCCGGGCGCGTTGTCGTGCGGGGCAGATGGTGCATCTAGCGGTCTGTGCTAGTTGGATGCATCAAAGCTAGTGGTGGATGGTGTCCACCGCCGAGGTGCCGGGCGGGTGTGCCTGACCTGTTTAGAGTACCGGAAAGATGCGTTTGCCGCATGCGCACCTTTTCTGCCATTCAGGATGTGAACAGGTGAAGCCCGGAAGGTGTGTTCCTTCCGGGCTTCACTAGCGTAGTTTACGTTTTAGCCGAGCCAGTTTTAGCCGGGCAAGTATTAACCGAGGCGTGCGAGCACGTCCGCGCCGACCTGATCGGTTCCGCGCACGCTCGCGCCGTTCTCGCGCATATCTGCCTCAACAGCGTCCTCAATGCGGGCTGCGGCGGCGTCGTGGCCGAGGTGGCGCAGCAGCATTGCGCCGGCGAGGATTGCGGCGGTGGGGTTTGCCTTGTTCTGGCGGGCGATGTCCGGTGCGGAGCCGTGTACGGGCTCGAACATGGAGGGGAACTCGCCGACGGCGTTGATGTTGCCGCTTGCCGCGTAGCCGATACCGCCGGTGACTGCACCTGCGAGGTCGGTGATGATGTCGCCGAAGAGGTTGTCGGTGACGATCACGTCGAAGCGGGCGGGGTCGGTGACCATGAAGATGGTGGTCGCGTCAATGTGCAGGTAGTCGGTCTCAACCTCGGGGAATTCAGCCGCGATTTCGGTGAAGTAGCGGTTGTAGAGGCGACCTGCGTGGGTGAGCACGTTGGTCTTGTGCACGAGGGTGACCTTCTTGCGGCGGGTGGATGCCAGCTCGAAGGCGTAGCGTACCAGGCGCTCCACACCGTGCGCGGTGTTGAGGGAGACCTCGGTGGCGATTTCGTGCGGGGTGCCCTGGCGAATCACGCCGCCGTTGCCGATGTAGGGGCCTTCGGTGCCTTCGCGCACGACGACGAAGTCGATGTTGCCGGGGTTGGCGAGCGGGGAGACTGCGCCGGGGTACAGGCGGGAGGGGCGCAGGTTGATGTAGTGGTCGAAGGCAAAGCGCAGCTTCAGGAGCATTTCGCGTTCGATGAGGCCGGAGGGAATCTGACCGCTACGGGGGTCTGCACCGATGGCGCCGAAGAGGATCGCGTCGTGCTGCTTGAGGGCGTCCATGGTGGACTCGGGCAGGGTCTCACCGGTTTCCAGCCAGTGCTCGGCGCCGAGCTTGTAGTGGGTGGGGTTGACGGTGATGTTTTCGAGCTCGCAGGCGCGGGTGAGGATGCGCTGGGCTTCGGTAATGATTTCGGGGCCGATGCCGTCGCCGGGGATGACGGCGAGGTCGATGCTACGTGCTTCAGTCATGCCTCTACCGTAATACGCTCCGCGGGTGGGCGGTAGAGTGTGCGGGCGGGTTCTCAGACTCTGGGCTAGAGAGTTCCAGGTTAGCTACCGCTCCCCTGCCCCACCGGTTAAAACAATATTCCCCGGCTGATAATTCAGCCGGGGAATATTGTTTATCTACGAGTTCTCACAGGGTAAGAACTTAGACGCTATTAGGAGCGCTCGCAGAGGGTGACCTTCACGTAACCGGGGTTACGAACGCCGGACTGCTTTGCAGCGTTGTTAGCGGAGGAAATCTCACCATTGGGAACGGTGGGGGAAACGTAGGAGCCACCTGCGCCACCTGCGCCTGCCTGCAGCAGTGCGCTAACGTTCTGGCGGTAACGAGTGGGCTCTTCGTTAGCGTTCCACTTCTGGGAGGTGATGATAGCGGAGAGACCGCGAGCAGCACCGGAGCCACCGCCACCGTAACCTGCGCCACCGCCTGCGGAGACAACGGTCTGGTAGCCGTTGAAGGACTTGCGGGTGTCGTTTTCGCTGTAGGGGCGCTTTTCGTTGAGGTTAAGGGGGTTGGTCTGGTGAACGATTTCCAGCTTGGAGATATCGTTGTTGTCAATCTGGTAGGAGTATGCGAAGACGCCGTCTGCACCCTTACCGTCGAAGCCGGAGCCACCCTTGTCGCCAGCAACGGAGGAGCTGAAGAGCTCCTGCTTGTTCTGGCTGGTGAAGCCCAGAACACCGAAGACGTTAGCCTTGTCGTTGTACAGCAGGGGCTGCTCGCCACCTGCGCCACCGACGCCGCCGTTACCGCCCTTACCACCGGCAACCTTCATAGCGGTGCCATCAGTGGTGTGCGGCTTCAGAACGGTGTAGTGAGAGATGGAGGTCTCTGCGTCGTCACCGGCTGCTGCGGATGCGCTTGCACCTGCGGGCAGAACGGACTTAACCGCGGTGTCACCCAGGCTGGTGGTGGAAGCGTTGACTGCCTTGGGGTTGTAGAACGGGCTATTTGCGGGCATGTTGTTGGTACCGGGCTGGGTACGGATACCCGCACCGCCACCGCCACCTGCAACAGCAATCGGGGTGCCATCAATAACCAGAGCGGAGGAGCCACCGCCGGAACCACCGTAGAGGTAACGCTTCATATCGGAAGGCATGGGCGCGATAGCTTCAACACGAGCCTTAGCGTCTGCGGGAACGGGCTGTTCGTTTACGTCACCACCGTTACCGTAACCCTTACCACCGGTTGCGGGGCGGGTCTGCCAAATAGCCGCGCTGTCAACGCCGGGCTCGGACGCCAGGTAAGCTACACCACCGGCAGCTGCGACCAGCTCAACAACCTGGCCTGCCTTGACGGGGATTTCACCGGTCACGAGAGCACCGGAACCACCAGCAACCTGAGCGGAGCCGCCACCTGCGCCACCAGCAACCTCGAAGCGGAGCTTGTCGACATTCGCCGGGATGGTGAACTTGACGGTGTCCTTAGCGCCGGAGGGCTGACCGGAAATGTTGAACTTGGGAGCAGACGAGTACTCGCACTCAGTGGAAGATGCGAAAGCGGGAACTGCAGCAGATGCTGCAACAACCGGAGCAGCCCATGCTGCGCCAGCAACAACCTTGCGGCGAGAAATGTTAGTAGACATGTATGTCCTTCGAGAGTGATGTCATTTTGAGGAATAAAAGTTATCACCCGCCGTCGTGCGCGGCGAAGAACGTCACCTGATGAGATTCGAGTGAGTGAAGTAGGCTTGTGCCTAACCTCTGGTGATAACGACATAATGCTGTAACCGGTCCCCTGCTTAGGGACTTTCGCGTTTCAGAGCGCTTGGTGTTCACTCTGCGAGGCCTTGCCTCCTGGACGCAGAATTTCGGTACAGCCAAAACTATACCCATCAAAGACCTGTACCGCAATGGTTCCAAAAATGGTTTGATGAGGGGGTTTCCCTTAAACTCTCCGCCTTGGTTGAAGGTTTTTCAACCAAAATAGGTTACTTAAGGGAGTTTCAAGTCTCTTAAACTCGAATTCGAACCCCATACAACCCCAAACTCTCAAGTTTTAGTTGAGGGAATATTTTTCGAAAAAGTAACCAAGGTCACTAAAAATAGGTGTTTTCGGCGTGTCATACTCACTCAAGCACACAACCCCACACGCAAACCCACAAAATATCCCTGCATGTGAGAGCAAAAAAGAGGCTCCCAGCCCCGCCCCACCACCCCGATACACTGGAAACATGCCCCTCAAGCACACCGAACCCCAGAAGAACCCACAGCACAGCACAGAGACGGCCGGATCAGGCTACGCCGTAACGCATACCCGCGGCATCTCAGAAAGCATCGACCTGCCCGCCGATGCAATCACCGCCTCCAGCCGCGTGCAAAGCTACCTCAGAGACAACCGCGGCTGGATGAACATTATCGTCGTCGCGCACATGCAGTTCTTCTGCTGCGTACTCTCCGTTGCCTTCATCAATGGCTACGGCTGGATCCCGCTCATCTCCGCGCTCTGCAGCACCACCGCGCTCTACTTCCGCTACCGCTTCCCCTACGGCAGCATCTACGTGGTCATCGCGGCGCTCTGCCTCACCCTCCTGTCTCCCTTCCCCGACTCACTCGCAGTCACCTGCTACCCGCCGGTCACCCTCGCCGCCTACCATATCGGCAGGCACTGGACCCGCCGCGCCCGCTTCCGCGGCCTCATTCTCGGCTGGGTCGGCGCACTCGCCGTCACCGTGCAGGCCTCACTCTCGTTCCTCTACCACTGGGACGACATACCCGCCCGCATCTTCGTCTCCCTGTTGCTCGGCGTGCTCTGTGGATCCATCTTCACCGTCTTCTGGTTCCTCGGCGACTCCCGCCGCATGCGCGAACTGCGCAGCGAAGAGTTCAAAGAACGCGCCCGCCGCCTCGAATACGAGCAGGAACAGGAACGCCGCCTCGCCGCGCAGGACGAACGCACCCGCATCGCCCGCGAAATGCACGACATCGTGGCGCACTCGCTCTCCAGCATTATTTCCCAGGCGGATGGGGCACGCTACGCCGCCGCGAGCGCCCGCACCGCACGCGCCCAGCAGGCAGAGCAACCGGGTCAGGCTCAGCAGAGCGAACCGGATATTGCCGAGCAGACCCTCGAGCTCATCGCAGACACGGCACGCGACTCCCTCACCCAGATGCGTTCCCTACTCGGGCTACTGCGCACAGACGAGGCAACCACCTACGCACCCGTGCCCGCCCTCAGCGATGTACCCGCACTCGTGGAGCAGAGCCGCCGCGCCGGGCTACCCGTCACCTTCACCGGAATCACCGGCACCATGGCGCGCACCCTGCCGCAGGGTGCCGAGCTGGCGGCGTACCGCACCGTGCAGGAGGCGCTCACCAACGCACTCAAGCACTCCCCCGGCGCGGCAACCACCGTCACCATTCACTGGGGTGAGGACGGTCTGCAGTTGCGGGTTCAGAACGACCCGGTTTCCTCTGCCGTGGCTCAGCACATTGCCCGCCCTGTGCCCGGTAGCGGCAACGGTCTGCGCGGCATGAGCGAGCGCATCGCCCTCTACCACGGCACCCTCACCTACGGTCTGCAGCCTGACGGCGGCTGGCTCGTTGAGGCGGCGCTGCCCTACCGCGACCTCTAATACCCGTGCCCTCTACTACCTCGTGATCTAGGATTGAAACTATGTACTCTTCTGCACCACAGACTTCTGCACCACAGACTACCCAGCCGATCCGCGTGATGCTCGTTGACGACCAGCGCCTAGTGCGCGGCGGCTTGAGCATGCTCGTCAACTCCCAGCCGGACCTGCAGGTCGTCATGGAAGCTGATGACGGCCTGGCGGCGATTGACGTTTTTGACCGTATGGTGTCTGAGGGGCAGGCGCCGCAGGTCATCCTCATGGATGTGCGCATGCCGCACTGCGACGGCCTGGAGGCGGCGCGCCGTATTCTGGAGCGTGACGGCGAGCGTGAAGTTTCCGAGGATGAGCGGGTGCGCATTATTATGCTCACGACCTTCGATATTGATGAGTACGTGTATTCGGCGGTGCGTGCGGGTGCGAGCGGTTTCTTGTTGAAGGACACCCCGCCGGAGCAGCTGCTGGAGGCGATTCGTACGGTGCACCGCGGCGATGCGGTGATTGCGCCGTCTGCGACTCGCCGCCTGTTGGAGCAGATGATTCCGGTGCTGGACTCCCCCGCTCCTGTTGTTCCTACCGCTCCTGCCGCTCCTGCCGCTGAGTCTGTTCTTGCTATTCCCTCGGCTGCTGGTTCTGAACTTCCTAAGGCGACGTTTATTCCGGCTGAGCATGCAAGCTTTGAGCCTGTGCAGGATTATCCGCATCGTGAGTTGATTGAGCAGTTGTCGCCGCGTGAGTTTGAGGTGCTGGGTTTGATTGCGCGTGGCTTGTCGAATGCGGAGATTACGCGGGAGCTGGTGCTTTCGGAGGCGACGGTGAAGACGCATGTGTCGCATGTGTTGGCGAAGTTGGGGGCGCGTGATCGTGTGCAGGCGGTCATTATGGCGTATGAGGCGGGTATCGCCCACTAGCGCTCCCTTATATAAGGGCACAGCAGAAATAGAGAGCACAACAGACTAGAGGACACAGTGAAGTCCCGGCGGGCGCCTCCTGATCGAGGCACC
>ERZ1674297.421-NODE-424-length-10603-cov-10.123531_pt1 | contig 10603 bp, 9 predicted proteins | sample MGYA00581112_ERZ1674297 | MGnify/ENA primary metagenome ERZ1674297 (study PRJEB41354, sample SAMEA4873322) | human saliva metagenome | biome: human-associated habitat [ENVO:00009003]; feature: mouth environment [ENVO:08000002]; material: saliva material...
ATCAAGCCAACACCATCCATTTATAAAGAACAACATTCTGTGTCACTTTCACAAAAAGAGGACACATTGCTCACAATCCAAGGTCGTCACGACCCATGCGTAGCGCTTCGTGCAGTACCTGTAATCGAAGCTGTTACAGCCCTTGTCATTCTTGATTTCTTAGGAGATATTGACCATGAACTTAGATGAAGTACGCGTTAAGATTAACGACATAAACGACCAAATGCTCGCCCTCTTCAAAGAGCGCATGGAACTCTCCAAGGACGTTGCGGCGGCAAAGAAAGAAATGAATAAGGCCATTTACGATGCCAAACGGGAACGAGATATTCTCGACAAAGTAACGAGAGATGCAGGCCCGGATCTCGATCTATATGCGCGTCGTTTCTTCGAAGCATTATTTAGCTTGAGCCGTACCTATCAGTCTGAACAATTATTCCAAGATAATGAGTTCACAATAAAAATGAAAAAAGCCATTGAGCAGTCCCCTACCTTGCCACCGCAACGCGGCAGCGTAGCTTGTGCCGGCGTATTTGGCAGCAATGCTCAAATGGCGTGTGATAAATTATTGCCCCTCAGCCAAATTCACTACGTAACGGGTTTCCGCGCCGTATTTGATGCGGTAGAATCCGGCGAATGTCAATTTGGTGTATTGCCTATCGAAAACAGCTCCAATGGTTCTGTAAAAGAAGTATACGACCTCTTAGAAGAGCGTAAATGCTATATCGTACGCGGTACTCGCCTATGGATTTCTCACGACTTACTCGTAAAAAAAGGCACAAAACTAGAAGATATTCATACGATCATCTCCCACCCTCAAGCGTTGGGCCAATGCAGTCACTTCCTAGATACATTAGAAGGCGTAGAATTACGTTCCTTCGATAACACGGCTCGTGCAGCACAAATGGTGGCAGCTAGTGATGACCCAGGTGTAGCAGCTATAGCAGCACCGCAATGTGCAGACTTGTATAACTTGTCTCCATTGATGCGTAATATCCAAAATAGCGATAACAACTATACGCGCTTTATCTGCATCAGCAAGGACTTCCATGTATATCCAGGGGCTAATAAAATCTCTGTGGTAACCACAGCAAGCCATGCTCCAGGAGGGCTTGGTACATTACTTACTAAGTTTGCAAACATCGGCGTAAATCTCACCAAACTCGAGTCTCGCCCGATTGTAGGCCATAACTTTGAATTCTTATTCTACCTCGACTTAGAAGCATCCCTGGCAGATCCTAAGGTATTGTCTGTTCTAGCAGAACTACACACATCACAAGATAAATTCCGCTTACTAGGCAATTACCCTGAAAACTAATATATTCATCCGTACTAGTCCCTATATGGACATATATAGTACAATGAATATAGTTATAAAACTCCAATGGCTAATAGGTACCAGCCTATTAGCCATTCTATGTATATTGACCTAGGAGGTCCTATGAAATTTGGTTTACTTGGCCGTACGTTGGGCCATAGCTTTTCTCCTCACATTCATAGTGTGTTAGGAAATACGAATTACGAATTATTTGAAAGAGAACCAAGCCAATTACAAGAGTTCTTTGATGATCCTGCACTACAAGGCATCAATATTACCTTCCCTTACAAGATAAATGCCCTTGAGGCTTGTGATGTGGTTGACCCTCGTGCAGAACGTATCGGTTGTGTGAATACGATGGTCCGCAAAGACGGTAAATGGCATGGCTATAATACAGACTATGATGGCTTTGTATTTACACTAAAACATGCTGGTATCGATGTATCTGACAAGGAATGTATCATTCTAGGCGATGGTGCTTCCTCTGCTACAGTTCACGTAGCACTTGAAGACTTAGGTGCTAAGAGTATCACGCATTTATCTCGTAAAACGGCTCCGTTCTACAACGATGCCCCTAATTACTACGAAACAGCGCAGATTATTATTAACTGTACGCCTATCGGTATGTATCCACATAATCCGGCTAGCCTCATCGATCTTATGCAATTTTCCAAGCTAGAAGGTGTTATCGACCTCATCTACAATCCACGCCGCACAATTCTACTACTCCAAGCGGAAATGATGGATGTTCCTCACTGTGATGGCCTGCCATTCCTCGTGGCACAAGGCGTTGAGGCGGCTAACCATTTCCAAGGTGAAAGCTTTGGTACAAAGGAAATCGAACAAATCTTACGAGATATGCGCCGTGAAAAGGAAAATATCATTCTTATCGGTATGCCTGGTGTAGGTAAAACAACTGTTGGCAAAGCCCTTGGGGAAAAAATGGGCCGCACTTGCGTTGATGTAGATCAAGAACTAGAAAAAGAAATTGGAGATATTTCTACATATATTACGGAACAAGGGGAACCGGCATTCCGTGAAAAAGAAGCGGAAATGATTGCAAAATTCGGTACAGAAACAGGCCTCGTTATCTCCACTGGCGGCGGTTGTGTAACAGTGCCTAAAAACTACGCGCACCTACGCCAAAACGGTCGTATTTACCAATTAACACAACCAGTAGAAAACCTATCTACCTCTGGTCGTGTTCTCTCTAGTGGTGGCATCGAACGCTTACGCGAACTTGAAGAAACTCGTACACCAATGTATGAAAGCTTTGCGCAATGCATCGTAGAACATAATCGCAATGCGCCAGAAACAGTAGCGGCAATACTAGAAGACTTTGAAGCAAACTTATTGTAAGATCATTTACATCTGTATTTCTAGATAAAACTAAAACTCATATCATGAAACAATGATATAAACTGAAAAGCAGTAGCTATCCTAAAGATAACTACTGCTTTTTTATATGTCCTATGTATTATATATATTTGTAAAATCTACCATCTGCAATTACAATGTAATTACAAATAAAATTCAAAAAAGTTACCTGCCTATTAATATAAAATCGATACAGTATTCATATCATAGCAGTCACAACCGAAAGAACGTTAGGAGAGATATTATGAAAACCGTAAACCTACAGGTCCGCATTAACGAAGAGCTAAAACAAGAAGTATCTAGCATATTAAAGGCACAGGGACTATCCTACACCTCTATGTTAGATGCACTATTTCGTCAAATCATTAAAGAACGTCGCATTCCGTTTGCCATAGCATTACCGACGGCACCTATAGACAAAACACCAACGCCAAGTACACTCAACAACGGCACCTACGAACAACCCCAAACAACATTAAAGGCCTCAGATACTATAAATACATATGGAACATCAACAGAAAACGAAATAGAAATATCCTTTGACAAAATTGATAAAACAGGAATACTCAATATCCGTATAAACCCTAAAGTTAAGATGCTAACAACAGCAATCTTAAAAGAAATGGGATTAACTATATCATTATTGATTACACTAATCTCCAAACAAATACAATTTTCAAAAGCAATTCCTAAGTCAGTAAACAAGCCTATCGCTTGTGACTCTATGAATGCAGACTTTCTTACTGACGAAGAAATCGACCAGCTACTGGAAATGGCATATATAGATATGGAACAAGGTAACTTAATTTCAGCTGAAGAACTTTTTGAGCAACTAAAGAGAGAAGGTCTTCTTTTATGAGCTATAAAGTTTTATTTAGTAAGCTTGCTGAAAAAGAAGTTAAAAATATCATTATAAATTTAAAAGAATTTACTCAAGATTTGAATCTGATTCAACAAAGACAAGCCGAAATTCGAAATGCAGTCTTTTCACTTGATATTTTCCCAGAACGATATCCTATATATAAGACTAATAATGAAATATATTATTTTCGAAAAATGGTCACAAAACATTATATTGTCTTATACTCTATAAAAAATAAAACAGTAATAATTAAAAAAGTACTAACGCAAGGTATGAATATATAAAAAAGTCGGCTTTCGCCGACTTTTTTAATGCACTTTTATGCGTTTATGTTGTTGTTCATCGAAGACGCCATCTACGTCGAGGGTATCGAGGATGCGCTTTAGTTCATGTACATCGATTTGACCTGGTGCCGATGCTTTACCAGCAGAGGCAAAGGTCATAGCATTACCAAATAATGCACCTGCTGCGCGTGTAACAGTCCCCAATGGCCCCATGGCCATCGTGATAATAGGGTCAGACGGATACAAGGCTTTAACTTCAGCCGTTGCCTCAAGGAGGGTTAATACATCCCCTGTTGTATGAGGCATAACAGCCATCTTTGGTACATCGGCCAAGAATTTTTTCATTTGAATGAGACGATTTACAATAACCTCGTGGCTTGGTGTACCATGGAAATCATGATTACTCATAACTATCGTTACACCATGCACTTTGGCAAACTCTATCGTTTTATGCATTCTATCTTGATCGAAGAATAACTCAATATCGATAGCATCTACTAATCCAGTCGGAATAAGACGCTCTAGCATTGTGAAATAATCTTTGGTAGAAATAGACTTCTCACCGCCCTCGCCTTTTGTGCGCCAAGTAAATAACAAGGCACGGCCTTTCAACTGAGGCTTAATGAGCATTAACAGTTCAATAATAGAGTCAATGGAGTGGGCCCGCTCGTAATAGTCAATGCGTAGCTCCACAACGTGACACGGCGTATTACATGCAACCGCAGTAGCATCTAGAATTTCTTTCATGGTTGTGCCCACAATAGGCACGCATATTTTTGTACCCTTATCACCGAGTACAGTATGACCGATACGGACCATAATAACTCCTTTCCGTCCCACACGGTGAGACAAATGACTTACCTTAAACTTAACTATATACCAATATTTTTGTAAAAGCAATCAATCAGCCTATATTGGATTGCTATTCACAAAAAACGTATGAAAGCCTGTTATTATGCACTAAAACAGTATTCTTAGATTAACGATTAACATCACTTTTTGTTATACCCAAAACGTTAGGACTAATAAAATATGGTCATATTATGTAAACCTTACAAAACTAGTTATACTAAAAAAGATACCTTGCTCAACTGCTGTAATAGTTAAGTAAGGTATCTTTTTAATGTTAATCATGTTGTACGGATATTCTTCGAGCTTGGAAGCCCATATAGAGTAATAGCAAGCCGGTAATGCTAAATACATAGGATATACCAATGTAGGTGGATACTATACTTGCAAATACAGGACCTACCATAGACCCAAATTGTTGCGCCGTCGTTGTCATACCAAACATGCGCCCTCTAAAGCTTGGATCTGTGTTCAGTGTGACAGCAGCACTCAAGGATGGGTTAATGCCTACAATACAGGATCCAATGATTACTTGTAGTACGCCAAACCACCAAATACCAACAGGTAAGCTTTGCAATAAGAGGACAACACCACTGCCTAACATACAGTAGGAAATCGTTTTAAAGTAACCTCTTCGTTCTCCAATACGTACCCAAATATTGGTCGTTAAAGAACCTGCTAATCCACCGATACTGAGGATGGTACCAGAAATAATAGCGGCACCTTCCATAGTGCCTTGCATATCCCCTACATAAAGAGCCAAAATAGGCTGTAGCATCATAATGACACATTGCATAAAGAAGAAAATCCACAATAGCCGTACTAACACAGGCTGTTGTTGGACTGCTTTAAAGTCCTCACGCAAGGATGTAGATTTTGTAGGGTGAGCAGCTTGCTCTTTTTCATCAGCACCTACAGTATGTAATTTTGGTTCTTTTACAAAGAATAATACCGCTAAGGTAGCGATAAGTACAGCAACACCAGACACATAAAATACAGGACGCATGCCTACGATACTTTCAATAGCACCACCTAAAAATGGACCAACCACATTGCCTAAAATTAAGCCCGTTTGGAAAATACCAAGAGCGCGGCCTACCTGTTTCTCATCGACGCTGAGGGACACCATGGTCATAGCTGCAGGATAAAACCCATTGGCAAAGCCCACAAAGGCACGGCCTAGCAATAGTTCATACTCATTGCTAACCATACCAATGAGAATATAGGAAACGGCAATCGCAAAGCCAGCTCGTAAGGCCATCCGTTTCTTGCCCTTGTTATCCGCAATTTTACCCCATATAGGCGCCATAATGCCGGCGATGAGGAAGGTAATGCCAAAGACAAGGCCAGACCAAAGGGCTACATCATCCTTTGGTACACCTAATTCCAATAGATAGATCGGTAAGAAAGGAATAATCATGGTGTAGCATATGGCAAGCACAGTCATACTAGCCGTAATAATCCATACATTGCGCATGCCACCTCGAGCATCATATTTAGTTGTACTCATATTGACCTCCTCCCCATATATCGTATAGCTTATATAGCTTGTTTAGCTCATCAAAGGTATCAAACTAATCAAGTAACCGAGCTTATTTACGCAAAAATTAATACAGATATAAAGAAGAGCCGCATACGAAACGCGACTCTTTCCATACAGTACCTGACAGATAGCCATATCAATAGGTGGTAATTAGTACTAATACTAATAATACTAGTGCTTATACTGAAACCTCTAGATTAGACTATCATTTATTCCGTTGGGAATTTGTGATCCATTACGTCTTGCAAGGAAACGCGTTCCATTACATGACGGAATTCATCTTGCAAATACTGCCACAACGGAGCAGTCAAGCAATCGTTAAACATAGGACATGGTTCTACATCATCTTCTAAGCAAGATACGAGAGCAATAGAGTCCTCTGCAGCATATAAAATTTCATATACATTGTATTCAGATGGAGCTTTTACCAAGCGATATCCACCGTATTTGCCACGGCCACTTTTAACGAGGCCAGCGGAGGATAAGCGAGATACAATCCCCTCTAAGTATTTATCGGAAAATCCTTGGCGTTCTGCAATCTCACGAATTGGTACATTTTTTTCTACACCATATTCTGCAATATCCGCCAATATCCGTAAGGCATAACGCCCTTTTGTAGATATTTTCATAAGTTAACCTCTAAGTCATTTCATAATATATTTATAGTATATCACAAATTCATACAAAAAATGGTGGGAAATATGATACACTATACATATATCGAAATATTTTATTTGGGTATTTTTTTAATTTCATATGGGAGGATGTTATCTAATGTTAGATAAACTATTTCAACTCAGTGAACGCGGTACAACTGTTAAAACCGAAATTTTAGCTGGTATTACTACGTTTATCACGATGGCGTACATCCTATTCTTGGCGCCAAACATTCTTAGTCTTGCAGGCATGGATAAAGATGCAGTCCTCATCGCAACAGCTTTAGGCGCTGGGCTCGTAACGATTTCCATGGGGTTATTCGTTAACTATCCGATTGCTCTCGCTCCTGGGGTTGGTCTCTTAGCCTTTTATTCCTTTACCGTAGTTCTCGGTATGGGCGTAACTTGGCAAACGGCATTAGGTGCGGTATTCATTTCAGGTCTCGTATTCCTCGTATTAACACTTACATCGATACGACAAATGATCGTTGAAGGCATCCCCGCCTCTATGAAGGTTGCCATTACCGTTGGTATCGGCCTCTTCATCGCTATCATCGGCTTAAAATTGTCCGGCTTGATGGCTATCTCCATTAGTTTGTCTCCAAACTCCTTAGGTCAAGTTGTGCAAACTCACGGTAATTTAGTGCCCCCTGCGTCCGAATCGCTCTTAACGCTTGGTAATTTGCACAGTGGCGAAACATTGTTAGCACTATTCAGCCTCATCTTTACAGCTCTATTGATAGCTCGTAAAATTCAAGGTTCTCTCTTGATTGGTGTGGCAGTAACAACAATTCTTTCCTACGCTACTGGCCTTTCCACAATGCCTGAGAACTTCACTGTATTAGCAGTTCCTGATTTCTCTAAAGCAGCATTCCTTCAATTAGATATTCCTGGTGCGCTCCATATGGGCTTAATCACGATTATCTTCTCCTTCACCTTCGTAGAATTGTTCGACTCCATGGGTACTTTGATTGGTACTGCTACAGAGGCGAAAATTGCAGATCCTAAATCTGGTAAATTCCCAGGTCTTGGTAAAGCGATGACTGTCGATGCTATTGGCGTTAGTGCTGGTGCGTTGCTCGGTACTTCTACGATTACTGCCTTTGTTGAAAGTGCAGCAGGTGTAGGTGCAGGTGGCCGTACAGGCTTAACGGCTGTCACAACAGGCGTATTATTCTTAATTTGTTTATTCTTAGCTCCAATCGTATCCTTGGTGCCAAATGCAGCAACGTCACCTGTGCTTATCATCGTTGGTGCCCTCATGTTAGGTGCTATCAGAAATATCGACTTCGATGATTGGACAGAAGGCTTCCCCGCATACCTTGTTATCGTTTTGATGCCTTTCACATATAGCATCGCTAACGGTATCTCTGCAGGTCTCGTTGCATACCCTCTACTCAAGATCATTTCTGGTCGTGCCAAAGAGGTTAACTGGATTATGTACGTATTGGCGGTACTCGTTATCATCCGTTACGTATTCTTCTAATTAACGTATGCTCATAATTAAGCTATTGTGAAAGCTAACATTCGGTTGTTATCATCACTAATACGCTAAGAACAAAATATATTTAAAATGCCAAAAGCATAATATATGTAAATTACATATACTAAGAGAACCTATCTCCGAAGATATTAGTAAATATCTAGGAGATAGGTTCTTCTTATTATGTACTGATTTTGCTAAATGCTAATGCTCTATGATAGCAAAAATCGTACTATACATTCTTATTACGGTTTACCATTAACGAGTCGTTTTTACACCAATTAAGTCTGTACGACTTGGATCGATATCTTTTAACGGCACTACATGATCTCTATAAAAATCTGCTTCAGATGCTTTTACAGGCACTTGGAAGAACAAGAAATACGCCATATTATCCTTGTACCACGTAACACTGCGTACTAAGCCCTTATCTACATCCCCTGTATAGTGAACCTCCCCTATTGGAGTAGAGTCGCTCCAATGTACGTCATGATACTCCATTGGGATATATTCTTCAGGCCGTACGGTGTCCATAGAGTAGCTCATGCGGAAGACCATCGTATGAGTTACCCAACGGCCACTGCGTTCTTGATACTCTTTACCTTGCTTCCAATATACAGTTTCTAATACATCATTGTCATAAAAATGTGTAGCATAGTATGTATAGCCAAGCGGTAAATAACTTGGTACAGATACGTCATAGGACACCTTATGAGATGCATCGATTACACCGCTAGGTAGACCGATGGTTTTGCTGGTAAGTATAGGCCACACAGAATTCGTATGTGTACGCAATGGCAACCCAATCGTTTCATAAGGAGGCCAATCTATTTCAACCTTTTGTTTAACAGGTTCTTCAATATGTTGCTCATCATTGCGGTCACCACGTAGTCGAGTATCATCAACGGCTACGTTACTCACAGGACCTACAGAGTCTACAATTTTGCTTACAAAGCTTTGGTTTCTTGAAGAAGCAAAGTAGAGCATATACACTTTGTTATCTTTTTCCCAGTAAGCAATTTGAATAGCGTCTTTTCTAGAACCTAACGTATATACAGAAATTCCATTAGGGGTAGTAAAGCTAACTGCATCCTTAGCGTTGTAATTTGTCTTTTCTAATATAGGCGTTACCACTGTATCGATAGCCCAACCCATGCGATATACAATATCTGTATTAGAGAAGGTTAATTTCGGACCAAATTCTCCATCACGGCCCGTTTCTGTATAAACGATTTCTAATACGTCATGGTCCTTGGCCTTTACATCACGTACTGCATAATCTTTAGGCATATAAGACGGAACTTGTATAGGATAGCCAAATTCCTGCGCGGTACTCTCAATATTAGTTTTAACTAAATCATAATCATCAACTTGATCATACCAACGATAACGATCAGCGAGTTTTTTATTATCATCGATGAGCTCTTTATTATCTACATCTCGTTCAACAGGAACGGTATTACCATTTTTATCAATTAACGGGTATGTAGCACTAACTGGCTGTACGCCAAAGGTGCTTACTGCAGTAGCCATCGCGGCACATAAAACAGCAGATGTTATTAGTTTCTTCATATTCTCTCCTCTTTGAGCGGTTACACACATTTTCGCTTTATTCCAAATAAATTGCTACATGAGCTATCTATTTTTTACAGGCGCCACATGTTCCTTATAGAATTCAGCATCAACTGATTTTACAGATTCTAAGAACAGTAAGGAATATGCCATACCGTCTTTTGTCCACGTAATGCTGCGAATTAGTTGTGCTGCTGGATCCCCGGTGTAAAAGACTTCGCCAGATTCACCTTGTTCAGACCATTCAAAGTCCTTATACTCAGCAGGAACATACGGTACATCTTTTACATCTTCCACTGAATAGCCCATTCTATAAACAAAAATACTACCAGAGTTTCTCTTCCCAACTCGATATATTTGGGAATTTTTTATAAAATATACAACCTCTAATACATCATTTTTGTCTTGCCGCACTGTATAGATTTCATAACCATAAGGGATATAGCTAGGTGCCTCAACCTCATATGGAAGCTTCTGAACTGCCTCTTTTAGTTGTCCCTTAAAAGTATGAGCCTTTTGTGTATTCTCTATAGGCCAATCATGAAAGTGCCACTGTAGGGTATCCATTCTAGGCTCAACATTTTTAAAGTTATGTCCGAGCTTAAGCGTTTTAGTGGATCCAGCCTGATCTGTAGTATCAGGAGTATCTAGCGTTTCTGCTG
>ERZ1674297.424-NODE-427-length-10542-cov-11.267665_pt1 | contig 10542 bp, 7 predicted proteins | sample MGYA00581112_ERZ1674297 | MGnify/ENA primary metagenome ERZ1674297 (study PRJEB41354, sample SAMEA4873322) | human saliva metagenome | biome: human-associated habitat [ENVO:00009003]; feature: mouth environment [ENVO:08000002]; material: saliva material...
TTACTCCCGGTACCGGTCGTCGTCATGGCCTGAAGGATCTGATTCGCCGTGATCCGGTCGTCGAAGCGCTGCCACGCAATTGCGAGGAAACCCGCGACAATAGGAGTCGCGAAGGATGTTCCCTGCATCGTGAGCACTTCTCCGCTGGTGCCGCTGCGCACGATGATCTTCCCCAGCGCGACGGTCTCGACGCCGTTGCCCCAGTTGCTGTATTCGGTCAGCGACCCGTCCGCATTGATGGCGCCCACTCCGCAGATCCCGGACCACAAGGGCAGCGTATCCGCGGGATCTTCGGTGGATTCATTCCCCATCGCGGCAACGACGATGACGCCCCGGGAAATGGCCCGCGCCATGGCCCAGCGCAGATCTTCGTTGTACAGCGGGTAATTACTCGAGATCGAGATGATGTCAGCGCCGTCGTTGATCGCTTGCTCGATCAGCAGCGACGTGTCGGCATCGCCCCGCGCATACACGCCGGCGTTCGCACAGTCGGCACCCACTTCCTCCTCGCTATACCCGAGGTCGTAGGTGTACAGGGTCGCGCCGGGGGCTACGCCGAACTTCGGTGCCACGAGGACCTGGGCAACAGCCGTTCCGTGATCGGCGTTTTCGGGCAGGGACCGGACCGTGCACGGGCTCTTGTTTTCGATCGTCGCGCCGGCCAGCTCAGGAATGTTCGGGTTGACGTGCCCGTCGATCATCGCAATGATCGCGCCCTCGCCCGTGTAGCCCTGGCTATGCAACGAGGCCAATCGATAGTAGGGGTAGTACTCCTGGTCGGCGCCAGTGACCTCGCGGTCAACGGCGTTCGCGGGTGCGGCCGGGACTACGGCAGAACCGACAGCGAGAGCGAGGACACCCGCCCCGAGGGCGCACGCGCGCCCACAGCGCCGCAGACCGAGGGCTGTCACGAGACGTCCTCGTCATCGTCGTCCTTATCGACGACAACCGGCCTGCCGCGCAGGTGCGACAGGATGACGAGGCCGCCGAGGATAGCCGCTCCGAGCACAACAATCCCACAGACGATATAGGTGCGCATCGTCATGATGTTGTCTCGGCTCGTCAGGTGCGGGGAGACCTCTGCTGGCCGATTCGGAACGGGGTGTGCGGCCTGGTCCGGGTGAGGGGGCCCGTACCTCGTGCCGATATCGTCAAAGGTGAGCGCCTCGTAGGGTGCCACGATGCCCCAACCGAGCTCATTCGTGCGCTGATCGGACGAACCGCGCAGCGCGGTCACCTCGAGGCGGTACTTCCACATGTCCGGGGACTCGTTGGGGAACTGCGAGGCAACGAGGGCCGCGAACCCCCCGGCGTAGGCCGTCGCATACGACGAGGAGGGAAGCGGAGTGTCGCCCGAGTACCCACCGACCAGGCAGTCGGCCTGATCAAACCAGGTCGTGTGAATGACAGCGGCGGGTACCGCGAGGTCCACGTGCGCGCCATGCACCTGCTGGTCCGACGCGAAACCGTAGGCATCCGAGGCCGTCACCGCGAGGACACCCTCGTAGGCGGCCGGGTAGACGACCTCGTTATTCTTCTGATCTTGGTAGGTGTTGCCGGTCGACGCGACAACGAGCGCGCGCCCGCGCACTGCCGCAACCGCGGCCTCCAGGTCCGAGTTCGGGTCCTTGGAGGACTGGGCGACGACGATGATCTGCGCACCGTGGTCGGCGGCCCATCGGATCGCGCGGGCCACGCGCGACATGAAGGGCTCCTGCCCCGGCTTGTCAGTGTTTCCCTGCTCGAGGCCGGTTTCGATACGCACCGGCAGGATCTTTGCCTCGGGGGCGACACCAACGAGGCCCGACCCCTTTGACTCGGGCAGCTGCCGAGCAGCGATGGCACCCGCGATTGCCGTGCCGTGCTCGCCGACGTCGACGCGGCCGTCGGTGCCTTCCCCACTCAGGTCAATGCCGGGCAGGACCACAGACGGATCTCCCGAGTTGAAGTGTTCGTTGCCCGCAGCCACGCCGGAATCCACGACCGCGACCGTCACGCCCGCACCGCGAGTGATGTCCCAGGCGCGTCGAACGCCCACCTGATCAAGGATGATGGGCTGCTGCTTGATGTACCGGGGAGAGTCCACCGGACAGGTCTCTTCCTGACGCTGCTCCGGTGCCTGCGTCGGCGCATCCGAAGGTGGCGCCGTGGGGGTGGGACGCACGCTCGGCGTGGGCGCCGGGTCCGCGTGCGCGATCATCGGGCTGAACGCGGAGCCAGCCCCGGCCTCGTCCGAGGAGGAGGCGGGAGCGACGACCGGCGCGAGCGCGAGCCCCGTCACCAGCGCAGCACCGACGAGGCCGTGGCGAAGCGCCCGGATGCGCGCGCGGTCCCAACTCACGAGAGCCCCACTGATGCGGCCGCGGCCTGCGGAGTGAGGTCGGAACCCGGCGGGATGATGTTCGCCCAGGCCTCGGGGATGGTCGAGACCTTGTCCTGGGTCCATCCCAGCGCCTTAATGGGAACCATGGGAGTCGGCCCAAGTGAATGGATGTACCCCTGGTCCGACACGAAGGCGTAAGCCGCCGCCTGGCTGCCCGCAGACGTGATTGCAACAAGCGCGCCGGTGCCACCGGCCACCGTCACGGAGCGGTTCGTGGTCGGCGAGGGGGAGCTCACGGATTCGGGGTCGTACGAGGCCTCCACGGCGCGCTGCTGCGGCATCGTGTACAGGCCGAGCTTGGGCGTCTGAGCGGAAGTCGTCATCTGCGCGCACAGGGCCGTGCGGTTCGAGGCGTCGGCCTTCTGGTCGTCCCACACCGGATCCGAGAAGTCCTCGTAGTCCGGCCAGTCCTCGCCGATAAAGTCCGCGTGGACGGGAGTCACATCCTTGAACATGTCCGTATCGAACTGCCTCGTCGCCGGAGCGTCACGGTACAGGCGCGCGGCAGTGGAGTTGAAGACCGCCAGCTGCGAGGAATTGACGACGAGGTAGGAGTTCTGGACCTGTCCCTTCGTGTCGGTCTGCTCAATGACCGTGCCGATTGTCAGGTTCGCATCCTTGAGGGGACCGGGCAGGTCCGTGGCGGGCGCGCCCGCGTTCGGGATGTCGCTGTAGCTCCACGACTTCAGCGGCGTACCGGAGGGGAAGAGGTCCACCCATTGCGGGTCGGACTCGACGGGGTAACCGATGCGGTTCTGGAACGCGAGGGTCCAGTCGCTCAGGCGGGAATCCGTCTCGTCGATGAGGTACTTCTTCTGGGTCTTGGTATCCACGAAGTAGGTGGTCTTGCCGTGATCCGGGGTGACGAGAGCGGACGTGGCGGGAGTGAGAGGGAAGTTCTGCTCCGGAAGCTTCTGCCCAATCCACGTATGGTGCTTGTCCTCGATGACGCAGGAGAGCCACACATTCGCGAGCTGATCCATGCCCGGCACGTCGTCGGGCACACCGCTCAGGCCGATCTGGGCGCCGCGCGGAATGTCATCCAGGGACGTGGCGCTGGCCGAGACCACCGTCAGGCCGGACTCCTGGGCCAGCAGACGCGCCGTCGTCACGTTCGAGATCGGATGCAGGACACCGTTCGCGAGGAAGTAGCGCGCGCCGGTCGACTTCACATCGACCAGCACGAAGTTCATTCCCGACAGGTCCGGATTCGTGTTGAAGAAGCGCATACCCACCGCGACGACGCACATGACGACTGCGACGAGCACACCCACAAGCAGGGGGCGCACAGGCGAGGGAGGATCAACCTCGCGACCGCCGGGGGTACCCGACGTGAACGCTGTGATCAGGCGATTGCGGTTGAAACGCTGGGCTTCCAGAATGTCTTTACTCGACGGCATGGCTCAGCCCCACATGTAGACGGCGAGAGGGATCAGGACAAAGAGCGAGAGCACCGCGATCGTATCCGCGATGCGCGTCAGGTGTGGACGCGCACGAGGCCCGACGACGTTCGTCACCACGAGGACGAGGGCGGCGGCGATTGCGGACAGGGTGATCCACGGCAGGCTCGACGGGTCAGTTCGGGTCACGAGCGTCGCGGCGATCAGGATCGTGGTGAGGCCGGTCAGGGAGCCGAGGAGGACCTCAACGCGGGCTCGAATCGAGCGGGTTTGCAGGATGAGAGAGACCGATCCGAGGATTGCCAGTGCGAGGGGCATGGACACGGAACGCAGACCCGGCGCGCTCAGCATCGACACCGTCAGGAAGAGCGCGGCGAGGCCACCGCCCGCGCGCAGCGCCACGACGAACACAAAGGACGTGTTCACCTGGTCGGTGACGCCCTGGGCGGGGATCGGTTCGCTGGTATTCGCATCCAGGACTCTCACCGGAATGTGCGCGAGGGCGATCCATGGGGCGATCTGCAGCAGCACGATCACGAGGGCAAAGAGAATGGCGGACACGCCGACCTGGGACAGGGATCCGACCTTCACCAAGAGTCCAGTGGCGGCCATTACCGTTCCAAGAACGAGCGGTGCGGCGATCGAGATCCGGTACTGCTTCGGGAGTGTCAGCATGGCGAGGGACCCAATGAGCAGGCCGACGCCAATGGCAATCCAGCCGCCGGTATCCCACTGGGCCTGCACCAAGCGCAACGCCGATGCGGCGGTCAGGAAGGGGACGGTGTGCGCGAGAGCGATGCCGGAGGGCCCGGCGTACTTGCGTGTCACGACCGCGGAGGTACCGGTCACAAGAAGCGCAGCCACAATACCGATCGCGCCGTAGACGTAGTTGAAGAAGGCGACATTCTCGGACTGCATCGAGGAGATGGCGTCCTGCGGCGTGGTCGCCAGGAGGACGGCGGCAACGAAGATCAGTGCGGCAGCGGCCAACGCGGCGAACGTGCGAGCATCGTCACGCGTCCAAGGGGTGGACACTCTTTCGACGACTTGGCCGACGGCTTCTGTGAGATCGTCGTAGACCATGTCGGCGGCACCTTCACCGAGAGGTTCGAGTATCAGCGCAGCACCAGCACGCACTCCCTGCGCGGCCAGGGGCTTCGACTGATCGAGGAGACGACCCGACGCGGTACGCACGGCGAAACCATCGTTTGTGGGCTGATCACTGAAAGCGCCAACGGATTCAACGAGTCCGGGCAGGAGCTCCACCAGTGGAATCGACTGCGGGATCGTCACATCGGTCCGATCCACGCCAAAGGTGATCGTGAGTGGAATCAGCGCCACTCCACGAGATGCTTTCGTTGCCATTGGATCCTCCCGGTTGCCGCGTGATGGGGTCTGTGGCGACACGACACAACCCTGTAAGTCTAGGTTGTCGGTCAGATTTTGTCATGATTTTTGCGTAACATCAAAAAAAGAGATGAAAACATGGTTAGTATTCATGTGTCCCCATGCTCTCACGCATCCCCGCGAGAGAGTTCACTCATACAAATGGAGGTTCACATGGCAGACCAGCGGGCCGTAGATGGCGCCCTTGCACAGGGCGTCTCCGCGATTGAGTCCACCTACAACGACCTGCAGGGCCACTTCCGTCGCCTCGAGGGCGACCTGTCGACCATCGGCAGCTCGTGGCAGGGCAGCGCCTCGGTTCAGTTCACCCAGCTGATGCAGCAGTGGCAGGACAACGCGGCGAAGGTTAACCAGGCTCTTCAGGAGCTCGCGGACAACCTGCGTGGCACCGACAAGGCAATGCAGGCCAACGAGGCCGACACCGAGGGCTCGTTCGCGCAGATCCTCGGCGGACTGTGAGAGATTAAGACAGGAGACTGAAGATGGATTTCCAGGTAAATTACGGCGCTCTCGATGGCGCTGCCGCCGACATCAAGTCCGGCGCCTCCAACCTGCAGGGCTGCCTCGATGACCTCGAGAACACGCTGAACCAGCTGCGTTCCTCGTGGGAAGGCCAGGCTCAGGAAGCCTACAACGCCGCTCAGGTCAAGTGGAACCAGGGCCTCGAGGGCCTGAAGGACGTCCTGTCCCGCACCTCCGCGGCCGTGGACTCCGCTCGTTCCAACTACCAGCAGACGGACCAGGCTAGCGCCGCCCGCTTCTGATAGCACCGCGCACACGCGCATCTGGAGGGGCCACCCCATCGTTGGGGCGGCCCCTCCCTCGTATTCACGCACATCGCCGCCGAGTGAAGAAACACCCATCGTGAGGGCAACTCCCTCGCCTATCGACCGCATTATTTGAAATTAACCGAATGACACAAAATCACTCACTGCGGGGCCCATATCGACACACAGAGAGGCTCACAGCAGAGATTGTGGCGTGTCCCTCATTCATTATTTGTTTAGCGACTGTTCATCGCTGTGCCTAACTGTCAAAGGTGTTTTGTGGCGGTTTGAGCATCCTCCTGTTCGCATCATGCTCCGCTCACAGATTCCCACCTGCACGAGCACCACAGCACCCACGGGCTCGCCATCACAACGCCTCACCACCACTCCACTCACACCTGCGGAACAACGCCTGCAGCCCCGTAGAAACGAGATCCCGCCGCGACTTGGTCGCAGCGGGATCATCGACGAGAAAACGTGTCAGTGCACGGAATCAGCATCCGCGAGAACGATCGTGGCACGACGATCAGCGATGACGATTTCGGTTCCGGCGGGCACTTCGACGGCCTGCCCGCCTGCAAGAGCCGCGATGCGGCCGTCTGGCGTGCGAATCTCCGTACCGTTGGCAGAGAATGCGTCCTCGATCCAGGCACCGGTGGCAGTCGGCCCGATGCGCATGTGCGTGCGCGACAGCGACAGGGTGTTATCCGGCACGATGATGGAACGGGTACCTTCGACGGGCGCGGGCCTGCGGCCGATGGTGAGAGGCTCGTCGATCAGCTCGCGCTGTCCGGAATCGAAGATGATCCACAGCAGCTGGGGACGGGCGGCTGCAGCGGGAGCGCCCCACTGCGACCTGCCGGTGTCACCCCACTGAGCACCACCCTGCGCGCCATGCGTCTGCTGGGCCGCAAATGCCTGCTGGGCGGCCTGGCCGGCCTGGACCGCGCGGCGGCTGGGCGGCGGGGCGGGCACGCCCGCTGTGGTGCCATTGGCGGCGTGGTAGGGCATGGTTTCAAACGACGGCTCGGAGTACGAGGCCGGGGCTGCCTGGGAATAGCTGGGCTGAGCGGGCGCTTGCTGGGCGGGAGCACCCCAGGGATCTTGCGCACTGTGCGCGGGAGCTGCGGGCACACCGGACGCCTGAGCCGAGAACGTAGGCACACCGGACTCCGGGGAGGAGAAGGTGGGCACCGATGGGACAGCGGGAGCCTGCGCAGCGGGCGCGGGAGCTGCGGGCACGCCAGAAGCCGGAGCCGAGAACGTAGGCACGCCGGAAGCCGGAGACGAGAACGTTGGCTCCGACGGAACGGCGGGAGCCTGCGCAGCGGGCTGCTGGGGCGCGGGTCGGTGCGTGTCGGGAATGCCCTGCGGCGGCACCGCGGGGACGGACGGCACCGCCTGCGGCGCACTGTAGTTGGGCCCGTAGGGGTCGTTAGCACGCTGTCCGGGTGCCGCATAGTCGATCGCGGCCTGCGGCACGGGGGTCAGAGGAGCGCTCGGCGCCCCCCACTGGCCCGGGGAGCTAGCCGGATGAACGCCATCGAAACCGTTGGGCGCCTGGCCGGGTCGGGGTCGCTCGTAGTAGCCAGCCATCCCAGCCTCGCCGGGGCCTGCCGCGAGCGCTGCATGCTTGCGCAGGTCGACGAAGCGAGTGCGGGTAGGGCCGGTCAGCCAGGTGCGGCCATCGCGGGCCATCGCGAAGCACGCGAGGGGTCCGACGATCGTGATCTGGAGCAGTGCGGTGAGGGCCGTGTAGCCCATCGCAGCGCCGAGGGAGGGAGTCTGCGTGTCATCGTCATCGCGGATGAGGCACACGTGCATGGCCGCCATACCGGGGGTGCGGCCGGTAGCACCGAGCATGATTCCGGCGGCAATCACGGCCTCGATAGTGATGAGCGTGATCGTCAGGGGCGTGAAGTAGACGAGCCACGTCGCCGCGAGGAGTACTCCGAGGACGAGCATGTCGATGACGTAAGCGCCGACGAGCCGCGAGGGGACTGCGGGCGCGAACGGAGTCTTTGTGGTGTCAGGCATTACAGGACCGCCCTCCAAGCGAACAGGAAGAGACCCGAAGACATAACCGCCGCGGGTAGAAGTGCGAAGGTGCAGAAGGTTTGAGTGAAGTCGAGGATCGTGCCGATGAGGGCGGCGTGCCCCTTGGGCTCCACGAGGCTGGTCATGACGACCGTGACAATACCCACGATGATGAGGATACACAGGGGAACGAGCGGATAGAGCCAGCCATTGTCCCTGGGGATCTTCAGCCAGTCACCGAGGAGCAGCGTACAGAGGAGTACGCAGGCAGCCAGGCGCGGGAGGATATGCCCAAGGTGGGAGCGGGTGGCCCGCGGCGCGGTGAGCAGCACGATGATCGCGGCGATCAGGAGGACGAGGCTCGCGACCCCCTGTCCCATGTCCGCGGCAGGCTTCGCCAGGGGCGGCAGCTGGGTGCCGCCGACGAGGACGAACACGGTCGAGGCGACGATCAGCAGGGTGTTGCGCGCTTCGGTATGCCCGAGGACAACCGCCATGCGTCCGCCGGTGACGGGACTGGGTTTTTGGACGGGAGGCTGGCGAATACGCGACGCGATTGTCTGCACGGCGGAGGCGTCGACGAGTTGGCTATCGGGGACGCGCAGCGCCAAACGGGGAGCCATGAGGAGGAGGTAGACGCCGACCGCGACGGACAGGGGCGCGATGCGAATGAGCGAAAAAGCGGGAAGGGCACCGATGGTGACGAGAGCCGTAGCACACACCCAGGCGAGCAGGGCACTAAGGGCCGAGGGGGTCACAGTCAATGACACGACCGCCAGGGAAACGATGAGAGCGACCCAGACACCAACAACGGGGGCGATCGTCAGCGCGTGGACGTCCGCAACGGAGACAAAGCCGATCGCACTGTAACCGGCGAGGGCGGGCAACAGAAGCAGCATCGTGGGGCGCGAGCGCACCTTACGCGACACAAACAGGGGGACGACCGCACTGATGCAGCACACGAGCGCACAAGCGGCGCGCACCCACACGGGAATCGAGGAGATGATCCTGGCCCACGAAGGCCCATCTTCGACATGCTCGTATCCGACCAGGGCAGCATCGCCTAAGAGAGGCAGGAGGCACAGGGAAGAAACAGCGCCAAGAATGAGGAAGCAGAAGCCGACGAGCGCCAGGGTGGGCGCGAGCCACTGGTTTTCATGGCGGGCCGAGGCCTCGTTGAGTTGCTGAGCGGACAGAACACGGCTGGACAGGGCAATCGTCGAACCGGCGGGGAGGTCACGTCCCAGGACCGCGGAACCGTCGAGGGGGCGTCCGTCCGCATAGGAAACACGCACGGAGGGGAGGGACAGATCTATCTCCAGCATGGCGCACAGGCCCGCGACCGTCGTCCCTTCCGGGGCGGCGAAATCGGAGGTGCCATCGGAGTCGATAACAGTCACTGACACCATGGTGGCGCTCATGTAACCTCCGTTCTCAGGTAAACAACAGTGCCCAGTGTAATGCACCGACGCTAACCGCCGGTTAAAACTTGGAAGTCCACTCAGCTACACTGGGTGCAGTCGCATCGAAAACATACGCGCACAGCGCGAGGAGACCTCATGGTTACACGCAGAAAACGGCGGAGTGCCGCGGTTCCGGAGCAGCCCTCCGGCAGCCTCGCTATCCAGATGCCGCCGGAGAAGGCCGAGCCCGCATCGATGGGTAACGTCCTCATGATGGTCGTGCCCATGCTGGGTTCCACGGGCGTCATGGTCTTCATGGCCATACAAAACGGCGGCAACAACAACCGCTCGATGCTGATGGGCGGCGGCATGCTGGTGGCCATGCTGGGCATGGTCGGCTTCAACATGTATCGCCAGTTCTCCCAGTACCGCACGCGCGTGGTGACGCAGCGCCGCGAGTACCTCTCCTACCTGGCGGAGACCCGCGACGCGGTGCGCAAGGTCGCGAAGAAGCAGCGCGCCTACTACAACTGGGTGTACCCCGACCCCAATGCTCTGGTGACGCTGGCGGCCAACGGCTCGCGCCTGTGGTCGCGCGAGGGCGGCACCTACGACCTCTTCGCTTTCCGCTACGGGTCCGGCACGCAGCCCCTCGGTCTGGTGTTTGAGCGGCCCCCGATCGACCCGATGACGGAGATGGACGTCGTCTGCCTCTCGGCGATGGAGCGTTTCATCGACGTGCACGACCACACGGATAACGTGGGTAAGTTCCTTTTCCTCGGCGACTTCAGCCACGTTGAGCTCGCGGGCGAGGGCGAGGCCGTCTACGACGAGATGCGCGCGATCATGATGCACCTGGCGTGCTTCATCGACCCGTCGAAGCTCAAGATCGCCGTCCTGTGCTCGGCGGATCGCCTGGGCGAGTGGGAATGGGTCAAGTGGATGCCCCAGGCCCGCTCCTCCATCGTGCGCGACGCAGTGGGCCCGGCACGCATGATCTCGACCGACCCCGCGGAGCTCGCGGAAATGATCGGCACGGACATCGCGATGCGCGGCCCCTTCCAGTACGGCGATGAAATCCCCGCGTACCCGCACCTGCTGCTGGTGTGCGACGGGGCTGAGTTCCCGGCCTCGTCCCCCTTCGG
>ERZ1674297.431-NODE-434-length-10452-cov-5.778013_pt1 | contig 10452 bp, 7 predicted proteins | sample MGYA00581112_ERZ1674297 | MGnify/ENA primary metagenome ERZ1674297 (study PRJEB41354, sample SAMEA4873322) | human saliva metagenome | biome: human-associated habitat [ENVO:00009003]; feature: mouth environment [ENVO:08000002]; material: saliva material...
CGGCTCTTGCGCCAAGGACGAACCCCAGTCGGGAAAAATCAATACGGAGGCAGTCGATAATGGACCCCGTGTCAATGTACCTCTCCAGCTCGATGCTGAGGTAAGTGAATTCGTCGATCCTCAGACCGCTAAGAGCGCCCGCGCATTCAATAGCCCCCAGAGCCCTGTCACTGTGAAGGATGGTGCTAATGCCGAGCTCGATGATGATCTCAATGTGACGGCTACGAAGCAGAAGGTCCTCTCTGCTCTGCGCGCTAAGTTCATCGAGGCTAATCCCACGATCGACGTCGTCCTGCATATCGAGTGTGGCTCTCTGGTCGCTAACGTAGCCTCTACGATGACCTACGAAGCTCCCCTCGGTCGCTACCGCCACAATACGGATGTTGCTTTGCCCTCAGCTTTAGCTACTGCTCTGGCTTCCGCTAATGGTACGGTCACGGTCTACACCGGTGGTACGGGCTATGACGCTACGACGGAAAGCTTCACGGTGGATCCTGTGATGGAGGAAATCAGCCTTACTTCGGCTACTGCTACTCCTGTCAACCTCCCTATTCTCTACGCTTCTTCGCCCATTCAGGTGAAGATCAATAGCGGTAAGCTTCTTCCCGTCGGTGTTAGCACCAGCCAGCTGAAGCCTCAGGGCTCACTCCTCCTGGTGACCTTCCGTAATAACATGGACCAGGATGTTACCTTCGATGGTATCACCGCGGTTACGAACAACTACTTCGGTCCCAACAACGATTCGAAGCCCGCGCTCCTCAAGCTCAAGGGCTCGAAGAACGCTGCTACGGAGCTGACTACGGAAGCCGCCAAGTACACCAGTGAGTACAGCACGGCTACGGGTAATAGGGCTAAGGCTTACACCTACTTCTATAAGGACTTCGCTGCGGCTGGCTTTACCGTCGCTCGTGGTGGTGCTCGCTCTGATAAGGCTGTGGTCTTCTGGGGATATAAGGGGGATGCTCTCCCCGTAGCTCCAGCATCGGCTAATAGACTCGATGACAATGGTCTGCTTCTTAATGCTGCTACGGGTCTGATCCATATCTACGCTCAGAATGCTCAGGCTGGTGGTCAGGTCATCGCTCGTCCTAACTATAGCGTCGCACCTATCGGTGGTGCTAACTTTGCTCCTGCCGATGGTAAGGCTTACACGCTGAACTGCGAATTCTACACGCAGCCTCGTCAGGCTCTCGGCTATCTCGATAAGGGGTATCTCTATAAGGATGGCACGTGGAAGCACTATGATATCAATGGTCCTACGAATAACCCCACTGTATACAATGGTATGACCACTGTACCTCTGGCATCCTCTGCCGAGGCAGCAGAAGTGCTCAATGGCAATGTGACGACCCCTGAGGGTAAGATGTTCGTGATGGATAAGGCTTGGCTCAACCTGACCAGCCTCCTCAATCCTATTGAGTTCAGCGAAGACGCAAGTAGCCATCGCTTCAAGGACTTCAGTGATGCGTTTGATAAGGGGACTTCGGGTGTCCACTATCGTGCCCACATCTATAAGGAAGTACTTCCCTATAAGGCTACGAATGACGATACATCAGACTTCACGAACGCTGAATTCATCGGTGCTGACTATGTCCAGAAGGATCAGCCCAGACAAGAAGGTAAAATTGGCCAGGCTTATCGTCAGCTCTACATAGCTCCTCGTAATGCTACTACCGGTGCTCAGCCCCGTAGCAAGTACCAGACGGTCATGCGCTACCTTACCCGCGCTAACAAGGGCGGTGATGGTAACATCTACGTAGGTCCTCTCGTCATGGAGTCTATCTACCTCGGGAAGTACTTCTATGGCAATGTGATGACGACGCCTCTGCTCGTGACTCGTGGTGCTGCACGTCCCTTCACCTACATCCAGGAGGGGGGTAGTTTCTTCGCCAACGCTGAGGCTACGCGTGACCTAGTCACTCGTGTTCTGCTCAATGCCAAGACGATGAACAATATCTCGGAATCTCTGGTCCTGCAGCCCTATGCCACTGTGGTTAGTCACGCTACGAACCAGGGTATCCAGCTCCTCCACTGGGGGGCAATCGATGGTGAGTGGGAAAAAGCTGTGATGAACCTCGGTAACAATCGCCAGGCTGTCGTAGACTACGGTAACAACGTCTTCAACAACGTCACCAGACTCTCTCGCGTCAACCGCTTCTACGGCTACAATGGCTACAATGGTGGTATCCTCGCTCTCTGGCGTAATACGGCGCTGACGCCTCCTGACGACAAGCGTGGTGTCTTCCGTAACCTCACCTATCAGCCCCTGCGTACTTACTCTACGACGTACCAGGGTAACAAGGGTTATTAGTCCTAGTAGGGTCTGTAAGCCCTCTTAAATAATACCCCTTATATATAAGGTATAAGATCTCAGTCCCCGCACCCTTCCTTAGGGTGTGGGGACTGATGCATATGAGTAGATAGGTAAAATACTTAACTTTGTGTGAGGGGATTCCCCTCCCAACTTATTGATCATAGAATGATAAGCTATGAGTAAGCATCCCTTCCGTGGGATGGGTGTGGCGCTGGTCACGCCCTTCACCGAATCGCAAGAGGTCGACTACAAGAGTCTGGAGCGCCTCCTCGAACATCTGCTCCGTGATGGGGCTACAGACTTCATCGTCATCCACGGGACGACGGGCGAGTCGCCCTGCCTCACGCGTCAGGAGCGTCAGCGAGTCACCGACCACATCGTCGAGCAGGTCGCAGGACGCTGCCCGCTGATGATAGGCCTTGGGGGTAACAATACCCGCGAGACGGCAGAGCGCCTTCGTGAGCTAGACCCCGGTGGTCTCTCTGGTGTCCTCTCGGTAGTACCCTATTACAACAAGCCTTCGCAGGAGGGGATGTACCGTCACTTCGCCCACCTGGCCGAGGCGAGCCCGCTTCCGCTGGTGCTCTACAACGTGCCTGGGCGTGTCGGGGTGAATATGGCTCCCGACACTGTCGTGCGCTTGGCGCGGGACTTCGATAATATCATCGGGATCAAGGAGGCGTCGGGCTACCCTCAGCAGGCGGCACAGATCACCGCATGCGAGCTGCCCGAGGACTTCGTCGTCCTCTCGGGTGATGATGCGCTCACCGTGCCCTTCATCCAGAATGGTGCTGTGGGCGTGATCTCCGTAGTGGGGAATGCCTATCCCCGTCTCTTCTCCCACCTGACGCACCTCGCGATGGAGGGGCATATCAATGAGGCCGACATGATCCAGACGGAGATGCGTGCCATCAATACCCAGCTCTTCCAAGAGGGCAATCCCGTTGGGATCAAGGCCCTGCTCTATCTCATGCGTCTCATCGACAGTAATAGCCTGCGCCTACCCTTGGTCGCTGCGAGCCCTGAGCTCTCCGAGCGCCTCGATGCTACGCGCAAGGCTCTCGACATCTACGCCTCCCACCTCTTTGCCTAAGTGAGCCCGACGATAGAGATCTGCGACAGCTATTGGACGCTCGCCGAGCCCAGCGAAGGAGAGTTCTCTGAGAAGAGAAGTAAGTTCCTCGCCTACGCCTATCCCGTGACGACCGAGGAGGAGGCGCTGGAGCGTGTGCGCGAAGTGCGTGCCCGCTACTACGATGCTCGCCACGTGTGCTGGGCTTATCGTCTGGGCTCTACGGGTGAGCCTTATCGTGCGAATGATGATGGCGAGCCCTCGGGGACGGCAGGTAAGCCCATTCATGGTATCCTCGTCTCGCTGGGACTGACGGAGGTCATCGTCCTCGTCGTGCGCTACTTCGGTGGCGTGAAGCTTGGTACGAGTGGCCTCATCGAGGCGTATCGCGAAGCAGCCTTGGCTGCTCTCACTGATGCACCCCGCCGTGAGTGCATCCTTACTGAGCGCATTCGCCTGACCTTCAGCTATGAGCTGATGGGCCCCGTGATGCGCATCGTCAAGGAAACCGAGGCTCGCGTCGTCGTGCAGGATTTCAGAGAGTCCTGCTTCCTTGAGCTTGAGCAGCGCCAGGGGTGTGCCACCGAGCTCCGCTCCCGTCTGGAGCAACTCTATGGAGTGACTCTCCTCTCCGAAGCCCCCGATTCCACCCATTCCGAAGAATAGTATCCTATCATATAGATGGAAGAGAATATACCTACTCCTGAGCCGGAGGCTATAGGCCAACTCACGGACGACGTTGCAGAGCTCAAGGCGAAGTCTGTCTCAGGCTTCGGCTGGTCAACAATCCAGCAGATCGTCGGGCGTGTGACCACCTTCGTGGTGAACCTCGCTCTGGCGCGCCTTCTCGTGCCGGAGGACTTCGGTACGCTCGCCGTATTGGGGATCTTCCTCGCTATCTCCGCCCAACTCGCTGATATTGGCTTTGGGAGCTCGCTGACGCGCTCGGAGCGTGTCGATGATGCTGACCTCTCGACGATCTTCTACTACAACATCGGGATGAGTAGCCTGCTCTACCTCATCCTCTTCATCGCAGCACCATGGATCGCGGACTACTTCCGCAATCCTATCCTAGTCTCCGTCCTGCGTGTGATCTCGCTGAGCGTGGTCATCAACTCGCTGTGCAGTATACAGGCGATCTTGGTCTGGAGACAGATGGAGTTCCGCAAGGATATGCTTATTCAGCTCGCTACGGGCGTGCTGTCTGGGCTGACGGGTATCGTGATGGCTTACTTCGGCTATGGCTACTGGGCACTGGTAGGTATGGGACTTGCCAACTCGATCGTGCGCCTCATCGGCTACTGGTGCTCGTCCCCTTGGCGGCCTAAGCTGATCTTCAGCATGGAGAAGCTCAAGCTTCACTTTGGTTACGGCTCGCGTATGGTCGGCGCTGGGATGATCACCACGCTGTACAACAACCTGATGACGATCCTCATCGGGCGCTACTTCTCGCTGTCGACCCTCGGGCTCTATGGCAATGCTAACGCCCTATATATCGTCCCTGTCTCGGTCATCGCTGACCCCATCAACAAGGTGACTTTCCCCGTCTTCGTGCGCTTCCAGAATGATAAGGAGCGCCTTCGTGCGGGCTATCGTCGTGTGATGCGCCTCCTATTCCAGCTCTCTTGCCCGCTGATGATGGCGCTGGTCGTGCTGGCTAATCCCCTCTATCACTTCCTCTACGGGGATAAGTGGATGGCGGCTGCACCTTACTTCCAGATCCTCTGTATCTGCGGGATCCTCTTCCCCATCAACTCCTATAATATCAATCTCCTTGAGGCCAAGGGCCGCAGTGATCTGCACCTCCGTCTGGAGATTATCCGGCGTATCATCGGGGTCGCTGCAGCCTTCATCGGCTTGCAGTTCGGTATCTTCGGGCTACTATGGAGTACGGCGATTACACAGGTGATCTTCCTCTTCATCAATAGCCATTACTCGGGGCGATTCATTGACTATCCCCTCGGTCAGCAGCTGGGCGAGCTCTTCCCCTTCGCGCTGATGAGTGCGGCTGCCGGAGGCCTTCTTTGGGGATTAGATACCTATGCATTATCATCACTTGCCGACTTTTGGCGTTTATCTATTGGGAGTACAGTATTAGGGCTGACCTATCTCCTCTTGGTCTACCTCTTTGCCCGTGAAGACTACCTCTACGTATGGGGGCTGGTGCGCCACTATGTGCTGCGTCGCCCCGCTACCCAGTCCTGACAATTTGTTATCTTTGTAGCCATTGGTCTACAATACATTGTATCACGTCCATAATCATAGAATGAGAATTATGAAGAAGATCATCTTGGCCTCTCTGGCACTTGTGGCAGTTGCTTCGCTGAGCTCCTGCGGTGCGAAGAAGAGCGCTTATCGTAAGGCCTACGAGCAGGCTAAGCAGCGTGAGGTCGCTACTCAGAGCACCACACCAGCCGTACAGTATGAAGCTCCTGCAGCTGCTCCTGCTGTCCCCGTGACCGTACGCAAGGAGCGTGTCACGACTTACCAGGGCGAAGATGCTACCCGTCTGAAGCGCTATAGCGTAGTCGTAGGTAGCTTCCAGAATCCTACGAATGCTCGCAACCTCAAGGATCGTATGGTCCAGGCTGGCTACAGCGCCGTCCTCGCTACCAACGACGTAGGTATGCTGCGTGTCATCGTAGCCAGCTTCGATACGCGTGAAGAAGCTGTTGCAAGCCGTGACGCTATCAAGGCTCGCTTTGCTCCTGACTTCAAGGATGCATGGCTCCTGGAAAACGATAACTAATCAGACTTTATAGCCCCCGCCCCAATCCCTGGGGCGGGGCTACCTATATCTATATGGAGATACTACAGAGCTACTCGCTACGTGAGCACAATACCTTCGGTATTGATGCCCAGGCTGACTGGTTTATCCCCTTCACCAGCATCGAGGATCTCCAGCTATTGAGCCGTGACGAGTACTTCCAAGAGTGTCGCTGTATCACTATTGGTGAGGGAAGCAACCTGCTCTTCCTCACCAATTTTCATGGGATCGTACTCCACTCGGTGATCCAAAGCATCGAGCGTCTCGCTGAGACGGCTGATACGGTCGACCTCCTTGTCGGCTCAGGCGTCAAGTGGGACGACTTCGTAGCCCAGATGGCCGAAGCCGAGCTCTACGGCGTCGAGAACCTCTCCCTCATCCCAGGCGAAGTCGGTGCTGCTGCCGTGCAGAATATCGGGGCCTATGGCGCTGAGATCTGCGAGGTCATCCGCGAGGTGCACACGGTGCATCGTCGTACGGGTGAGGTGCGTCACTTCGCTGTCGAGGAGTGCAACTACAGCTATCGCCATAGCTTCTTCAAGGAGCCCGAGGCGGCTGACTACATCGTCACGCACGTCCTCCTTCGCCTCTCCAAGCACCCCCATCTGAAGCTCGACTATGCTGACCTCCGTCAGCGCGTGGAGGCTCGCACGGCGACGCCTACCGCCCGTGATGTACGTGACGAGGTCATCCGCATCCGCCAAGAGAAGCTCCCCGACCCGAAGGTCTTGGGCAACGCTGGTAGCTTCTTTATGAACCCCATCATCTCGGCCGAGGCTTTTGAGCGCCTTCGTGAAGCTTATCCCGAAGCACCGCACTACGATCTCCCCGACGGACAAGTGAAGGTCCCTGCAGGCTGGCTCATCGACCGCTGTGGTCTCAAGGGCTATCGTCTCGGGCATGCCGCCGTCTATGAGCGTCAGGCACTCGTCCTCGTCAATGCTGATGGCGAAGCTACGGGGCAGGATATCGCTCGCTTGGCTGAGTATGTGCAGGAGCAGGTCGCAGAGCGCTTTGGCCTACAGATCACCCCTGAGGTGAGGTACATCTCTTAGATAGCCACCCTTCACCTCGCTGCTTATTCACCTAACTACTCGCTCTACCACGCACCCTCTCTCACTCGATAGAGAAGGTGTCTCTTTGCCGTGGTAGCTCTCCCTCCTACTTACATGAAGGTAATTCTTCTCGGTACGGGCACCAGCACTGGTATCCCCGAGGTAGGCTGTGGCTGCCCTGTGTGCCATAGCTCGGATGCTCGTGACCGTCGTCTGCGCACCTCTGCCCTCATCATCACCGAGGGTGGGAAGCGTATCCTCATTGACTGTGGCCCAGACTTCCACTACCAAGCCACACGTCTCGGTATCGATCGTATCGATGCTATCCTCTTGACTCACGAGCACTACGACCACACGTTCGGTCTGGACGATGTGCGTACCATCGCGTGGCGTCAGGATATCCCCATCTACGGGCAGCAACGCGTCCTCGACTCGGTGCGTGCTCGTATGCACTACGTCTTCAGTGACCATCCTTACCCAGGGACGCCTCGCTTCACCCTCTGCCCGATAGAGGAGGGGAGTGATGTCTCCTTTGAGCTCTTCGGTGAGCGTGTCACGCCCATCTCGCTGGCGCATGGCTCGCTACCTATCGTAGGCTATCGTATCGGCGAGGTGAGCTACATCACCGATATGAAGACCATCGAGCCCAGCGAATGGGCTAAGGTCAGTGGCTCACAGCTCCTCGTCATCAATGCCCTGCGCTATCAGCGTCCGCACCCCAGCCACCAGTCGGTGGAGGATGTCGAGCGCCTGCTGCCTGAGCTTGCCGTTCGCCCCAAGCTGACCCTTCTCACGCACCTCTCGCACCATGCCCCTTCGCATGCCCAGCTGGAGGCTATGCTCCCCGAAGATCTGCAGCCTGCTTACGACCAAGAGTATATCGTGGTCGACGAAGCGGGCCCCCGTATCCTCCCTCTCCCAGCGTATGTAGAGCCCTACAGCTACCGCGATATGGGTCGTATCGCCTATGCTGATGCGTGGGCACTGCAGAAGGAGCTCTTCGAAGCCCAGCTGAAGGCTAAGCACGAGCACCGCCCCACGGAGTCCTTCCTCCTCTTCTGTGAGCACAATCCCGTCTTCACTATGGGCCTCCATGCCGATGCGACGAATATGCTGATGAGCAAGGACTTCCTCCGTGAGAATGGCTACGACTTCTTCTCCGTCGAGCGCGGGGGGGATGTCACCTACCACGGCCCTGGGCAGATCACTGGCTATCCCATCCTCGATCTGGAGCGCTTCGGTCTCGGGCTGAAGGCCTATATCGAGCTGCTGGAGCAGTCGGTCATCGAGCTTCTCGCCTTCTTCAAGATCGAGTCGGGGCTGAAGGATGGCGCTACGGGCGTGTGGCTCGATGTCGGCGATCCCCAGCGCGAGCGTAAGATCTGTGCTATCGGCGTGAAGAGCAGCCGCTACGTCACGATGCACGGCTTCGCCCTCAATGTCAACACCGACCTCGCTCCCTTCCAGCTCATCAATCCCTGTGGCTTCAAGGAAGGCAAGGTCGCCTCTATCGCTGGCGAAGTGGGTCATGAGGTGGACTTCACCGTAGCTAAGCATCTCTTAGCTTCGATCCTCCATCGTCGTCTTGCAGCCCTCCTTCCTCCGCGTTTCTAATCCCCCCAATCCCTCCCTTTTACATCCCCATCACTCACATCATATCCTATGACTACTGAGTTCAATCTCTCTACACCGCCGCTCCTTTTCTCGGCGATCTCTCTCATCCTCCTGGCTTATACCAACCGCTTCCTCTCCTATGCCTCCACGGTGCGCAGCCTCAAGGAGCGCTACGAGAATAACCCCGAAGGTGAGCCGACCTCCCTCAAGCAGATCGAGAACCTCTACCGCCGTCTCGACCTCATCCGCTGGATGCAGGTGCTCGGTGCGTCGAGCCTGCTGGTCTCGCTCGTGGCTATGTTCCTCTACTACCTGGAGTGGAACGTCGCTGGTGGCGTCGTCTTCGGCGTCGGTATGGTCCTTCTGGCGCTCTCGCTCTGCATCTGCATCTGGGAGATCCAGATCTCGGTGAAGGCCCTCAACCTTAGCCTCCAGTCCATCCGTCGTGAGCGCAGTGGCTCACTTCGTCAGCGCCCCGATGATGAGACCCTCCAGCGTGAGAAGTCTCGCAGCAAGCGCAAGAAGAACCGCGACAATAAGGAGGGCAAGGAAGCTTCTTCCCAGCCCGCAGCTCCTGCTCAGCCTCAGGAGAAGCAGCCCAACCAAGGTCAGCAGGGTGGTGGTCGTCAGCCCCGTCAGGAGCGTGGCGAACGCAATGACCGCAATGAGCGCCGTGAGCAGAATCGCCAAGAGCGTAACAACGACCAGTCCGAGCGCCCTGCTCGCGAAGGTCGTGGCAATGGCAACAACGGCGGTAACAACAATGGTAATGGTGGCAATAACAATAACGGCAACGGAGGCAATAACAACGGCAACAACCGCCGTCAGCGCCCCGAGCGCCCCGAGCGTCAGGAGCGTCAGGAGCGTCAGGAACGTCCCGAGCGCAATAGCGAAGCTACTCAGCAGTCTGCCTCTGAGGTAGCGCCTGCAGCTACGACGCCTGCCGAAGCACCCGCTGAGCGCCAGCCCCGTGCAGAGCGAACAGAACGCAATGATCGCCCCGAGCGTAGCCAGCAGCAGTCCGCTGAAGGTCAGCAGCGTGAGGACCGCCGTCCCCGTCAGCAGGAGCGCCAGCAGCGCCCCCAGCAGGAGGCGACGCCCGTAGCTCGTCCTGCCGAAGCCCACGCAGCTACCCCCGCACCAGCTCCACAGCCCACGCCTACACCAGCGACTACTCCCGCTCCCGTCGTGCAGGAGCAGCGCCCTGTGGCTCAGCCCGAGCGCCCCGCAGTCCAGCCTGCCGAGCGTCCTGCTCGTCCTATGAGCTACGAAGAGGCTGTTGCCCGTCAGCGTGAAGCCCAGGAGTCCGCAGCGAAGCCCGCTACGCCCTCCGTGCCCCACACCAACGAAGAGGAATAGTCCTTAGGGCTACGTCCCTTCCTCCCCATACGAGTCATTCGGCTCCTTCACCCAACGCAGGGTGGAGGAGCCGAATGCGTTTATAGCCCATCCTTGAGGGGGAAGATTCGTCCTCGTAGGGAAGGGTGATATGAACCTATATGGGTCGGCGGGCGAACCTATAGGAGACTGTTGCCGCGAGTCCTGCCCTCTATTAAAGTGCTAAGGCATCGCACGCCCAGCTCCCCGATATACCTCTCCGAAGAGACACACAAGCCCTTCGCCTTATTGC
>ERZ1674297.437-NODE-440-length-10337-cov-7.415094_pt1 | contig 10337 bp, 14 predicted proteins | sample MGYA00581112_ERZ1674297 | MGnify/ENA primary metagenome ERZ1674297 (study PRJEB41354, sample SAMEA4873322) | human saliva metagenome | biome: human-associated habitat [ENVO:00009003]; feature: mouth environment [ENVO:08000002]; material: saliva material...
CTTTTATTAGTTCGTTTTGCTCAACATATGTTCCTTTTTGTTGAACACGTGTTCGTTTTTGCTCGTTTTTACGTCTAGCCTCTCCGCTCTTAATGCCTGCGAGCCTACGTTTTTCGCGGAGTTCTTCGTTTTTAACTTTTCGAAATTCAAGGCGCCGTGTTAAGCTCGGAGACCAAAAATATTCATCATCACAAGCTAATAATTCATAGTCTGAAATCAATGAATTTACGAACAAAAATGAACACATTGAACATAACTCATTTTGTTCAAACGCATGTTCATTTTGTTTGAACACATGTTCAACACATGTTAAATTTTCTTTATTTTTTACTCCTAACTCATTATCAAGAGCAAGGAATGTATATCTTTTTAATGGTAGTTTGTAATCTTCATATGATGCTAGCTTTTCAAGAATAATCCACCACCATGCATACGCGATCATTCCATATTCAGATATCATGGCCACTATCTTAGGGTCGCTGCTCGCTGTAACATCATGGCTAAAATAATAGGATTGGTCTTTTGCCATAAATCATCATTCCTCATCTATAAACAAACTATCCTGGGCTCGTTTCCCCATAATAAACCTTACACATTCATCGATTAAGTCTTGAACAGAGATAGCGAATGTAGAGTCTGCATATTCAACATTTAACCCGTCTGTTTTGAATTTAAATTCGTTAGGAGTGTTCATATCAGAAACGATACCTTCAACACAGACCTGACTAACAAGACCTTCGATATCGCCATACTTAAATTTGAAGGTGTTTACCAAAAATGGGAATTTAAATTCTTCCAAAAATTCAAAGTTTTTCTTCATAATAGCCTGCAGTTTGCCAAATGCTTGCAGGAGTTCAGGCCGCGGGTCATCTTTGGATTTAAGTGTAAAAATATCGTTAAGACCTGTGGCAGATGGTTTTTGATAGGCAATACTGATATCGCTATCTTTAATTTGAATTGATTTAATAATCATAAGGGACTCCTTTCTCGTTCTACGATTATTAATTTACCAGTAGCAGCTTGAACCGCTTGTTTGAATGTTTCTGCATCTGAGTTACTATCTGATAAATGTAGTAGTCGTATATCTTGGCACTTAGTAAGATCCATAGACTTTAGAAATTTAATAACATTCTCTAACGAAAAATGAGATTGAATTAGCCTTTCCATTCGTTTTTTATCTAAAGAACCATTGTCTACATATTGGTTTAAAATTTCATACGAATGATTACATTCAACCATAATGTGATTCACATCTTTAAACGTGTATCGACAATAATATGTATCCGTAATATATAATAGTTTTTCCTCACCGTCAGAAATTAAGAATCCAACGTTCGGAACATCATGTTCTAGTTTAAATGGCAATATACTAAAATTGCCTATCGTAAATTGAACTTTAGGTGTAATGTAAATAGCTTTATGATTACCTGCTACATATAACGCATCTGCAGTATCTTTTAACATATATACACGATGGCCAAGCTTTAATAAATCGTGGACAGCTTTGCTATGATCTCCGTGTTCATGAGTGACTAATACCCCACATAGATGCAGAAAGTTAAATCTACAATATCGTTGGATTTCTTTAAAAGTTAATCCTGCATCCAGTAACAGTTCATCACCATTGGTTGAAGTTTTGATTCGGTAGCAATTCCCTTTGGAACTACTACCGAAAGCTTGAATACTAATCACAATTAATCACCAAACATATTAACTGCTTCGCCAGTTTCAGGGTCTACGAATTCACTTGTAGGGCTAGGCTCAATATCAATCACTTCACTATTAGCATTTTGGTTAATAGTTTCAGCCACTATATCGGCTGTATCAACTACTTTCCCCTCGACATCGATAATTTCATCTGCAGTCTGTAAACCCATTGAGATTTCAGGTGCTGTAGTTCTAATTAACCATGCTGCAGCTCTATAACGTAACATTTGATCCGGCATAGTTTTCCACTTAGAGCCTTTTTTGTCGTACCAGCCTTCTTGCTTAGCCAATGCGATAGTTACTTCAGGACCTGCGATAATTTCATCTGATCCTCTCTCGCGAGTGTAAGCAATAATACCTTGAGAGTCTGTTCCTTTTTCACCGGTGGGTCTATATTTAATAGCTTCAAAACGTCCGCATTGATTAAACGTTGCAATCAAGAATTTAGAGGACCAACCAGGATTTCCGTATACGATATACAAGTTCTGCATTACCATCAATGGGCTAGCGTTCATTCGAGTTGCCATTTCTAATGCGATAATAGCGTTCCCCATATTCTGCTCACCCTGGAATTGTTGAGGCACCAACGTGGAATGTGTAAACATTTTCGCTTGTCGCTGTAACAGTTCAAACCCTTCAGCAGATTGAAAACCAGGTAAATTTGTATTACTTCTAGTTGCTAATTCATTTGCCATTGTGTGCCTCCTATGCTACGTCTTCACATACAGCGTGGATGTTTAATTTAGTTAAGATACTATGAATTTCTAAGCGGCCTTTTTGTGTCCACTTAGTCATGATTTTAGAATCTAAGCGACCATCACTTCTACAGAATGTAAAGGTTTCTGATTTGGTAAAACCTTTCGCCATATGTTGCTTGTACAGAATCCATTGATCACCGACCTTTCGTTGCAGCCCAGCTTCATGCAAAATTTTATTTAACTCTTGAGCACTAAGCCCATAATCAGCTGCAATTTGAGTAATCGCTAAACAGGATTTACTTGAGAGAATTTTATCCACGTAATCCTTAACCGGTTTAAACTCCGCAATCTGCTGTTCTTGTTGTGCTACAATTGCTTTCGTTGCATTATGTGATTCTACCTCATCAGCATATGCTCTAAGGGCTTCAGGCAATGTCTTTGGAATAGTTAAAGAATATGATCCCGTCTTGCGGAGTTCAGGAAGCACTTCGCTAGTAACCCACCGCTTAAATTGTTTTGCATTCGTAAGCTTAGAGCCAAACACTAAAGCATATACTCCGGATTCATTTATTACAGTCATATTTCGAGCTTGACCTGAGGTGGTGATTCGCCATGTCAGCTTATCATCCTCATCAACATGTGCTTTTAATGCGTTGACAGTATCTTTATATCCCAACGCTTCGGCAATATCTTTGCCGGCAAAGTAAATGTCATCATCTTTAATCACAGTTCGAATTTCACCAAATTCTGAATTATTAAATACTTTCATTATTTCGTTCATACTTACACCTCCTTAACCACTAATTGTGGTTCTGATTCGTCAACGATGAGCTTAATAGTCTGACTATTTACAGGAACAAACTCAGTCACCGCTTCAGCGTTATCAATAAACACCGGAGCATTCACTTTGAAATAGCTAGTTAGTGCGTTGATAATATCAAGGCCTACATTAATACGTGCAGCGTTATTCATGCTGCGATACGGAACCCCTTTATAGGTAGTTTCACAGCACTCTTCAATGTTGCCATTCAACATAACATTAAACATTTTGAACCGAGCTAATTTAAATCTTGAGTTAATGTTTTCTTCCAGCATATTAATCTTTGCTTTAATGAATTCATCCATTAAGAAGGACGCTTCATCAAGTGCGTTCTTTTCTGCTACTAATTTTTGTTGTTGATTTTCTAATTCAAGGATTCTATGATCAATATCATCAATAAGCTTAAATTTATTTAACTCAGTCTCGAGGTCTGCTTTTTTAGACTTCATAGAGCTCAACTCTTCGTCAAGTTTAGTAAGTTCTTCAGTATCAGCTCCTGGTTCATCATCAATCTCTAGCAAGAATAATTGAGCCTTCAAATCAGCATAAATTGGATCGTCTTCAAGATTAGGCTCAGAGTATGACTCATATTCTTTAAACTTAACATTGTAAGCATCACTATATTGAGATACCTCTGTAGTTAAATTATCAATCTTTGACACCATGATTTCTTGTTGCTCTTCATAGTTTTCTTTAAGTTTCACTGCACTTTCAATAAGCCCTTTCCACTCCTCAAGCTTCTTAGATTTATTGGTGTTAAACTCTGCCTCGAGTACTGCTTGCTTATCAGTGGGTAGTGCTTGGCCACAAGTAGGGCAAGATTCTTTATTAAATTGTTGTGCGTTAAACGTATCAAATTCAGATTGTAAGGTTGCAATGCGTTTAGACTCACGCTCAATTTCTTTGTTAAGTTCGTCTCGCCTATCAGCACATCTATCTCTGTCTACTTCTACCATTTTTAGTTTGGTTAAAGAGTCTTCATATTCATCGCGCAAGCGTTGTTTTTGTTTATGATGGTCGGATAGTACTTTAGAGCTTTGAACCTCTAACTGGCGTTTAATATCACGGATTTTAGATTCCTTTTCAGTAGAACTAAACCCATTTTGAATAATTGCCTTTTGCTTTTCAACTTCATCTATCCCAGCGGATAAGGTTTCAATATCACGAATAAGTTTTGCTTTGTCAGATGCAATTTCAGGTTTATTACGCATAGCTTCATCGATGCGAACCGGAATCATATCAAGCTCTTTATTAATGGCGGTCTTCTTAGCTGCGACCACCTTACGATGATCGTCTACCGTTCGACCCTCTAACAGTTCAGCCAATCGTCTTAAATCATCACGACTATTAATTACGCTGATATCATCGATATCAACGCACATTTCAAGCAATAACTTACGACGATTTTGCCAGGAATACGTTTCGTTAAAATACAAAGGATTAGTAATCAATTTAAAGATACTTTCATCAACAAGCGAACTAACTATTTCCTTGTATTCTTTTTCTTTCTTAGGTACACCATCGACAAAATAATCTATCGTATGACCTGTGAGGGTAACTTCGCCACCACGAGGGGATGAATACTTTTCACGATACACACGCTTAAGTTCAACTGTGCCCCCTTCGTCCAAAGTAAAGGTTCCTGTTACTTCATGATTGACTTTATGAATGGGTTCTCCTCCATCCAATGTTTTGATTTCAAAGTCAGCTCTATCTAGGCTATCTTTGCCGAATAGTAACCAACACACAGAGTCAAATACAGTCGTTTTACCAGTAGCATTATCGCCACGGATTACGACATCGCCATTAAGATTTATGGTAAAGGATTTTAGCCCTTTAAAATTTAGTAATTCTAATTTTGTGAGTTTCATAGTGATCTCCTATACAACACTAGCGTCCACGTCGATGGTATGCGGTTCAATCTTTAATTGATTGGCCCATTGCATGACCGTCGAATTAATATGAGCATTCTTTTTAAGCATTTCATTAGCAAAGAGCTTAGCCTGTACTAAGTCAAATATTTGACGACCTTTCTTTTTACCTTTATTGGCCAATTCTAGGCATGCAACCGGTTTCATAGAATCGTCGGTAACTAACACTATTGCCGTAGTTCCTTTCATGACTCTATCCCGGTATGAGCCAACACAATTTTTTAACCGTTTACCAGCAGTCATTAATTCTGCTGCAGTTCTTGGGACCATAAAATGCATTCCGTTTACATCCGCTTGTAGTTGAGGAATTTCCGGAAGCATTACGTCGCCATACCCTTGTTTGTTGTAAATATTAACTACAACATCATGGAAGTCTTTTAACTTGCAATTAGTATTCCAAACTTGAGCTATATACCTACCATTTATTTGACTGTACATATTAACAATATCCCTGATATCTGATGCAGTGACATTTAGTAAATATCGCAATAAATTTCGCTCACCATATCGTTTGGAAAGGCCAAGCCACATATTAAGTATTTTTTCAGTCCTAACGCCCATATTCTCATCTAAATGAGCTGCATTAATTATTTTCGCAGATACATCATCGAACCCTTTTTCTCGATTAAGAGTCAATATTGTCCTTCGATTATTTTCATCTTTAAAAATATTCAGCATATCTGATAGCTTAACAATCATAGGGTCATTAACCATCATGCTACGCAATAATTTACTATCAGGAGATCGATGATAAATTCGCAATGCTTCTAAGAATCCCGTCCCCTTTTTAGTCATAGCTAAAACCGAATCATAAAAATGCAGATCTCTTATAGAACCAATCCAATAGCGTGAAGTCCATTTAATGTTGCTTTTAATAATTTTAGTGACAGCAGGCATATCAGGAGCGCTGAGCTTTAAGATCATATTAACCAGCATAGAAATCCCATATCCGCCATATTCACTAATCGAATGTGGTATATAAACATCTTTTACTTTATATCCACACTGTTCTGATAAGCGCCTTTCAAACGTTATGCGCAGACTTTTGAGGAGTTTGGCCAAATGTTCTTTATTAACTCCATGAACTGCATATGATTTCCCTATGTATTTTAAAATTGGCATAATCGGATTATCATACTCACGAATATAATCGACTGTGAGTTCATGTTTTCTCTTATCTTCATCGATATAAAAAGCTTTTTTTGCTTTGAAATCAAAACGCAAAACCTCTTTATAAGAGCCATCTTCAGACGTTCCATCCCAAAATAGCTGAATGCCTTTATATTTAATACGAAGATCGAGGAAGTCTTTACAATTAACGACTTCAAAAAACATTTCTTTAGGAAATAATTCCTCGTCATCACAGGTTAATATCACTTTGTGTACATATGGTTCGGAGCGAGTTCCACAATTAGGACAGACATAAGATTTCGCACCTGTATAATATCCGCAGCCCATACTATATTTGCGATTCCATATGCCACCAAATGTATGATCGCAATCACAATGGTGAATTGTTGTGTAAGCTGCATCATAATGTTTTTCAATTATGATGCTATCGAACATTTTGCGGATATATAAACTTGACACAGTTTCCACAGAACACCACCGCCTTAATCGTCAAACATAGCAAAGAGGTCAGCGTTATCTTCTACACCAGGCTCAACCATTGGCTGTGTTTCGGCTGTAGATGTTTCATTATCAACTGGCGTAGATTCTTTAGCTGTTTTAGACTTACGGGTACGCTTTGGCTTTTCTTCCTTTGCCACATCTTCCGTTTTTTCTTTAGGCGTAGCTGCCTTAGGAGGCTCAACCAAATCAAAAGCTTTTACAATGGCATTAGAGGCTTTCATAACGTTTTCTGTGTATGCGATACCTGCGTTGTATTCGTCCGTATTATCAGGATCGAGTTCAATTGCTTTATGTAATGCGTCTAGCGACTTTTTACATATATCAGCTTGCGCTTTAAATTGTTGCTTAGCCATATTATTCCTCCCCTGCCATTACTGTTTTTAAATCAGTGATGATATCATCAGTCAAAGCATCACTAGAAATTTTCCCTACGATGCCATGTTTTTTAAACACTGTAAGAACTTTACCAGCGCGAACCTTATCTGTGCCCATCCAATTACGAATTTCACCATAAAAGGCTTTTTTATCTACAGGTTCAGCAGTTATATCTAATGCTGCATCCTGTTCCGGTGTTTCTGTTGTAGTTGATTCGTCAGTCGGTGTTTCAGCTGGAGTAGGTTCTAATACAGGTTCTTCTGCCTGTTCAACCTTTTCTTCTTTCTTATTTGTTACTGACTTACCTTCAAAATCGGTTACAGGAACATCCTTTTGCGCTGGCTCAACTTCAACAGGTTCAGGCTGTTGTTTTGTATCTACTTTTCCTGCAACTTCAGACGCCGCTACTTCAATATCGATAGTCTCGCCAACTGTTACTGTAGGCGCTTCAACATTAGAGCAATTACCGCAACATTGATGATTTAATCGGTCGTTCCAATCTGCCACTTGCACTGCTAGATCGTCCAATGTATTGAATTTAATAGTTAAGATATTTTGATTTTCCATGATAGGTTCTCCTTTAAAATTTGAATAATAACTCGCCATCAACTAGCATTCCAGTTACCATCTTGGGAATGCCAAGTTCTTTAAGCTTTTTGATTACGTGCCTACTTTTAGTAATAAAAATAGTGTTTCGCTCGATTTGCTTTGCGGTCGGCTTAAAAACATGAGGTTCTGTTTTTAACGCAGGTGATACGCAAATCACTTTATTGTGAACGTCTATACCAACTCTAAAATATTCAGGACCTTTTAATTTTTTATAAGCAGCTAATGAAAGCTTGATATAACTATTAGTTACAACAATTGCTACTGTTTCTGCTGCACGACGCTTTTCTTTATTATCAGCGAAAAAGTTGAAGTCAAATGTATTTACAGATAGCAAAGATTTTTTAGATTTTATTTCAGGCATGTTAACTCCTCTCAAAACTTAAATATTAGCTTTTTGGAATCACCTTCGATGATCACGTCCCCACTAATATTTTTAGTAATACCTAATTCTGCTAACTCTTTTAATACAACTCTCGCCCTTGAGATAATGATTTTATATTTTTGTAAAGCAGCTTTAGGTGGATAAATCGCTGCTTTATTATTCTTTTCTAAAACAGGATATACATGAATTTCACGAGCTGATGTATCAATTCCAACTCGCAAGCCTTCAGGTCTACCAATTGCGTTATACGCGTCTACACTTAATCCGCAAGCCGAGCCCCATACGTTAAATCGCACTTTAGGGGGCACACGCCCAGAGCGGCTAAAAAAATTAAAATCTATATTTTTATTAACAGTTGGCATGATTGCCTCCTTATGTGTTACAATTTAACTGGTTAATTTAATAGTGGGTTGTACTTGTTCCAGCAAGTGCAGCCCTTTTTCTTTGTTTTGCCCTCATTCGCAAATGAGAGGTATGGCAGTCCTTACATACTGTAACCACCTTTCCAATAGCGGTATTGTAAAGACTGTAGGTAATATTCGGGGTAAGCTTGTACCCACAGTGATAACATCGTTTTACCATTTCACTAACATCTCCCCTGTAATCCACCAGTAGAAAATACCTACCGCTAGATATAAGAAACATGTTCCGACAATAAAGCCTTCTATAATATCAGCTAACTGTGGAGCCATAGCAGCACGTCTAAGCTCACGTTTTTCTTTGTATGTCATCGCACTCATCTTGGCTTTCACCTCCTTATTCCCCTATTCGTGCCTGGCACCGTTTAACCAACCACTCATCAAATAACCGTGAATGAATTAAGCGTTTGCCTCCTCTTTCCCCTACCTTCATAGATGGGAAATCAAAATCTTTAACCCATTATTCATCGTCCTCCACAATTTGCTCAACTACGATATCATCAACAGTAACGCTAATGCGGAATCCTTGTGCGCCGTAAGCACTCATCATGGTTTGTAAGCTATAGATAGCGTTCATAACGTCTCCACTGATTTGATTTAAGAGGCGATCCGATTCGATTGCTTTTAAATGTGCAGCCATTGCTGTTTTGTTTACTGGAATTTCAGTCATAGTTAAAGTCTCCTTTATAACATCATCATTGATAAAATAGATGCTACTGCAGCTAAACTTAAATGCATTCCTGCATCAATCCATGTCATGATTAATTCCTCCTAGTGAATATTTGCAGCTTTAAATTCTGCATCGATAATTTTTATATCCCAACCTAGATTGTGCATTAGATAAGTCTTAAAGCCTTCCTTATCTATTACAAAGGCTCTTGATTTCTTGCCTGGTGACTGCCATGCATAGGCAAATGGGAATTTGTCCCTAGCGATACATTCTCGTACCGCAGTTAGTGTCCATCCGAGAACAGTGGCCATTTGGGATACGGCGATCGTCTTTCTAACCATAGTTACACCTCCTCTCTACTGCCACTAATGTTGTTGGTGGCTTTTACTTCTTTCACTTAATTTCTGATATAATTACCTCAAAAGGGAGGTATTAATTATGATTAATTACACTGATTTTTTCTTAGGCCTTTTTACGGCGTCGTTTGCATCTGCACTAGGTGCGTATCTGAATCACTTAACAAATGTTAGTAGACTGAAAAAAGAACGGGAAAAATACAATAAGGCGTTATTGCTTATGTTCATTCGATGCATTGATAATTGTGCAAGATTCATAATGACGACTGGCGTCTATTCTGCATTTTCAGAATGGGACTATTCTTTATGGCCCGAAATACGTGTTGAAATTGCAAAAGCATATCCTACAGAATTTATTAAATTCACACTCCTTATCGAAAAAATGTCTGTTGTAAAAGATCACTCGGACGTCGAATTTTTACGCGAAGAAGCTCAACGGCTTAAGGCTCACGTCCAGCAACTACAATAATCAAAATTCCTGTCAGCACGAGCCCTATAATATATCCGATGACAAACTCCATATTTTCACCTCATCTCTACTGCCACTAACGTTTGTTAGTGGCTTTTACTTTTTTACCGTTGCGTTATCTTTCAAATACGCTATTACATCAGTCATAATGTCTTCCACATTAGTGATCGTTAATCCATGTGCTATTGCTATGGAAATCATTGCGTCTACTATGCTCTGGTGCGTTGCTTTTGTAATGAGTTTTACTATTTTCATGGTTCCTCCCTTTT
>ERZ1674297.445-NODE-448-length-10188-cov-12.890753_pt1 | contig 10188 bp, 9 predicted proteins | sample MGYA00581112_ERZ1674297 | MGnify/ENA primary metagenome ERZ1674297 (study PRJEB41354, sample SAMEA4873322) | human saliva metagenome | biome: human-associated habitat [ENVO:00009003]; feature: mouth environment [ENVO:08000002]; material: saliva material...
TTGCCCCGCTGATTGTGGGCATGTTGGCGTTGCTTCTGCTCATCGGTTCGGTGACAGTGGCGATTACGGGTGCGTATCTGCAGACTCAGCATCTGCAGGATATGGCGGACGCTCAGGCGAACTCGATTACCCGCACGATGCGCACTCCGGATGAGGCGAGTGGTTCGGCGGCGTGGGAGTATGCGAGTGCGTACTTGGCTGAGGTTCAGCCGGGGCAGGATTTTCAGGCGTTGCGTCTGGAGAATGTGTCCGTGGATTCTGATCAGAGCGTGCACGTGTACCTGTCGGCTCGTATTCGTCCGCCGCTGCTGTCGATTCTGGTGCCTGATGGTATTGAGGTGACCGCTCATGGTTCGTCGCGTTTGAAGACGAGCCAGGGCCCGTCCACCGATTAGTGCGTCCATCAACGGCGCACGGGCGTAACGGCGCACGGGCGTAACGGCGCACTCGCTTATTGGTGTGTTGTGAGCCCCATAGACTGCGAGGGCGCATCCGCAAGGTAGTGTAACGGCTAGCGGATGCGCCCTCGTTTTATGCCTTTTTATGTCTTCGTTGCGCGGCTTCTGCCCTCTAACCACCCTGTCCTTCTGCGCTGTGGGCTGTTGCGGGCTGTAACGGCGGGACTTTCTGGCCGTTTCGCGATAGTGTTAAAGGCTATGGCATCCTTCGACTTTTCTGCTGAGATTAAAGAGCTTCGCGCGATTTTCACCTCTATTGCTGCTGTGAGCGATATTGAGGGGATTGAGCGCGCCATTGAGGACCTGTCTGCGCAGGCTGCCGCGCCCGATTTGTGGGATGACGTGGAGAACGCGCAGAAGGTGACGAGCGCACTGTCGTATAAGCAGTCGGAGCTGAATCGTCTGCGGTCGCTGTCTTCTCGCATTGATGATGTTGAGGTGATGGTGGAGCTTGCCGAAGCGGAGGATGAGGAGACTGCCGCCGAGCTGCTCGCTGATGCTGAACGCGAGTGCGCTGAAATCCGCGCCAAGCTGGAAGAGCTTGAGGTGCTGGTGCTGCTCTCGGGTGAGTACGATCAGCGTGAGGCTGTGGTGACGATCCGTTCGGGCGCCGGCGGCGTGGATGCTGCTGATTTCGCGGAGATGCTGCTGCGCATGTACCTGCGTTGGGCGGAGAAGAACGGATACCCGACGAAGGTTCTGGACACCTCCTACGCTGAGGAGGCGGGCCTGAAGTCGGTGACCTTCGAGGTGAACGCACCGTACGCTTTTGGCCGCCTGTCGGTGGAGGCGGGTACTCACCGCCTGGTGCGTATTTCGCCGTTTGATAATCAGGGCCGCCGCCAGACCTCGTTCGCGGCGGTTGAGGTGATCCCTCTGATTGAGCAGACGGATGCTATTGAGATTCCCGAGTCTGAGATTAAGGTGGATGTGTTCCGCTCCTCGGGCCCGGGTGGTCAGTCGGTGAATACGACGGATTCGGCGGTGCGTATGACTCACTTGCCGACCGGTATTGTGGTGTCGATGCAGAATGAGAAGTCGCAGTTGCAGAACCGTGCGGCGGCTTTGCGTGTGCTGCAGTCTCGCTTGTTGCTGTTGCGTAAGGAGCAGGAGGATGCGAAGAAAAAGGAGCTTGCCGGTGATATTAAGGCAAGCTGGGGTGATCAGATGCGCTCCTATGTTCTGCATCCGTACCAGATGGTGAAGGATCTGCGTACCGGCTATGAGGAGGGTAATACCTCTAATGTTTTGGATGGCGGTTTGAACGCCTTTATTGATGCTGGTATTCGCTGGCGTGCTTCGGGGCGCGCGGCTGAAGAGAGCTAAGACGTATAAGGATTGAGTGATGGCTCAGAAAAAGAAGAAAGACGCGAAGAAGGACCCGAATAACGCGATTATTGCCCAGAATAAGAAGGCTCGCCACAACTACAACATCGTGGATACCTATGAGGCGGGTATTGTTCTGCTGGGTACTGAGGTGAAGTCTCTGCGTGAGGGTGGCGCGTCCATTGTGGACGGTTTCTGCCAGGTGACCGATAACGAGATGTGGCTCGAGGGTATTCATATTGCGGAGTATGGTTACGGCACGTGGACGAACCATGCGGCTCGTCGTCGCCGTAAGCTGCTGCTGCATCGTTCTGAGATTAACAAGCTGGCGCAGAAGCTGAAGGAGACCGGTTACACGGTGGTTCCGTTGAAGCTGTACTTCTCGAATGGTCGTGCGAAGGTTGAGATTGCCCTGGCGACCGGTAAGCGTGAGTACGATAAGCGCCAGGCTTTGCGTGAGCGTCAGGATGACCTGGAGGCGCGCCGCGCGATGCGTTACCGCAACCTCGGCTAAAGCTGAGGCAACGGCCGGGGTGCACGGCTGCTCCAGGAACTTGCCGGTAGGGTCTAGGCGCGGTTCCTCGCGTATAATGGTTGAAAATTCGCGGTGTACCGCGAGCACCATACGTTTTTGAGGAGACACATGTCTGAGAACCCGAACTACCAGCAGAACCCGGGCGAGTTCATCCCCGCACCGCAGCAGGCACCGGCATACAACATGCAGGGCGGCTACCCCGGCTACCAGCCGACCCCGAGCTCGGCTCTGGCGATTGCTTCGCTGATCCTGGGTGTTATTGGTCTGCTGTCTGGCTGGCTGATTTTCGGTGGCGTGCTGGGTCTGGTTGGCGTGATTCTGGGTATTGTTGCCCTGGTGAAGGTGAAGAACGGCACTGCCTCCGGTAAGGGCATGGCGATTGGTGGTATTGTCACCGGTGCGCTGGGCATGATTGTTGCTGTTGTTGTGCTGATTCTGGGCTTGATTGGCATTGGCATGCTCGGCGACTGCGCTGAGAAGGCCGTGCAGGATTCGAACGGCAACTACGTGTGCACCATTCACGGTGAAACCATGACGATGAGCCCCGATGAGTACAAGATGTACCGCCGTTAAATCGCATTGAGTCTTTGAAGCTTGAGGGACCGAATAGTGTTGAACTATTCGGTCCCTTGCTCTTTTTCTGCGCTGATTCTGCCCGATTGATGGATTCTGGGGGATGATTCTGGAATCTTGGACTTCACAGATGACCCAAATGACGGCTTATTTATATAATGGAACCGAACTCAGCGCGCAATGGTGCGTTGGGCGAGTATAAATTGTTCGCTGCAACTGTGAAGGAAAGAACGACGGATGTCTGAGAATAACTACGGAAACAACCAGGGGAACGCACAGAACCCCTACGCTGCTCAGCAGCCTAATTCTTCCGCCCAGGGCTCGTACGGTCAGGATTACGGCCAGGCTCCTTCGGCACAGAACACCTACGGCCAGGATTACGGTCAGAGCGCATCCGCTCAGAACACCTACGGCCAGACTCAGCAGCAGAACGCTACTCCGCAGAACTCGGCCCAGCAGAACCAGTACGGCCAGTTTGGTGCGCAGCCCTCTTCGCAGAATGCTTACGGTCAGAACGCCGCCCAGGGTGCTTCGGCTCAGGGTGCTGCAGCGCAGAACACCTACGGCCAGGCTCAGCCCGCCCAGCAGCAGTACGGCTACGGTCAGGACGCTTCCTACCAGGCGCAGCCTGCTCAACAGAACCAGTACGGTTACGGCCAGGACGCCTCCTACCAGGCGCAGCCCGCTGACTACAACTACCAGCAGAACTCTTACCAGCAGCAGCCTCAGCAGGACGCTTATGGTTACGGTCAGCCCGCAGGTTACCCGTATGCGGCTCCCATTGTGAAGAAGGCTCCCGGCATGGCGCTGGCTGCGATGATTCTGGGTATTGTGGGCATCGTGACCGGTTTCTTCGTATTTGGTGCGCTGCTGGGTATCGCTGCGATTATTCTAGGCGCCCTGTCCCTGAAGAAGGTCAAGGAGGCTGGTGCGGGTAAGGGCTTCGCGATTACCGGTATCGTAACCGGCGCGGTGGCTGTCCTGTTCTCGCTGTGCATGCTCTTCGTGTACATTTCTGTTGCTCAGACTGCTGAGAAGTGCCTTGAAGTTGGTACCGATGACGGCCACGGTAACGTGGTGTGCCAGATTGGTGATAACCCGAACAACCGCATGACTGTTCCGGCTCACCGCTAAGTCTTAGCCGCCTAATTTTGGCTATCCAGCGCGGTACGCGAACGGGGTGAGGATCCCAGATTTTCTGGGGTGCCTCACCCCGTTTTCTGTGCCCGTGATTTTCTGCACTCGCCGTGTTTTTTGGTGCGAGCGGCGGCGGATGTTTCGGTGGCGGAGGCGCGCTAGCACTCTTCTCTGGTAGCGTTCTCTGTCAGTGAGAGCGCTGCGCGTGCGTGGGTAGGGGACTTGCACGCCGTTAAACATCTTAGATATACTGAATCTCTACCGTGTTTGAATGGCACCGCGGCATCAAGGTATGTCGAGGAAAACTTTCAGAAGACGGTGGGCTTTTTGATAAAAGCATAGGGGGATGATTGGTTTCGACGATGTGAGTTGAGATGGGTGAAGCGTGCCGAGGATGCAGGGTTATCTCGTTAACGCCCTCTGCAAAAAATTAAGTGCAGAATCTAAGCGCACTGACTTCGCACTCGCTGCCTAAGCGCGAGTTGCCGTCTGTCGGCCTGAGTATGCCTTTGGCTCAGTTACCGGCATCGACTTAAAAGGCCACTGCTGCTAGCCCTTGTTGCGGGGGTTAGCGGGACTTTTACGTGACTAGGTTCGTCGGTATATGTGTTTATGCAAGTACCGGAGCCGAAAAGTAGCGTTCGCATAAACTGCGCACGGAGAAGCCCCGTTGACGCCACATCGGACCGGGGTTCGATTCCCCGCATCTCCACGATCTCCCAGCCGTCCGCTATCCCGTATGGGGTGCGGCGGTGATTATCGGTTCCAATCCAGAGGAAGAACCGCGGTAGGTTTCTACCACCCGGCAGGACGCCCCACGGCGTCACCTGCCGGGTATTTTTATGCCCAATTGTCGGTCTGTATTGTCGGTCTGTTCTGGGGTGTACCGGCGTGCTCGTGGGTTGGGCGTCAAAAGGTTTGGGCTAACGTCAAAAAGTATGGGCTGGCGTCGAAAGGTTTATATGGACAGCATCTTCATCCGCACCGACCCTGCCGGGAACATCAAACCCGACAAAGAAAAATCCACCGAGAAGGTCGACGGCGTGATGGCCACTATCATGGGCCTCGACCGCGCGATTAGACGCGGCAGCGGACCCGGCACTGAGAGCGTGTATGACAGAAGAAGCATTTTTTCATGTAATGTAAATTTACGTGTTACATCTGGCGAGACTCTCTGATAGACTGCTGAGTAGTAATGTAAGATACGTCACTATGTGACGTGGGAATGCAATCACAACCGCAATTTCTGCTTGGAATTGGGGGCTAGCTGCTTCCACGATTGCAAGAGCTTTAGGGCCAGCATTTGTTGGTGGTTTTGGAAAAGCCCTTGGAGGTCCGGCAGTAATTGCCGCTGCGCTAGCTGTTGCAGCAGTGTCCTGCACTCTCACTCTTTAACCTGGGAGAGGTCCAATGCGTACGAAGAATATATTTACACTAGGATTTTTTCTCACTATTGTTCCGGTATTCTGGGTGATTATCTCATTTGCCAGAGACGGGGAGTTCTTTAATCCAGTATCAATTCTAAGTGCAATTTTAGGAGGTCTTTTGGTCACTTTTGCAGCCAGAAGGACGCTTGAGAGTGATTCAAAGTTCCCTAAGGGACCCCCTAAAGGACCTAGTGTGTAAAACATCGCTTAGAAGTTTCTAAGTGGTCAACGAGATGTGGTAGCAGTTTTAAAACTGCTGCCACATCTTGCTGTATATAAAGGTAATATATGAGTCTTTTATCTTGGTTTGGTCTTAAAACACCTGCTCCATCAGCACCACAGAACACCTGGTCTTTGACGAACACCGCGTTCCCCGCATCTCCACGATCTCCCAGCCGTCCGCTATCCCGTATGGGGTGCGGCGGTGATTATCGGTTCCAATCCAGAGGAAGAACCGCGGTAGGTTTCTACCACCCGGCAGGACGCCCCACGGCGTCACCTGCCGGGTATTTTTATGCCCAATTGTCGGTCTGTATTGTCGGTCTGTTCTGGGGTGTACCGGCGTGCCCGAGGGTGCTCAGGTGACCGCATTGTAATGAGAACGTCATCAGAGAAGACGAAAACGCACCCTATGCCGTAGTATCGAAGGGTAGATATCGTTGATCGGCGTTGATTGTTCATACAATCTCACCGGCAACATACGAGAGCAACCACAGAGCCACAGATTAGCCGGTCATAGGGACGCCACCGCTACGATGGGGCAGCTACACAACCGCTATGACGACCACTCAAGGACACACCATGGAAAACCAGATTCCCGCCCCCTCCTTCCCGGAGCAGAACAACGCAAACTCCCCGCAGCCGGTACCTGCAGGCGTAGCACCCGGCGCTCCCCTCGGCGCAGCACCCGCACCCGCCCTGGGCGTGGCACCCGCTAACGTGCGCGACCGCGACGACAGCTACCAGCGCATCCCGGACATCTACCGGGTGCCGGCTGAGCACCGCCGCCCCTACGGCGAGACCACCGGCGACTTCCGCGGCCCCGGCTACTTCTACTCCATCGGCGCGTTCGGTGCCTCCCTGGGTGCCCTGGCGCTGACCCTCTACGCGTGGGTTCAGGTCGCGGCACTCCACGCTGAGGCAAGGACCAGCTCCGGCGGTTACAGCTCCTCTGCTTATAGCTCCGGTCTGAGCCCCAACATCATGGTGATTGCTCTGCTGCTCGTGGGCCTAATCCCGGTAGGCGTGTCTATCTGGCTTGCCATCTACTCGGCGAAGGTGAACGCCGGTCACACCACCAAGTACACCTCGAAGATGACGACCTTCAACATTCTGGCGTACATCATCTCGGGTCTGAGCCTGCTGGGTCTGCTCGGCACCCTCACGATGCTGTCCTAAAACAGGCAATACGTGCTCTCAAAGCGATAACAGCGAGGCGGCGGCTTTCCACTGACCGGAAAGCCGCCGCCTCGCTATATTTTTACTGCCTCCTGCTTTTACTGACTCCTGCTCAGGGGGGGGAGGCTAGGGTCGGGGTGCGAGCGCCTCCAGCACCTGCTGCTGGACCGCCGCCGTATTACTTGCCACCAGGGACACCGGGTGCACACCGGCGACTGAAATGCCCGCGTGCTCGGGCAAATCGCCCTCCAGGGTGGAGGCGACGCCGCCAGCCTCGCGAATCAGCGGCAGTAGCGCCGCCACCTCGTAGAACGACAGGGATGCGTCCACGACGGTGTCCACAGCACCCTCAGCGAGCATACACGCCGCCCAGAACGAACCGTACGCACGGGAACGACCCACTGACCCCAGAAGCTGTACAAGCTCGCCAGAGCGGTCCACAGCGCCTTCAACGGCCGCCTTCCAGGAGGAGAGGTCGGTGTACGCGGCAGACAGCTGATCCAGCTGAGTCAGCGAGGACACCTCAAGACGAGTCGCCTGCGCCAAAGACTTACCCGTGTACGCGCCCGAACCGCGAGCAGCCCACCAGCGGCGACCCAGCGCGGGTGCAGACACCACACCCACCACCGGCTCACCCTGATCCAGCAGAGCAATCAGAGTCGCCCACACCGGCACGCCACGGCGAAAATTATCCAGCTCAGCAATCGGCGCAATCACCCACAGGCGCGATGCCTGACCGTTATAGCCAGCATGCGCACCGGCAATACCGTCACGAGTACGCACACGCGACAGCTGTGCGCGCAGAAGCTCCTCAACCTCCTGAGCCACGCCCGAGGCGTAATCGACCGGTTCCTGCACCGGCTCCTGCGGTTCTGCGGGCTGCTGAGTAGCCTGCTGCCACGGCGCCAATGGTGCCGCAGCGGGTGCCGCCTCCACGGGCTCTACCGCCTCGGAGGCGGGGGAGAAGACCGGGCGGTCACGAAAACGCATGGCGCTCACACGATCGACGCTATCGGCAAGAATATGCGCAAGACGCAAATCGTCGGTGTACTGCTGGGGACGGCTCATAGTAATGCTCTTCTTCAGTATCGGTGATGTAGTCAGCAAAATGTGTGTGCGGGAGGGGCAGAGAACCCTAGACGAGAGCGCCCAGTTCCTTCTCCGAATCGCCCTCTTCAGGAGTCAACAGCAGCAGCTTACGCAAGGACTCCAGACGGGCGGGACCGCTCTCACCGGCACGACCGGCAGCAACGTACGCCTCCAGACCGCACTCGGGAGCCTGCGCCGCGTGAGTACACGCCTTCGGGCAATCCGCCGCGCCGGGCGCCAGATCCACGAACGCCTCCACGACGGTCTCCGGCGGCACATGCGCCAGACCGAAAGAACGAATACCCGGAGTGTCAATAATCCAGGTGCCCGGCTCCATCGGATCACCATTCGCATTCACCGGACGCAACGCCAACGCCGACGAGGAGGTGTGGCGGCCACGGCCCGTCACCGCGTTCACATGACCGGTCGCACGCTCAGAGCCGGTCAGCGCATTCACCAGGGTCGACTTACCCACACCCGAATGGCCCAGAAGCACCGACACCTGACCCAGTAGCTCCTGCAGAAGCTCCTGAACCGGTGCCGACTCCAAACCGGCAGCACCCTCCTGACTAGGTGCCAAACCATCCGAAGATGAGGACAGCACAATCTTCAAACCGCTTGCCGCATAGTAATCCAGCAGGTTCTGCGGGTACCGCACATCGGTCTTCGTAATGCACAGAATCGGCTCAATACCGGCGTCAAACGCCGCCACCACTGCACGATCGATGAAGCCGGTACGCGGCTCCGGGTTCGCCGCAGCAACCACAATCACCAGCTGCTGAGCGTTCGCCACAACCACGCGCTCCGACGGGTCAGTGTCATCGGCGCTACGGCGCAGAATCGAGGTGCGCTCACCCAGACGCACAATGCGCGCCAAGGTATCCTTCGCGCCGGAGGTGTCACCCACCAGATCCACAAAGTCGCCAGTCACAATCGCGGTGCGGCGCAGCTCCTTAGCGCGCGCCGCAATGAGGGTACGCTCCTTCTCGGTGCCCTCATCAACGACGACCGACCAGCGGCCGCGGTCCACCGTAATGACCCTGCCACGAATCGCTTCTTTGAAGGTCGGGCGGTCCTTCGTGCGGGGGCGGGAGCCCTTCTTGTTCGGGCGCACGCGCACATCCGACTCATCCCATTCGGAGAAATCGCGCACGTTCATGCGGGAAGAACCCATTTAGAAGACCTCCTGGTCGGCTGTAACGTCAGCGGTGGAAGCGGTGGAGGTGCCGGCCTGCCATTGCGCCAGCATGTCCTCCCACATTGCGGTAAATTCGGGCATGGTCTTAGCCACGGTGGCTACGTTCTGCACCACCACATTGGGGCGGCGCAAACCAATAATCGCCGCGAAGGTTGCCATGCGGTGATCGTCGTAGGTGCGCGCCAGAACCTGCGCAGCCTCCGCGGTAGCGGGGATGGGCGCCTCAATCACCAGCGAATCGGCGGTGTCGTGGGCGGCACCTCCCAGACGGTTAATCTCAGCGGCGAGCGCTGCGAGGCGGTCCGTCTCATGACCGCGCAGATGCGCAATGCCGGTCAGCTCAACGCGGCCCTTCACGAAAGCGCAGGCAGCCGCCATGGTCGGCGCCAGCTCACCACCGGCAGACAGGTCAAAGGAGAAGTCACCCTCGGGAAGCTGCGCCGGACCGGTCACGGTCAGACGGCCCTCAGCGTAGCGAACCTGCGCACCCAGCGCGGGCAGAAGCTCACGCCACATATCGCCCACCTGGGTCGTACCTGCCGAAGAATCAGCCGCGGGTTCCGGCCAGTGAGGAATAGTCACCGACTCGCCAGTGACCACGGCGGCGGCAAGGAACGGACCGGCATTCGACAAGTCCGGCTCAATGGTCATCTCAAAGCCGGGGAAAGAACCGGGGTGAACCGTCCAACGGTACTCGCCGCCCTCTGCTTTGTTGTCTTGGTTCGGGTAGTGCTCCTGCACCCGAATACCCATCTGGCGTAGCGCCTCCACGGTCATCTGAATGTGCGGGATGGACGGCACCGAAGAGCCCTCATGCACCAGCACCATGCCCTGCGGCAGGCGAGGCGCCATCAGCAACAGCGCCGAAACGAACTGGGACGACGTCGAAGCATCAATACGAACCACGGGCGCCTCAGAGACACCCTCTACGCTCGCCAGACCGGGGGAGCGCAGCACGAAGGGCAGAGCGTTCTCGCCCTGCTCACAATCCACCTGCACACCCAGCTGACGCAGACCCTCCAGAACCGGACCCATCGGACGCTGACG
>ERZ1674297.450-NODE-453-length-10093-cov-8.995716_pt1 | contig 10093 bp, 8 predicted proteins | sample MGYA00581112_ERZ1674297 | MGnify/ENA primary metagenome ERZ1674297 (study PRJEB41354, sample SAMEA4873322) | human saliva metagenome | biome: human-associated habitat [ENVO:00009003]; feature: mouth environment [ENVO:08000002]; material: saliva material...
ATGAAACGAGTTCATCAATAACCTTTTTACGAGTTACCAAATTGCTATAACGGGGCGTGAAATCATGTTCGATATCGATGCCCATTTGCGACTTTGGCAAATCTCGTAAGTGGCCCATACTCGCCTTTACAACATAGTTAGGACCTAAGAATTTTTCAATTGTTTTAGATTTAGCAGGAGACTCTACGATAACCAATACTTTGCCATCAGGATTATATACGCGTGGTTCCCGTTGCTCTGGTGGCATGGAGGTTTGTAGTACAGATTTATCCCGTACAATCCCCATTGGAGTAAGGGCTTCTTTAGCAACCTTACGCTTTATCGTAGTACTCTCTTTCTTAGTACTTTTCTTTTTAGTATCTTTACTAGTACTAGCTGCTTTTGGCTCGCCAATAACGATTGATCGTTTAATGGACAAGTATATCACTCCTAGTCATATTAATATAGCCTCTCGGCGGATGATTCTCTATAGCCCCTTCCATTTCTAACTCTAGTAATAAGGGCTGCAGTTGTTGTAATGGAATAGAGGTCGCTTTCAAAATATCACTAACGGTGATACAACGATCATGAGGTATTTCGCTCAAGATTATACTCCTATCCACATTAAAGCTTAACATAGAGAGCCCTTGTGTATCAACACCCTGAGTATTATTCGCTATTTGATTACTATCTTTTACACCCATAGCATCTCTTTTATTTGGTGGTAAAAGTTTTTCTTTAGCACTAAACATATCTCGCAAGGTTAAATGATATTCCTTGACGATGTCCTCATAACCAGTTAATACAAAGGCTCCATTACGCATGAGGAATTTATTGCCATCTGCCGTATGGTCTAATAAATTACAAGGCACCACAAATACATCTCGCCCTTCACTAACAGCCATATCTGCTGTAATCAATGATCCACTACTTGCTTTTGCCTCTACTACGATTACACCTCTACTAAGGCCGCTAATGATACGATTTCGAGCAGGGAAATGTTTAGCAGATGGTGGCGTACCAGGTGGATATTCAGATAAAAGCAAACCATTGTTTTGTAGAATTCGGTCAAATAACTTTGTATTCTCACGTGGATATACTATATCTAAGCCACAACCCATGACCACAATCCCATACCCCTGACTAGCTAATAGCCCTTCGTGACCATGTGCATCAATACCTCGTGCGCCGCCACTGACGATAATAGTGCTATATTTGCCGAGCTCTTTACCAAGCATTCTCGCCACATTCCGTCCGTATAATGAGCAACGTCGTGCCCCTACAAGGGCAATCCGATTTAGCCGTTTATCTAAAAGTGCTCTATTACCTCGCATAAACAATATAGCCGGTGGATTATAAATATGGTTCAAAATAGATGGAAAATCTTTATCTAAAAAGGTAGTAACATCCATCTTATATTCGTCTATTTTATGAATGATATAATCTAACTTTTCATCCTTAGCCGATGATGCTATAGCACGTTTATCAGCGGTAGAAATATGTGTATAAGGCTTTAAATTTTCAACCTTCTTAACGGCTTGCCAAGCATCATAGGGAGAACCAAAATCCTCTATGAAACGCCGTACATGTGTGGCTCCCACATTATATAAACTTTGCAAGCCAGCAATATAAATAGTATCATCGTATCTAGTCATCTTTACACCTATTTACCTGTTCTAAACAACATAGCCTCGGAAATGTGATGAGGCTCCACTTGTGGATTTCCCTCAAGGTCCGCTATAGTACGAGCCACCTTTAATATGCGATCAAAGGCACGTCCACTTAAATGAAAGTGATCAAATATATTGCCTAATACACTCCATGCCTTATCAGTAATATGACACAGCTCACTTATGGCCTTGTGAGGAACGGCTCCATTAGAATTAAATTCTAAGTTTTCATAACGTTTCTGTTGCAAAGCAGTTGCCAAAATAACTTGTTGCCTCATGCTTTCACTTGTCATAGTAGACGTCGAATTATCCAATAATTGTTCTAATGTAGGCCTTTCAACGGGAATATGTAAATCAATGCGATCCATAATAGGCCCTGACAATCGTTGCTGATAGTTTTTAACCATCGTTTCAGAACATATGCATTCCCTATGTGGGTCATGATAATAACCACAGGGACAGGGATTTGCAGCCAGGATACAAATAAAATTGGCGGGATATATATAATTACCTTGAGACCTATTGATAGTAATTGTGCGAGACTCTAATGGCTGCCTTAACGCATCAATAACTTGGCGCTGAAACTCTGGTGCTTCATCCATAAATAAAACACCTCCATGAGCAAGTGTCACTTCCCCAGGACGTCCTTGTATACCTCCGCCCACCATACTCGCCAAAGTGGCCGTATGATGTGGATGCCTAAAAGGCCTAGTTTTAACGAGTCCCTTATCACCGAGTAAACCGATCACATCTTGGATGCGACTTACCTCAACCATCTCATTCCAAGTCATAGGAGGCAATATGGTCGGTAAACGTTCAGCCATCATCGTTTTACCACCACCAGGCGGACCTATCATAATACAATGATGATGTCCTGCAGCGCTGATGAGCATGGCACGTTTACCAAGCTCTTGACCTTGTACATCACCAAAATCTACATCATACATAGTATTATGGTGTTTATTATCCATCGTATCTGTTAATATCTCATCTTGATGTTTCCCTATTTTTACCTTTTTGGAAGTTGAAATAGATTTAGATTTCACCTGGTCTTCTAAGACGGTAATAATATCTTGTAATGAAGACTCGCCATATATAGTAAGATTTGGAATAGCTTTTAGAGTATGTCCATTTTCTACGCCTGTATATATAGTGGAGTAATCAGCTTCTAACCCTGCCAATGACATCGCCAAGGTGCCAAAGGTAGGTAACAGTGAACCATCCAAAGCTAGCTCACCCATAAATAGACATCTATTCAACAAAGCTGAAATATTAGCTTTACGCCCTTTTATCTGCCCCGATGCAATGAGAACCCCTAAAGCAATCGCTAAATCGAGTCCTGCGCTACTTTTACGAATTGTAGCAGGTGCTAGGTTTACTACGATACGCCTCATAGGGAAGTCATAGCCACTATTTTTAATAGCCGCCCTCACACGTTCACGAGCTTCCTTTACGGACTGATTAGGCAGACCTACGATATCAAATACAGGTAAACCTTGTGATATATCGACCTCTACCGTAATAATGCATCCGTCTATACCATGTAAGGTGGCTCCATAAAGTTTTGCATACATAAGAAACCTCACTAAAAGCACTGCGGCAAATAATGGATAGAACTTTGAAAGTCCTCATGAAGATACACCTCTATAACATCAAAGGATATTTCTTTCCAGTGCCGTTTCTTTTGATGTAGATCATATAAAAATAACATAGCCGCTCGTTTAATATGCTTTTGTTTCTTTTTAGTAACCGCCTCACGTGCCAATCCATGTTGCATGCCACGACGGGCTTTAATTTCAATAAAGTGATATACTAAATCACGTTTTGCAATGATATCGATTTCCCCTAACCTCGTTCGATAATTTGTATCTACTACGGTAAGACCTAACTTTTCAATATACTTGGTTGCAATGCGTTCTCCCCATTTACCAAGCTCTTTAGAATCTAGTTCATTAAATGCTTTACCTGTACTAATGGTCTTCATATATACCTCCTATTTAGATATGTTAGCTACAATAACCTTCTGAATTGTACTATTCAAAGTATCTCTAAACTTTCAACAGGTAATACTTACTTGTAGCGTAGATTATGAATGATGTAAAAGTAAATACAAAAAAGGTTCCTAATAGTCACATAGGTGACCAATAGGAACCTCTTTACGGTTATGAACTATATGCAATTTATAATGATACAACTAATACAATTAATACAAATATAGAACTTAATTTACTAGTCGAATCATAAAATAAATGTATTAAGAATTACTCAGGCTTAACCCAACGAACGATAGATTTTATAGGTTCAAAGCTCTTACGATGAAGTGGTGTTACCCCTTGTTGTTCTACCGCTTCTTTATGAAGCTCAGTATAGTATCCCTTGTGGATACCAAAACCATAACCAGGGTATTCCTCATCGAGCTGTTTCATATAACGATCTCGCGTAACCTTAGCAATAATGGATGCAGCCGCAATATTAGCACTTTTACTGTCACCTTTTACGATAGACTCTACAGGAATCGTTAAGTCAGGTAATTTCATAGCATCCGCCACTACTGCTTCCGCAGGTACGCTGAGGGTACGAATCGCCTCATACATAGCTTGACGTGTTGCTTCGTAGATATTGAGTTCATCAATCTTATCTGGACCGTAGGAAATACAGCTCACAGCAACGGCTTCTTTCATGATGATATCGTAGAGGGCTTCACGCTTTTCTTCGGTTAGCTTTTTAGAGTCATTCAAACCAGGAATCAATGTCATAGGTGGCAATATAACGGCCGCTACCGTTACAGGGCCTGCAATAGGGCCACGACCTACCTCATCGACACCAGCTACGTGATACATACCTTGATCGTAGAACATACCTTCATAGTCATACATGCTCATGAGGCGTTGCTGTTCTTTTAGCTCTTTTTCTTGACGCTTAATGTAAGAAGCGGCCAATTTTTGTACAGAACTACGAGTATCCTCTTGAGCTAAAGGCAAAATCTCTAAGGCTTGTTCAGTTTCAAAAAGAGCTTTTATATCTGCTACTTTTAATTTACTAAATGTATCCTTATCCATTTTGTGTGTCCTCACCATTTTCAGGATAGTATGGTTCTTCATCAACTTTATCGAGAGTAATTGTACCTAGTTTAGTATTGCGGTAGTCTTGCAAGATAATGCGGCGTGCTTTATCAAAGTCTACTACGCCACCACTAACAAGACAACCACGACGACGACCGATGCTTTCAAGAATCGTATCCACATCTGTCATCTCTTCTTCTTTTAATTTATAACGTTCTACCAAAATATTTGGTGTATTCGTCAATAAATGATTTAATAACTGTTTCATTACATGTTCTAAGTCGTATACATCATCAGAAACAGCCCCTGTCATAGCAAGGCGAGCCGCCGCGCGTTGGTCCTCTAATTTAGGCCATAAAACGCCTGGTGTATCGAGCAATTCAAGGTTTTTACCGATTTTAACCCATTGTTGACCACGGGTATGACCAGCTTTATTAGCTGTACGCGTTGCAGCAGAGCCAGCTAAGGAGTTAATCAACGTAGATTTACCAACGTTAGGAATACCTAAGATGATAGTACGCACAGAACGACTGCGAATGCCTTTTGCAACCCAACGGTCGATGATAGGCTTGCTCAAACGCTCTACAGTAGATATTAACTTCTTATTACCCTTGCCAGATTTAGAATCGATAGCTAGTACTGTGATACCTTGTTTAGTAAAGAACTCAGTCCATTCCTTTGTGGCTTTAGGATCTGCTAAATCTACTTTATTTAACAGTACGATATGAGGTTTCTGACCAACGAGTTCAGTGATTACAGGGTTCGCACTAGAACGAGGAATACGAGCGTCTAATAACTCGATAACTACGTCTACCTTTTTGATATACTCCGTAATCATACGTGTGGCTTTCGCCATATGCCCAGGGAACCAATGTACGATAGGTGAATCTGCCATAGTATTTCCTTTCATATCTAAATTTTAGCAAAAATAAAAGGCTGCCAACGGCAGCCTTTTATGAACATTAGCGTTTTTCGCGAATACGAGCAGCTTTACCAGTAAGGTTACGTAAGTAGTACAATTTAGCACGACGAACAACACCACGACGCATAACTTCGATTTTAGCTAAGCGTGGGCTGTGAAGTGGGAATGTACGTTCTACACCTACACCGGATGCAATACGACGAACTGTGAAAGTTTCACGTACGCCACCGTTTTGACGTTTAATTACCAAACCTTCGAATACTTGGATACGTTCACGAGTACCTTCCACTACTTTTACGTGTACGCGAACTGTGTCACCAGCGCGGAAAGTAGGGATGTCTGTACGAAGTTGTTCTTGTTCAAGTACGTTAATAATGTTCATTGTTTCCTCCTGTTTGCAGACATTCAATACCTACACCTTATAGGCAGCGGACTGTCTCAAATTAACAGAAATATATTACCATAAATCACGTACTATTAGCAAGTATTTTCTATATAATTTTGAGAATAAAATTATTTTCGTAAAATAGGCCGTTTTAGCTTGCCTAATAAACGATATAACTCCTCTTGTTCGTCCTCAGATAAGTCGGAGAACAAGACATTCAAAAATTGGTCATACGAATGTAATAGTGATTTGCCTAACCGTTTCCCCTCATCTGTTAAACCTACCACCGATATGCGTTTATCCATAAAGTCGATATGTTTTGTTACATACCCTAATTGAATGAGAATATCCGTCTGCTCAGATACCGTTGCAGGACGCATATTAAGAGCATCTACTAGCTGTTTCTGTGATGCTCCTTGTGACCGCATATATAATTCAATAATAATTCTATCACGAGACTTTTCTTTGCCATTTGGCACCTTACATAAGGCTTTATATAATTCATCATGATTCATGATTGGTATTCTCCTCATACAACTTTGTATATTATAAGGTATTCGCCACAGCATCCAAAAATCCTGCATATAATATGTATATTCTTCGTAAAAGCAAAAAAGAGGCACCGTAAGGTACCTCTTCTCTTATATATCATGGTAAAAGTCGAATCGTTCTTTTACTAATGTATTATTTTAATGCGCTAATATCGCCGATAATAGCCATTACACTGTACGCCAAACGAACAAGTTGCAAACGGTTAGCTTTAATAGCTTCATCTTTGTCCATAACCATTACATCTTCAAAGAATTGGTTAATTGTTGGCACAAGAGTTGCTGGAACTGCTACTACAGCTGCGTAGTCGCCAGCTTCCCATGCTGCAAGGCTAGCTTCAGATGCTTTAGAAGCGGCTTCAAACAATGCTTTTTCAGCATCTTCTTCCAACAAGTCCCTATTAACACCTGTATATTCTACATCTTTTACAAGATTGTACATACGAGTATAGGCTTGAACAAGCTCAACATTTTCATCGATGCGATTTGCTAACAATGCGTTTACAAGACCTTCTGCATCAGCAACGGACAATTCGTTGTTGGACAACAACAAGTCGATGACATGATGAGGAACTTCACGATCAAGGAAGATATTTTTCAAACGAAGTGTGAAGAACTCTTCAACTTGGTTAAGCAATTCGTCTTGTTTTTCAGCTGGTACATTAAGTAATTCCATAGCTGCTTTGAAAATTGGACGCAAGCTGATATTCCATTCGCTACCAAGTAAGATGTTCAAGATACCAATTGTTTGACGACGCAATGCATATGGATCTTGAGAACCTGTAGGGATTAAGCCACGGCTGAACGTAGCTACGATATTATCTACTTTATCGATGATGGACAATACTTTACCTGCTTCAGTTTGAGGCAATACATCGCCTGCAAAGCGTGGTAAATATTGTTCGAAAATAGCTTCTGCTACCTCAGGAGATTCACCATCAAGTAAAGCGTACTCTTTACCCATCACACCTTGTAATTCAGTGAACTCTGTAACCATACCTGTAGTAAGGTCAGTTTTAGCAAGCTCTGTAGCGCGTTCCACTACAACAGCTGCATCTTCGTGCAAGCCACATTCTTCGCCAAATAAACGGCCCAATTTAAGCAAGCGTTCAGTTTTATCTGCTAAGTTACCAAGACCTTCTTGGAATACGATTTTAGTCAAACCATCTTGACGGTCGATAAGAGGTTTCTTGCGGTCTTCGTTAAAGAAGAATTTAGCATCATCAAGGCGAGCACGCAATACGCGTTCATTACCAGCTTGAACTACTTCAATAGAATGATTAGAGCCATTACGAACTGTTAAGAACATTGGCAACAATTTACCATCTTGACCAACCAATGGGAAGTAGCGTTGATGGTCTTTCATTGGTGTAATGATAGCAGCATCAGGAAGTGCCAAGTAGGACTCTTCAAAACCACCACACAATGCTGTAGGCCATTCAACAAGATAGTTGATTTCTTCTAACAAATCATCATCCCAAACGATGGATGCATTTTTAGAAGCTGCCATATCATGTAATTGTTTGGAGATCAACTCACGACGAGCATCTTGATCAACCATAACAAAGTTTTCTTTTAATGTTTCTACATAGGATGCTGCATTCTTAATAGTGATTTCATCAGCACCTAAGAAACGATGACCACGTGTTACATTACCAGATTGAACAGTAGCAAACTCTACAGGAATTACTTCTTCATCAAGTAATGCTACAAGCCAACGCACTGGACGTACAAACTTAGCATCCAAATCGCCCCAATGCATGGATTTAGGGAAATTAAGGCCTGTAATCAATTGAGGCAACATTTCACTTACGATATCTTTTGCAGGTACGCCTGCAGTTTTAGTTTCAGCGTAAATATAGCCGTCTTCTACAACGAGATCAGCTACATCAAGACCTTTACCGCGAGCAAAGCCGATAGCTGCTTTAGTAGCATTACCGTCAGCATCGTATGCGATGGACGCAGAAGGACCTTTATGACGTTCGCTAATTTCAGCAGATGCGTCAGCAATACCTTTTACGATAAGAGCCAAACGACGTGGTGTACCGTATGTTGCGATGCTTTCAAAAGGAAGATGGGCATCATTTAATTTTGTTTCAGCCAATTGTTTCAATTGACCTAAGATATTTGGCATAAAGCCGGCAGGAATTTCTTCTGCACCGATTTCAAATAATAAATCTTTTGCCATCTTATTTATCTCCTTTCAAAAGTGGGAAACCTAATTCTTCGCGTTTAGCGAGGTATTGTTGTGCACAAATACGAGCTAATGCACGTACGCGGCCGATGAAAGCTGTACGTTCACTAATGGAAATAGCGCCACGGGAATCAAGCAAGTTGAATGTGTGGGAACATTTCAATACATAGTCGTAAGCTGGTAATACATAGCCAGCTTCGCAAACGCGTTTTGCTTCTGCTTCATACATATCAAATAATTTGAAGAGCATATCTGTATCAGCTAATTCGAAGTTGTAAACGGATTGCTCAACTTCGTTAGCATGCCAAACGTCGCCGTATGTAACGTTTTCATTCCATTTAAGATCGTAAACGTTTTCTACACCTTGAATGTACATAGCCAAACGTTCTAAACCGTATGTAATTTCAACGGACACGGGTTTACAGTCGATGGAACCAACTTGTTGGAAATATGTAAATTGAGTTACTTCCATGCCGTCGAGCCATACTTCCCAACCAAGGCCCCAAGCGCCCAATGTTGGAGACTCCCAGTTATCCTCAACAAAGCGGATATCGTGATCTTCAGCGTGAATGCCTAATGCAGCCAAGGATTGTAAGTATAATTCTTGGATATTATCTGGAGATGGTTTCACGATAACTTGGAATTGATGATGTTGGAATAAACGGTTAGGGTTATCACCATAACGACCGTCTGCTGGACGACGAGAAGGTTCTACATAACATACAGCCCATGGTTCAGGACCAATAGCATGCAAGAATGTTGCAGGGTTCATTGTACCTGCACCCTTTTCGATGTCATATGGATTTTGAACGATACAACCTTGATCGCTCCAGAATTTTTGTAGATTTAAAATAATCTCTTGAAATGTCATTGCTGCCTCCACTTTACACAACCGACATAAAATCAACCATTTCGTTACAAACAAAAAAGTCCCTGTAACGAAAAACGTTACAGGGACGAGTATACCCGCGGTTCCACCCTATTTGGCTTGCGCCCTCTTTTTTCTATGTTGGCCTTTACTAACAGATACCTGCGTTCCTGCCAATGCTCTACAGCGCCTTCAACCAAATGTGAGCTTACACCATCCTCACTCGCTAGAGAGGTTTACTACTCTGCTTCATCGCATATATTATACACAATATTGTAGCAATACAGGTTGATAGATGTCAAACTCTTATTTAAAACTTTTAACCCCAAATATAGTTTAAGAAGTAGATTAACACCTATATTTAGCTAATTATTTAACTTGACTTTAATTAATATAAAATCACATAGAGAATAAGATAGCCATAAAAAATAGCAATATAGTAAATAAAGAAAATAAATAATAAAT
>ERZ1674297.452-NODE-455-length-10073-cov-7.574466_pt1 | contig 10073 bp, 8 predicted proteins | sample MGYA00581112_ERZ1674297 | MGnify/ENA primary metagenome ERZ1674297 (study PRJEB41354, sample SAMEA4873322) | human saliva metagenome | biome: human-associated habitat [ENVO:00009003]; feature: mouth environment [ENVO:08000002]; material: saliva material...
AGCGAGTACTTGAGATTCATAATTTAACTATACTATTAAGCGAGTTAGCGTATATAGGGACGATGCAAAGTTAACCGATTTTCTCTATCGTGGTACTCGTGCTGATCACGCGCTCTTCTTTTTTACAATTCACACTATCGCCCACTATATGCAATTCCCTTATAATCAAGCGTTAGAAGAGTAGTCCATCGGGCGTTCGCTTGCTGCGCCCTATCTTTGTGACCACAGACAATATATAATAGCAAACCACAGATGAAGCGATTCACCACTCTTTTACTCCTCGCCTTCGGGGCGATTCTCGGCCTCTCGGCTTGCTCCTCAGAGCCCGAAACGGATGCCCTCACCAGCACGGTCTGGACCATCCCCAACCTCACGACCACCTCGGGTGGCACCACGACGACGATCGACGTCTCCATCTCCTTCATCCGCAAGGGTCAGGCCTCCATCGAGGTCGGCTATGGTAAGTTCACCCAGAATATCCAGGATGGGGGCTCTCAGACCAAGAAGCGCGAGCTCTCTGCTACGATGTCTACCAGCTACGTCTACCGCAATGGTGTCGTCCACCTCAGCCGCCCCAGCTACTCCTCCGACGTAGCGCGTAGCATCAAGGACACCGAGGTCGAGACCATCATCAACCGCCTCGAGACCGACGCTGCCGTCGATATCCAGGCTGGCACGATGACCTTCAACCCCACGGACAACGCTAAGCGCTTCACCGCTCACCTCAAGTCGAAGAAGTAAACGTCGCCCACTCCACCCTATCACAGCGCCCGCACCGAGTCAATGGCTCGGTGCGGGCGCTGTCCGTTTCACTACAAGAGCTCTCTCAGAGAACCAGCACAAAAGCTCCCGATCCGTAGTGCTACTCTGTCGAAACAAGCGAGCTATTTCTTTGTCTACGTACGTGGATCTAAGGTCTACACACGACAGTCCTATCATCCACGTACGTAGATGATAAGACCAGGTACGTGGATCAAACTATTTCCAATGATTTGACAAGCTTTTCTCGGCTCAGACAACCCTTTTTCTTGCGCTGGAGAAGAATCTTTCGTGTGGAGGGTGGCGCACACACTTCGCGAGGTGTCACCCGCATAGAGCAGGGAGTGAAGAGCGAGCGGTCGCAGAGCGCCCAGCACCGAGCTTTCGGACACGGCGATGTGACGCTGGGCGAACTCCTTATATATTATCGTATTTTTGTAGAGTATGAGAGAGTTTATCATCACTGAAGCCAAGAGCGAGGAAGCGGTCCTCGTCGGGCTCATCACTAAGAACCAAAACGAGGAGCAGGCCCGCGAATATCTCGACGAGCTGGACTTCCTCTCCTCCACGGCTGGTGTGCGAGCCGTACGTCGCTTCACCCAGCGCCTCGACCAGCCCCACTCCGTCACCTTCGTCGGTAAGGGTAAGCTGGAGGAAATCCGCCTCTTCGTCGAGGAGAATGAGATCGGCATCGTGATCTTCGACGACGAGCTCAGCCCCAAACAGCTTCGCAACATTGAGCAGGCTCTGAAGGTCAAGATCCTTGACCGCACGAGCCTCATCCTCGATATCTTCGCCTCCCGAGCTACCACGGCCTACGCTAAGACGCAGGTCGAGCTGGCTCAGTATCGCTATATGCTCCCCCGACTGACCCGCCTCTGGACGCACCTGGAGCGCCAGCGTGGGGGTGTGGGGATGCGTGGCCCTGGGGAGACGCAGCTCGAGACCGACCGCCGTATCATCCAGGACCGTATCGCCCACCTCAAGGCCGAGCTGAAGGTCATCGACCGCCAGATGTCGATGCAGCGCAAGAACCGCGGCAAGCTCGTCCGCGTCGCTCTCGTCGGCTATACCAACGTAGGGAAGTCCACGCTGATGAACGTGCTGTCGAAGAGCGAGGTCTTCGCTGAGAATAAGCTCTTCGCTACGCTCGACACGACCGTCCGCAAGGTCATCGTCCACAACCTCCCCTTCCTCCTCTCCGACACCGTGGGCTTCATCCGCAAGCTCCCCACGGAGCTCATCGAGTCCTTCAAGAGCACGCTCGACGAAGTGCGTGAGGCGGACCTCCTCCTACACGTGGTGGACATCGCCCACCCCAACTTCGAGGAGCATATCGAGGTCGTCTCCTCGACGCTGCGTGAGATCAACGCTGGCATCGATCAGCCGACGATCCTCGTCTTCAATAAGATCGACGCCTTCACCTTCGAGGAGCGTGATGCTGACGACCTCGGCGAGCGCACCCGTCGCAATATCAGCCGCGAAGAGCTGCAGCAGACGTGGATGGCGAAGCTCGGTGAGCAGGGTTGTTGCTTCATCTCCGCTCGCACAGGCGAGGGGATCGAAGAACTGAAGCAGCTCCTCTACGACCGCGCCCGTGAGATCCACGTGCAGCGCTTCCCCTACAATGACTTCCTCTTCCAGGACTACACCCTGGCCGAAGGCGATGAAGCTTAGTACGTCTTTCCCCTCAGCCCCCAAGAGATGAGGACGACACGCCCCTGCCTCTTCGGGGCGGAGTTCCCCGCTGGGCGCGCCACGCTCCTCCTGAACTTAGGTTCCCCCGACTCCCCGTCCGTCCCTGACGTGCGCGACTACCTGCGCACCTTCCTCATGGACCGTCGCATCATCGGGATCAGCTACCCGCTGCGCTACTTCCTCGTCCATCACCTCGTCGTGCCCCGTCGTGCGCCGAAGTCCGCCGCGCACTACCGCACGATATGGGATGCCGACGCGCAGAACTTCCCCCTCATCTCCCACTCCGCCTCGATAGCCCAGCAGCTCGCCGAGCTACGCCGTGAGCCCGTGGCGGTAGGGATGCGCTACGGCCACCCCGGTACGGGCGAAGCCTTGGAGGCCTTGGCTGCCCTCCCCGACATCGAAGAGATCGTCATCGTCCCGCTCTACCCCCACTATGCACGCAGCAGCTATGAGACCGCCGTGGCCTTCGCCCTCGAGGAGATCCGCCGCCTCGGTCTGCGCCCCATGCGCCTGCGTCTGCAAGCTCCCTTCTACGGGGAGACGGCCTACCGCACGGCCTTAGCCGATAGCGTCCGCGAGTATCTCACGGAGCCCTTCGACCGCCTCATCATCTCGATGCACGGCATACCGCTCTCTCACATCCCGAAGGCGTGTCGTGAGCACAACGGCCACTCCGCCCACTGCGCTGACCGCCGCACTTGGCATGAGCGCCACGGCGAGGAGGACTGCTACCGCCTGCAGTGCGAGGAGACAAGGCGCTACCTCGCCGAAGATCTTGGCCTCGAGCCAGAGCGCGTCGAGCTGGTCTATCAGTCCCGCTTGGGCTTCCACGACTGGCTCCAGCCGTATATGGCTCGCCGTGTGAAGGAGTTTGCCCGCGAAGGTGCCGAGCGCATCCTCGTCGTCTGCCCCGGCTTCGTCTGCGACTGCCTGGAGACGATCCAGGAGATCGACGATCAGGGCCGTGCGGACTTCCTCGAGGCGGGAGGCAAGAGCTTCACCTACATCCCCTGCCTCAATAGCAGTACGGCCTTCGTCACGGCCCTCAGCACCCTACTTGACAAAACGATAGCTGAGCCCTCGGCACTCCTCAGTGCAGAGAATCAGCGCAAATACAAATATTAATCCACCCATCCTACCCTTTATGAAGAAGCTAACCGCTGGGATCGCATCGCTACTCCTCGCCCTCAGCCTCCCCATTGGGGGCACGGCACAGAGCAAAGCACCCGCCCCAGTCCACCCCGTCCCTACACGCGCCCAGATCGAGTGGCAGGAGCTGGAGACTTACGCCTTCGTGCACTTCGGCCTCAACACCTTCAACGACCTCGAGTGGGGCTATGGCAACACCCCCGCTAAGACCTTCGCCCCCGAGCGCCTCGATACCGAGCAGTGGGTGCGCACGCTCAAGCGTGCCGGCATGAAGGGCGTCATCCTCACCGCCAAGCACCACGACGGCTTCTGCCTCTGGCCCACGAAGACCACCGAATACTCGGTGAAGAACAGCCCTTGGAAGGATGGGCAGGGCGACCTCGTCCGCGAGCTCAGCGAGTCGTGCCGCAAGCACGGCCTGCTCTTCGGTCTCTACCTCTCCCCATGGGACCGCAATAGCCAATACTACGGTCAGCCCGAGTATCAGAAGATCTTCCACGAGCAGATCAAGGAGCTCACGACGCAGTATGGCAAGCTCTTCGAATACTGGTTCGACGGCGCCAACGGCGGTAACGGCTGGTACGGCGGCGCAGACTCCACGCGTCAGATCGACCCCAAGAGCTACTACCTCTATGAGGACGCCTCGAAGATGCTCCGCAAGAACAATAAGGACATTATGATCTTCGGCGGTACCGTGCCCACGATCCGCTGGATCGGCAACGAGCAGGGCTGGGCTGGCGAGACCAACTGGGCCATGTACGATGAGGACAAAGCGAAGCACTACAGCGAAGCTCAGTGGGGCATGGAGGACGCTAAGCAGTGGCTCCCTGGCGAAGTCGACGTGAGCATCCGCCCAGGATGGTTCTACCACCCCCGCGAAGACCATCAGGTCCGCTCCGTGGCGAACCTCGTCCGCCTCTACTACCAGAGCGTCGGCCGCAATGCCAACCTCCTCCTGAACTGCCCCATCGACCTACACGGCCGCATCCCCGCCGAGGACTCTACGCGCCTCATCGCTTGGCACGACCATCTGAAGGAGGCCTTCCGTGACAACAAGCTCCGTGGCGTCGCTGTCACCGCATCGAACCTCCGTAGCGGTGATAAGAAGTTCGCCCCCGACCTCTCCAACGACGGCAAGACGAAGACCTACTGGGCTATGGCTGACGGCGTGACGAGCGGCTACCTCTTCTACCGCTTCTCTCGCCCCACGCGCCTCAATACCCTTGTCCTGCAGGAGTACATCGCCCTCGGACAGCGTGTCAAGCGCTTCCGCATCGAGACGGAGACGAGCCCCGGTGTCTTCGAGCCCGTAGCGACCTCCGATAGCCTGACGACCATCGGCTACAAGCGTATCATCCGCTTCGCTCCCGTAGAGACGAAGAGCCTGCGCGTCACCTTCGAGGAAGCACGTGGCCCCGTCTGTATCGCCGAGATCGCAGCTTACCTCACCCCTGAGGTGCTCGAGGCTCCCAAGATCCGTCGTGACGAGAGCGACAAGGTGCACATCACCTCCGTCACGCCAGACGTCGTCATCGAGTACGCTATCGAGGATGCTAAGACCAAGCACCCCAAGGGCTGGCAGCGCTATACGGGTCCCTTCACCCTCAGCGATGACCACGCTACGATCCGCGCCCGCGTCTCCACGTCGACCAATAAGGACCGCCCTGAGACGACCAAGCGCCTCGGCTTCGCTGCCTCACAGATCCAGACGCCTTCGCTGGGCGCAGATGACCGCAAGGCACTGCTCGACGGCAACGGCTACACGACGGTCACGCTCGAAGCTGGGCAGACTTCACTCGAGCTGCTCTTCGAGGACGCACGTCCCATCCAGAAGCTCATCTACACGCCTTCGCAGCAGCGTGATGCCTCGGGCCACGTCCGCTCCTACAGCATCTACGTCGACGGGCAGAAGGTCGCTTCGGGCAACTTCGACAACATCCAGAATAACCCCATCCCTCAGGAAGTCCTGCTCCCCGCAGGTACCTCGGGCTCACGCATCCGCTTCGTCGCTGAGGCGATCGTCGGTCAGGGTGGACGCGTCACCCTCGGCGACCTAAGCATCGAGTAGTATGCCCCACGTGAGTCCACAGCCCTCCCGCCCTGTACGTGTCCTCTTCGTCTGCCTCGGCAACATCTGCCGCAGCCCATCAGCCGAAGGACTCTTCCGCCACTACGTAGCGAGTCAGGGCGCCGAAGGCGACTACGAGATTGACTCCGCGGGCCTCATCGCTCACCACGAAGGCGAGCTCCCCGACGGGCGTATGCGTGCCCACGCCGCCCGTCGGGGCTACTCCCTCGAGAGTCGCTCCCGTCCCATCACCTACGAGGACTTCTTCCACTTCGACTATATCATCGGGATGGACGAAGCGAATCGGGAGCGCCTACTGGAGCTGGCGCCCACGGAAGAGCTGGCGCGCAAGGTCAGCCTCCTACCCGAGTGGAGCGAGCGTAGCCCACGCGACCACGTCCCCGATCCCTACTACGGTGGGGCAGAAGGCTTCGAGCACGTCCTCGATCTCTTGGAGATCTGCCTGCCCGACCTATACGAAAAGACCCGCCCCACCGCATAGGTGGAGCGGGCCTACAAAGCGAAAGCGCCGTGCTACCTCGTGGTAGTACGGCGCTTCTTCTTGTGGTGACCCCGACAGGATTCAAACCTGTAACCTTCTGATCCGTAGTCAGATGCTCTATTCAGTTGAGCTACGGAGCCATTCCGTCCTTTAGTAGTATCGTCTCATCTCTCAGTTGTGACCCCGACAGGATTCAAACCTGTAACCTTCTGATCCGTAGTCAGATGCTCTATTCAGTTGAGCTACGGAGCCATTCACTTCTCGAGAGGACTCTCTAAAGATTTCGCTTGCAAAGATACACCTAATTTCCGTTTCCACCAAACGAATCTGCATAAAACGACAAGACAACTGCATCAGAAGCCAAGGGCAGATCGAGGAAGTGGCTACCAGCCGTAAGCGATTTCCTCGGCAAGATGCCCCACTCTGGAGAGCACCTTTGTCCTCATGCTCAATGCGCTCACAGCGATAGGCGAGGCGGGTATTTATAGCACCTCGCAGATGAAGTACTATAGGGAGGTGGCCGAAACCAATACTCGTCTACGCTCGGACGACTATTGGTGTGGGGTGCAAACCAATAGTGGTTCACGAGTCGACCAATAGTGGTTCGCGAGTCAACCACTATAGGTTCGTAGTAGTAACCTATAGTGGTCAGCGCGTCGACCAATACTGGTTGCCCCGCAGACCTATATTGGGTGGTTGCTCTGCGTAGGGATAAAAGTTGTGGACGAGTAGCAGATAAGTTTGGACTACGTACGTGGCTCTAATAGCTTCGTACGTGGATATTTGGATTGACGTGCCTGGTCTTTAAGACTACGTGCGTAGATAGAAGAATACCACTACGGGAAGGCGCTTTTTTCTTCACGAGAACGATGCTTTTTTCTCCGCTGAATAAGAGGAATACGCGCGATAAGGCGAAGGACTTGCGTGTCACTTCGGAGAGGTGTGTCGGGGAGCTGAGCGTGCGATGCCTTAGCACGCTAAATAGAGGACAAGACTCTCCCGCAACAGTCTCCGATAGTGCTTTGCCTGCGAACAACTATCGCTTCTACCCCACTACCCTACGACTCGCTACCAGAGCGAAGCGCAGAAGGGAGCCGACAAATAAGCACGCCCCACCGACAGCACTTGTCTATCGGTGGGGCGTAGCTGTATGCTTATGCGGGCTTAGCGCGCGAGCTCCTTCGCTAGCTCGAGGGCAAAGAGTTGCTCCTTCTGCGGCGTGTCCACGTGGTCGATCTCGCAGATGCGGTGGGCACGGCTATAGATAGGCTCGCGCACAGCGAGGGTGTCCTGCACGAAGGCAAGGAGCTCTTCCCCACTCTTATCGCGTATCGTCGGGCGTGTGCGCTTGCACAGCTCAAGGCGCGCAGCGAGGATGGGCGTAGAGCAGCGCAGGTAGATGACGCGCCCCGCCTCCAGTAGGTGATCCATCGTGTCGGTATAGCACGGCAGCCCGCCTCCCGTAGCGAAGACGGTATCGGGCATACTCATCAGCTCCTCGATAGCCATACGCTCACGACGACGGAAGACCGCCTCGCCGTGCTCGGCGAACATATCCGTGATGCGCTGGCGGAAGCGCGTCTCGACGAAGACATCCGTATCGATGAAGCGCCGCCCGAGGGCTTCGGCCAGATGGCGCCCGATGGTACTCTTACCCGAGCCCATGAAGCCGACGAGGAAGATGGGGGCGTGCATGCTACTTCTTGTCGGGGTAAGCGATGCGCGCGTGGTACATCGTCTTGAGCTTGAGGTAGAAGACTTCCTTGATCTCCTGTATATCGTGGAAGGTGAGCGGCGTATCGTTCAGCAGCCCTTCGGCGACGATGCCATCGACGATCTTAGCGATGAGGCTACGGATGCCCTCCTCGGTGTACTCACCGAGACTGCGGCTGGCGGCCTCTACACTGTCGGCGAGCATGAGGATCCCCTGCTCCTTGGTGTAGGGGTTAGGCCCAGGATAGGTGAAGGGCTCTGGGTCGACGACCTCGTCGGGATGCTCATTCGAATACGAATTGTAGAAGTAGCGCGTGGTGCTACGCCCGTGGTGCGTGCGGATGAACTCAATGACGGGATCGGGCAGACTGTGCTTCTGCGCCAGCGTGATCCCGTCGAGGACATGACGGATGATGGCGCGCGCACTCTCGTGGTAGGTGAGGTACTTGTGGGGGTTGTTCGCAGCCGAATTCTCCGTGAAGAACTCAGGGTGGAGCATCTTCCCGATATCGTGGTAGAGCGCCCCTGTACGGATGAGCTGGGCATCGGCACCGATCTTCGTAGCGGCAGCCGTCGCGAGGATAGAGACTTGGTACGAGTGCTGGAAGGTCCCTGGTGCGATCTCCGACAGCTCCTGCAGCAGCGGCATATTCGTATCACTCAGCTCGACCAGACGCACGCTCGACACGTAGCCGAAGATACGCTCGACGATGAAGGCAAAGATATAGGAGAACATCAGGAAGATGAGGTTCACCCCATAGAGTAAGAGCTGGATCCAGTAGCCGCGTGAGATAGCTCCTTCATGCCCCCACTCGACGATCATCGAGGCGCCGATATAGACGAGGAAGACGAGGAAAGCGGCACGGATGATCTGCCCGCGCGACGTCAAGCTCTGCAGTGAGAAGAGCGCCGTGAAGCCCGCCGAGAGCTGGATAAAGATGAAGGACAGCGGCTCCGAAGGCACGAAGTACGCTGAGGCAAGGATCGTGAAGAGATAGGTATTCAGCGCCAGATGGCTCCCGAAGAACGCACGCAGCAGGATGAGAAGCATCACATACGGGATCACCTGAATGGGGAAAAACTCCGTGCGGGCCTGCAGCTCCGTCATCGCGACGAAGGCAAAGAGCAGCGTAAGGAGCAGCACGAGATTGCGCGGCTGCTGGAGGAAGGGCTGGCAGAAGAGGATGATATAGACACCGAGGATCGAGAAGAGCAGTAGCAGATAGAGGAAGAGCCCGACGTTGATGATCGAAGCGGTATCTCCGCCGAGGCGATTGACCTGCTCGATGTTGTACGAGCGCAGGATATTATAGATATGTGGCGTGACGATCTCCCCACGGTCGATGATACGCTCGCCCTGCTGCACCATCCCCGTGGAGGCCGAGAGGCTGGACAAGGCATCATCCAGCACCTTCGCCGTGTACTCCTTGTCGTAGCGCACGTTGTCCTCGAGGTAAGAGGCGACGCTGAGCTTCTGCAGCTCCGAGCGCTGCAGCCCCGCCTTCTCCGCGTGGGCGAAGATCATATCATACACTTCTTTCAGGCTATAGAAGGTCGTGATAGGCGTACGCGAGAGCACATTGTCCGCTCCGAGCAGGTTGATCTCCAGATGCCCCTCGTCCTTGAGCGAAGAGAGCGCCGTAGCCTGTATCATTCCTCGCGTGTAGTACTGACGCAGCTCTTCCTTGAGGAAGTTGTAGTACTCACGTGGCAGCGTCTTGCTGAAGCTCCGCTCGTAGTCGTCGTGCAGCTGGTTGAGCTTGCGAGGCAGGAGCTCGGAGTTGTACGTATAGACGGGCAGCGTCTCCTGACGGATGCTGTCCTGCTCCATACGCAGCTGCTCGGCGGACTTATAGATGGGGAAGTCGTACGGCGCCGTGATGAGGTCGTACGACCAAGGCTTACCTTCGCTGAAGGCATACTGGAAGCTCCTATTACGGGGCGCCAGGAGCATGATGACGAAGGCCAAGAGAGCGAAGGCCAAGAGCACACGGAACGCCTGCCCTTGGACGATCTTTTTGATGGAGAATGAGAACATATCTGCTAAAGGGTTGCTTCACACAAAGATAACGAAAAGCGCCCGAGAGCGCTATGCTACAGGCCTTCGCCCAGCCTCCTGCACCCTACCGAGAGCTGGCGAAGGGTCATAAAACGGATTGCCCCCAAGGCACCATACGGCAC
>ERZ1674297.455-NODE-458-length-10026-cov-8.159362_pt1 | contig 10026 bp, 8 predicted proteins | sample MGYA00581112_ERZ1674297 | MGnify/ENA primary metagenome ERZ1674297 (study PRJEB41354, sample SAMEA4873322) | human saliva metagenome | biome: human-associated habitat [ENVO:00009003]; feature: mouth environment [ENVO:08000002]; material: saliva material...
GGTCATCGCACCCCCATTACGAGGACGGCTCCATCGTCATTTGGGGCAACCACCAGTCCATTGCGCTCGTCACGACTGGATTCCTGCTCTACGCCTTCGCGGGAGGGACGATGGCGGCGGGTTTCACGACCGGACAGCCCTTCCACGCCGCGATATATGTGTTCGCCGCTGCGTCCATGGCCTATCTCGAGTGCAGCCGTAATCCCGGCAAGGACCTCGTCATCGCCCTGACTGACAAGCAAAAGACAACTCTGACCCCCGAGGGAATCTCCTTCCACTTCCCGGAGCTGCTGTCCGTCGAGGAAGACTCACACGACCGGGATGTCACCATCCTGTGGAAGGATAACGTCACCATCCACAGCGTCAACAGTCCAACGATTATTCTTAACGCAAACCCCGACACATACGGCGGGCCGTGGAGCATCTCCTCCGAGCGCATCGGCATCCCCTTCACCGGCCTCGACGCCCTCATGCGACACTTCAACGAGCACCCCGAGGACCGTCCACTCCTGGCCACACCGGAGGGCGTCGGCCTCGTGAACGACATCCTCGCCGAGACCCACATGGAACTCATAATCCAACAAAGGAGCCACGCATGAGCACCAAGAAACGCATCCTCGTCACCCTGATTGTCGCGGTCCTGGCCGCGATCGTCATCTTCCCGATGCTGCCCCTCGAATACCGCGACCGCGTCGTCGCAGTCCTCACCCACCCGCTGTACTACCTGGGCTTGGGCAACTGGTGAGCGCTCCGATAGAACGCGCTTAACCCAGGAAGGCAGCGGGATCGTCCACGAGTGCATCCAGCACTCGGAACGCCGCACCCCGAACCGTCAGCGACGCAGAATCCGGCAGCACTTCAACGATCGGCGAGGACCACGGGGCCTGCAGCGTGCGCGTCTCGATTTCCTCGCGCGCCGGATCCAGCAGGGCGCCACTCAGCTCCGCAACGGCACCGCCCAGCACGACGTGCGGGATATCCATCGCGTTGATGACCCCCGACAACACGCGCCCGAGGGCCGCTCCGGCCTCCGCCAGCACGGCTTGGGCACGCTCCTGCTCCGCGCCCACACCAAGAGACCCGGAGGTCTTCGCCCCGGCCTCGTCGACGAGGCCGGCGCAACGCAGAATTGCACGCGCCCCGGAACCCGCGGGGGCGCCCACATGCTCGGCGAGGGCGCGCACACCCAGGTAGGCCTCAAGGCATCCGCGCGCCCCGCAGCGGCACAGCGGCCCATTGGGATCCGCGCACATGTGCCCGATTTCGCCGGACCAGGCACGCGCCCCGCTCATCGGTCGATGATCGACGATGACGCCAGCGCCTACGCCAACCTCGCCCGACACGTACACGAAGGTCGACGGACCACCGGCCACCCCCGGTCGCGTGTAGGCAACCGCGTAGGCCGCCAGGTCCGCTTCGTTCGCGACGACCACCGGGTTCAGGTCGGCGAGCGGGGCGAGTAGCTGGTCATGCGGGATGTCTCGCCACCCCAAGTTCGGGGCGAGCGCCAGCCGGGTCGGCGACACCAAGCCCGGCAACCCAACGCCCGTCCCCAGGAACAGGGCGCCATCGGGCAGGGGGCCCTCTAACAGAGTGTGGGCCTCTCGGGCCGCGAGCGCCATCGTCTCCTCCGGCGCACTGTCGGCGAAATCGCGCTCAATCCGACGGTGCCCGAGCTCCCGTCCTGCGATGTCAACGAGCGTGACATCGAGGCTCGCGACGTCCACTTCGACGCCGAGGGCGACGGCGCTGCCCTCCGCGGGGGTGAGGCGGTTGGCCGGGCGGCCACGGCCGCCGCCGTCGCCAGGTTCGAGTTCTCGCACGAGTCCAGCACCCACCAGGTCATCCACAAGGCGCGAGATAGTCGCGCGCGTCATTCCGGTGCGCTGCGAGAGGCCTGCACGCGTGACCTCGCCCGGCGAGGCGAGGATGTTGCGCAGCACCGTCGACATGTTGGATGCGCGCACGTTTTCCGACTTCACGCCACGGTTCTGAGCGCCCATCCCCCGCTCCGAGGGGCACGGCGAAGCGACCGGGCCGCGACTGATGCGGCCGGCGTCGTTGGCGCTGTCGGAACGGGTCGGCATGGACCCAGGCTACCGTGTCGGGGTAGCGGTGCCCACCCGTCGCACGGACTTGTCGGAGGGCCTTGACGAACGCGCACACAGGTATTAAGTTTTACCCCACAACAAATAAATTGTGACGACGCAAACACGGCGCGCAACGACCGCGCGACCAAATTCGCGGGATCGGCACACGTACCAAGATCCACCGCCGCACAACAATACGCAGCGCCACCGACGACGCAGCGCCATCTTCTCCAACTGAACACCGACGTTCGAAAGGACACCACCATGACAACCACCCCCGACAACAAGTTCTCCTTCGGCCTGTGGACGGTCGGCTGGAATGCGGTCGACCCCTTTGGCACGGGGACCCGCCCGGTCCTGGACCCATGGGAGTACACGGAAAAGCTCGCGGAGGTCGGGGCGTGGGGCATTACCTTCCACGACAATGACGTGTTCGACTTCGACGCGTCAGATCAGGAGCGTCACGACCGCGTCATGAAGGTGAAGGAGGCGGCCGATGCGGCTGGCCTCGTCATCGAGATGGTCACGACGAATACCTTCACTCACCCGGTCTTCAAGGATGGCGGCCTGACGAACAACGACCGTTCGATCCGCCGTTTCGGCCTGCGTAAGATCCTGCGCAACGTGGATCTGGCTGCGGAGATGGGGGCGACGACCTTCGTCATGTGGGGTGGACGCGAGGGCGCGGAGTACGACTCGTCGAAGGACCTGAACGCGGCGTTCGACCGTTACAAGGAGGGCCTGGACACGGTCGCCGCCTACATTAAGTCGCGCGGCTACGACCTCAAGATTGGCCTGGAGCCGAAGCCGAATGAGCCTCGCGGCGACATTTTCCTGCCGACGGTCGGCCACGCATTGGCCCTCATCGCGCAGCTGGAGCACGGTGACATCGTGGGCCTGAACCCGGAGACGGGCCACGAGCAGATGGCGGGCCTGAACTACACGCATGCGCTCGCGCAGGCGCTGAACGCGGGAAAGCTCTTCCACATCGACCTCAACGGCCAGTCGGGCATCAAGTACGACCAGGACAAGGCGTTCGGCCACGGCGACCTGGCCAGCGCGTTCTTCACGGTCGATCTGCTGGAGAACGGCTTCCCGGGCGGTGGCCCGCGCTACGAGGGTCCGCGCCACTTCGACTACAAGCCGAGCCGCACGGAGGGCATGGAGGGCGTGTGGGAGTCCGCGCGCGCGAACATCGAGATGTACCTGACTCTCGCCCAGAAGGCCCGCGCGTTCCGCGAGGATCCGGTCACCCAGGAGCTGCTCGAGGCTGCGTCGGTTCCCGAGCTGGGCGAATCCACGCTGGCCGCGGGCGAGTCCCTTGAGGACTTCCTTGCGGACCGCAGCTCCTACGAGGACTTCGACGCGCAGGCCGCCGGCGAGCGCGAGTACCACTTCGTGGAGCTGTACCAGCAGGCGATGCGTCACCTGATCGGCTGATCGTCTCTTCGACGAGGGGTTGTGTGATGGGCGAGAGGCCTTTCGTTGCGGGCGTCGATTCCTCGACGCAGTCGTGCAAGGTGGTCGTGCGGGATCCGGTGTCGGGTGAGGTGGTGCGCGAGGGTCGCGCCCCGCATCCGGAGGGCACCGAGGTGGATCCGCGCGCCTGGTGGGACGCGTTGAACGAGGCCGTGGCTGCGGCCGGCGGGCTCGATGACGTGCGGGCGCTCAGCGTGGGCGGCCAGCAGCACGGCATGGTCGTGCTGGATGAGCGGGGCGAGGTGATTCGTCCAGCCCTGCTGTGGAATGACACGAGGAGCGCGGGCGCGGCTCGGGATTTGATCGCAGAGCGCGCGGGCGAGTCGTCGGGCGAGGCCTGGTGGGCCGATGCCACGGGCTCGGTTCCGGTCGCGTCGTTAACGGTCACGAAGCTGCGGTGGTTGGCGGATCACGAGCCGGAGGCGGCCCAGCGCGTGGCCGCGGTGTGCTTGCCCCACGACTACTTGACGTGGCGGATCGCGGGCGGTTTTGAGCGCCTGGGGTTGGAGGGGTTGGCGACGGACCGGTCGGATGCCTCGGGGACGGGGTACGTGGATCGGTCGGGGTCGGCGTATCGGCGTGACATTCTCGCCCAGGCGCTGCGCTGTGACGAGGAGCGGGCCGAGCGCATCGTGCTGCCGCGGATCGCGGAACCGTACGAGGTCGTGGCGCACGGGGACGAGGCGCGCGGCTGGGGCGAGATTGCCCTGGGTCCGGGCGCGGGTGATAACGCTGCGGCGGCCCTCGGCGTGGATTTGGGTCCGGGAGCGGCGATGCTGAGCCTGGGGACGTCGGGCGTGGTCGCGGCGGTGTCGGAGTCTGCCGTGTCGGATCCGTCCGGCCTGGTCACGGGCTTTTCGGACGCGTCGGGCCGGTGGCTGCCGCTGGCATGCACGCTGAATGCGTCGCGGATTATCGACGCGATGAGGCGGGTGACGGGCCTGGGGTACGAGGAGTTCGACGAGGCCGCCCTGTCAGTTCCGGATGCGGGTGGGCTGCGGCTGATCCCGTACTTCGAGGGAGAGCGCACCCCGAATCTGCCGGATGCGACGGCGACGTTGGAGGGCATGACGCTGGCGAATTGCGACCCCGCGCACGTGGCTCGCGCGGCGGTCGAGGGGCTGCTGACGCTCATGCGCGGGGCCCTGGACGCGGTGCGCGCGCAGGGCGTGCCCATCGAGCGGGTGGTCATGGTCGGCGGCGGGGCGCGGTCGAGAGCGGTGCGGGCCCTGGCCTCGGGCATCCTGGGGGCCGAGGTGGAGGTCCCCTCCCCCGCCGAGTACGTCGCCCTGGGGGCGGCGAAGCAGGCGGCTGCCCTGAACGTGGCAGACCCGGGGGCGGGCGGCTCCGATGTTTGACGAAACCATCACTCGTTGGGGGACGCACAGCGCAAAGTGGGACTTGCTGGCCGCGCACCTGGGCGAGGATGCGCTGTCCCTATCGGTCGCGGACATGGAGTTCGCGACGTGCCCGGAGGTCTCGCACGCGATCGTAGACGCGTGCGCGGAGGGGATTTTCGGCTACACGGAGGTCTTCGATGACTTTCGCGAGGCCGCGGCCGGCTGGCAGGAGCGCCGCCACGGGTGGGCGCTCGAGCCGGGCGACGTGCACTTTTCCCGCGCATCGTCCAGTGCGTGTCCGCCCTGTGCTCGATCGTTCTGCCGGGGTCGCTGGGGCGTCCTCCGAGCGTGGTGACGCTGGATCCGGCGTACGGACCGATCATCGAGGTCGTGGAGCGCGCCGGGTGCGAGCTGCGCCGGGTTCCCCTCGACCTGTCGGGCGAGACGCCTCGGATTCCCGAGGATCTGTTCGCCCGCGCGATGGAGGGCGCGGACCTGCTGCTCTGGTGCAGCCCGCACAACCCGACGGGGCGCGTGTGGAGTGAGCGCGAGATGGACATGGTCGCTTCCCTCGCGCTTCAGGGGGATGCGCTGGTGCTTTCCGACGACATTCACGCGGATTTCCAACGGCCGGGCAGGAACCGGTACCGGCCGCTCGCGGCCGTCGCGCCGCGCCTGTGGGAGTCGGGGCGCCTCATTCAGTGCGCGTCCCCCGGGAAGACGTTTAACAGCGCGGGGTTGGAGGCATCGGCGATCGCGGTGCGCCGCGAGCTCGGGGAGCGCCTCGAGGAGGCCAAGCGCCTCATGGGCCTGCACAACCCGAATTTCTTCGCGATTCCCGCGACGATCGCCGCGTGGAACCTCGGCGAGGCGTGGGTGGATCAGTTGCGCGATCGCATCGACACGAACCTGCGCGTGGCCGTCGAGTACCTGCGCCACGCGCTGCCTCGGGCGCGCGTCGTCGACCCCGACGGTACCTACCTGGTGTGGGTGGACGCCCGGGCATACCTGGCCTCGTCCGCTTCTCTCGACGAGGCCGTGGCCGCCTCCCGGGTCGCGGTGTCCCCGGGCGAGGACTTCGGTTCCGAGTACGAGGGATTTTTCCGCATCAACGTGGCGCTTCCCGAGCGCGATCTGGTGCGGGCTTTGGAGCGCTTGTGCGAGGTGATCGCGGCGCTCGCATCGAACTAAGCGGACGCGCACTGGCGCGCGGACGCAATGAAATAGAAAGGATTGACGATGTCAGTCACCTCCTCGGAGAAGCGGGCTCACCGCACTCCATCTCTCCTGGTCGCGGCGATTCCCGCGGTCACGCTGATCGTCCTTTTGGGCGGCGGCTACATTGCGGCGAGCCTCCCGGTGGAGCCGTTGCTCATCGCTTCGGCCGTGGTCGCCGGCATTGTCGCCATGACCTTGGGCTACACGTGGGACGAGATCATCGGCGCGATCGCCGAGAAGATCGCAAAGACCATGCCGGCTGTTCTGATCCTCATCGTCGTCGGCGCCTTGATCGGCACGTGGATGGCGGGAGGCACGATCCCGATGCTCATCTACTACGGCTTGAAGATCATTAACCCGCAGTTCCTGGCGCTCATCGCGCTGGTCGTGACGGCGATCGTGTCGCTGTGCACGGGTACCTCGTGGGGTTCCGCGGGTACGATCGGCGTCGCCTTCATGGGCGTTGCCGTCGGCATGGATGCGAACCTGCCGATGGTGGCGGGCGCGATCGTGGCGGGCGCCTACTTCGGCGACAAGCTCTCTCCCCTGTCGGACACGACGAACATCGCGTCTCTGGCGACGGGCGTGAACCTGTTTACTCACATCCGCCACCTCATGTGGACGACCGTGCCGGCGTTCCTGACATCGGCGGTCGTGTACCTGATCTTCGGCCTGCAGTCATCGGGCGGGACCGTGCCCGAGAAGGTCGGCACGATCCTCGCGACCCTCGATTCGGCGTTCAACTGGAACCTGCTCCTGCTGGTGCCCGTGCTGGTCGTCTTGGTTGGCTCTGTCATGAAGCTGCCGACCATTCCGGTCATGCTGGTGTCGTGCGCGACCGCCATGTTCAACGCGGTCGTGTTCCAGGGAGTGTCCTTCTCGAACTCGGTCGTGGCCTCTGTGAACGGCTTTAAGGTCGACATGGTCGGCAAGAGCGGCTTCCAGGCCGATTCCGTCATCGAGGACGTGACGCGCCTGCTGGAGCGCGGCGGCATGAACTCGATGATGAGCGTCCTGCTGATTTGTTTCTGCGCGATCGCCTTCGCGGGCACCGTGTCCGTGTCCGGGTCGCTGGACGTGCTGATTTCGAGCCTGCTGGCTCCCGTGAAGTCGACCTTCGCGCTGATCGCGTCGACGATCGTCACGTGCCTGGCGGTCATCGGCATCACGTCGAACGGCCAGGTGTCCCTGCTGATCCCGGGCGAGATGCTGCGCGGCGAGTACATCAAACGAGGCCTGCACCCGAAGAACCTGTCGCGAACCATCGAGGACGCGGCCACCGTGTGGGAGCCCATCCTGCCGTGGACGTCGGCCGGCGCCTACATGGCCGGCACCCTGGGCGTCGCCACCCTGGCCTACATGCCCTGGGCGATCTCCAACTGGATCGCCATCTTCTTCGCCCTCCTCTGGGCGGCCACGGGCATCGGCATCGCCAAGCTCACGCCCGAGGAGCAGAAGGCTCTCGAAGCGGAGGGCTGAGCGGTCGTTGTTGAGGTGGGGGACCCCCGGATGGGGGTCCCCCACCTTGTTGTGTAGGCACCATAAGGCATGCGTATGAGCAGCATTCCACTTGTATGTGCGATGTCCTGAGGCTCAACGCACACACTTACTGACAAAGAAGCTATCGTGAGGCACATGACAACGACGTACATGAACGGCGAGGCAAACACGGGCCAACTCGCGCGCTTAAGTGACGTCTCAGCAAAAAGATTCTGCGATCCAACGAGCCAACGAAGGAAAAACCGTGCCTGACCGTCACACAACCAACGACACGACGCACGTTCTATACAGGGAGGTAGACCAGGACTTCCTCAGTGACTTGCGCAAGACCTTGGAAAGCACGAACATCAACTTTCTCCTCGGCGCAGGATGCTCGATGCCTGCGTTCCGAACCCTGGGCAATCTGGAAGAGCTGCGCGTCGAACTCGAAGAAAAGAAAGACAGCCTCGGGGAAAACAGTGACGTCATCTACCGCCTGATCAAGGCGGAGATAGATCGTCGTTTCTTCATGGGTTCCATCTACCGCAATGTCGAATATGTGAAAGAGGGGCCCGAAGGAGACATTCAACGAACCCGAGCTGCCTACGAAGAGTTTTGCACCGCGGCAATTCAGACGGTTGCAAACCGAGAATCTGTCGACAAACCGAAACAGGTCACGTTCTTCACCTCAAATTACGACCTGTGCATGGACCTAGCACTCGACGAGGCCGACATCCCGACTAACTCGGCATACCTGGGCCGTTTTGCCCGACGAGTTACACTACAGACGTTCGGCAATCGCGTTTTCTCGAACGGTATCGGCCTCGGGTACCGAACCGAAATCCCATCGGCAAACCTCGTGAAGATTCACGGATGCGCATCGTGGCGCAACGACGGCAATGAGCTGACGATCGATGATAGCTATCAAATACTCGAGGAAATTAAAAAACTGCATTATGCGATCAGCCAATTTGGTGAAGAACTGCCGACTAACACGCCGAACTCGCTAGAGCCGAGCGAATCACACACAATAGACACCAGAACCGAAGCATCTGCAGACTTCGAAACGCTGAAACGTCAGGCGGAAGCCATATTTGAGCGCACACAACACGGCAAGGTAGATCTGGTTGCCATGCTCAAAGATCTAGACGAAGCGCGCGAAAAGTTGGCCGTCGTGCTCCCAAATAAAGGAAAGTTCGCATCAACCGTTCTCAACGAGACGTATTACGACCAGCTACGACGCCTGTCGAACCAATTGGAGCTTCCTAACACGAGCCTTCTTGTGATGGGCTTTTCATTCGCAGACGAGCACATCCGTTCACTCATCACCCGTGCCGCTAACGCAAATCCGACCCTGAAGGTCATTGTCTTCTGCTATTCAAAAGACACAACGACGACGATCGCGGACTACCTGGGCTACTCCCCCATGAAGTACCCGAACATCGAGCTAGTGGTCGGCCCACGCTTCGAGGCAGCATTGGGAGCAGAAGCCAATGGCCATCAACATCTTGATATCCGTGCGATCGCGGATATCCTGCGAAAGGCAAGCGCATGACCGCTCATACGGGGAACGAGACCTCATCGCTGCGAATCGGCACGGTGACGGCGGTGCGTGGACGGCGGATCGAGATCACTGTGGACGTCGATAAGAACGACTCCAGCTTGATCTTCCAAGGTGAGATCATCAGCAACGTTTCGATTGACTCCTTTCTCGTTGTACGACGGGGATACACGCACCTCGTCGTACAGGTCGAAGAAGAAGAGCTCATCGAGAACAAAGCATGGGAAAACAGCGGCTACCAGCGAGACGTCGACCGCAACACACGCATCCTCAAGACGATCCTGCTCGGCGAATTCGAAACAGACACCTCAGTATCACCGTTCCAAACACACTTTGTTTCTGGATCTCAAACAAGTCCACTCATCGGGAATATCGCATACCTTGCGTCTGCAGAGCAAGCTTCAAAGATTTACGTATCAACTTCCAAACCCGACACACAGATTACAATTGGCCGACTAGCGTCCGATAGCTCGATCCCCATTTCTCTCGATATAAACGCTATTTTCGCGAGCCACATCGGAATATTCGGAAATACCGGGTCAGGAAAGTCGCATTCTCTTTGCCAGCTATACACTCAACTATTTGAATCACTTCACAAAATTTCAAACGTTACACAGCGACTGAGTTCAACACGTTTTATTTTATTTGACTTCACTGGCGAATACTCCACAGATTCAACTGGCAACATCCTTTGTGACGATGAATTTAAATCAGTGTTCGGAATTTCAAGGAACACAAGATGGAGAGGACAAGCACTAGACTCGCCAATACCGTTAAATATCGAGATATTAAGTGACACCGACTTTTGGATCAACATTCTCGAAGCAGATGGTAGCTCTCAGCGCCATTTCGTACGCAA
>ERZ1674297.463-NODE-466-length-9930-cov-15.284456_pt1 | contig 9930 bp, 7 predicted proteins | sample MGYA00581112_ERZ1674297 | MGnify/ENA primary metagenome ERZ1674297 (study PRJEB41354, sample SAMEA4873322) | human saliva metagenome | biome: human-associated habitat [ENVO:00009003]; feature: mouth environment [ENVO:08000002]; material: saliva material...
CCGCGCCGCCGTGGATGCGTTCGCCGAGCCGCTGCTACCGTTGGCGCGCCTGCTGCTGGCGATTGGTGAGCGCAACGAGGTGGGGGAGAGCCCCGCATCCCTGGCGCGTACCTTCGTGCTGGTCGGTGGAGAAGACCACGGCCTGCTGGCGACCTTCCCCGGTGAGGTGCCCGAAGAGTTCGTGCCCCTGGGCACCTGCGTTGCGGACGCCCCGGAGCGCGGCCTGAGTGCCGAGCTCTACGGTGCCGAACGACGCCACAATGCGGTGACCGGCGCGGCGGTCGTCATGGACGGCCGATCCCTGGACGGTATGGGCTGGGAACACTACGGGGCTTCCGCATAGGAACTCTACCGGGTGCTCTGCCGGGCGCCGCGAGGTGTTTTAGCTGGCATTTTCAGCTGGCGGGATAGACGACGGGCAATACCGTACATTTAACCGAAATTGCCTAGAATAGAAGTACGAAACAGGCTGGATTCTGCCCGTGCCGCGGGCACTGAGAAATCAGCCGGGAACTAGCCGAGAACTCAGCCGAGAACCGTGCGAAACTGACGGAACCGACGAAACTGACGAGGAGGGTAGCGTGAACGCAGAACAGAACCAGCGCACCGAAGAGCGCGAGATTTACCGCCGCGCCTGCGTGCGCGCCTACCGCTTCGGCGTAGCGTGGTCCACCGCCGCCCGCACCACCATCGAACGCTACCGCGAGGCGCTCAATGAGCTCAACGGGTTCCCCGTGCCCGATAAGGATACAGGCTCCAATATTGCCCACACCCTGCTGACCCTGACCGAGGAGTTTGAGCGGGGCATGGAGCAGGTTCTGCCCGGTGAAATTCTTTCTAGTGAGGTTCTTCCCGCGGGCGAAATTCTTGGCGGGGAGGGCACCTCTGACGAGGAAACCCTCGCCCACCTGTGGATTCAGTTGGGTGGAATCTACGAGCACGCGATTATGCGCGCATCCCGTGTGGCACGCGGCAACTCGGGTACCCTGCTCTGCGCCTGGGCGCTGGAGGCGGTGCGTAGCTACTGGTTCCTGCCCGGAAACCTCGCTCGGGAGCTTGGCGACGCAGCCGATGAGCTGCCGCTCGTGCGCGCCCTGGAAGCAGACTACGAGCGTGTGCTGGCTGGCGGTTCCCTGCCGAAGCACCGCGAAGTGAAGCTGGAGTACGCCCACGCGGAGGCGCGCGCGATGGCGTTCGCGGCTGAGCGTATTCGCGCCAGCGTGGGGGAGCAGATGGTGCCCTCCACGATGCTGTCGGTCATGGTGGAGCTCGCCCGCCTGGACGCGCACTATGATACGGATGCCGCTGACGAGGTGCTCAAAGAGCGTCGACGTGCGCTGATGCGTGCCGCTCTGGAACGTACCGCGCAGTTCCCGCCCTCACCCGAGCTTGCAGGTTTCGTGGATGCTGGCGCGCTCGGCTTCTACCTTGCCGTGGTGCACTCCAACCCGCGTTGGGAGGGCGCGATCCTGAACGAGGCGCAGGTGGAGTCCATGCTGCGTGCTCCCTCTGCCGGTGTGACTTCTGTAGCCGGTTCTGCGGCACGAGTGGGTTCTGAACAGGCGGGCGCTGAACCTGCCGAGCACGCAGAAGGTGGGCACGCAGAACACGCGGAGCAGAGCGGCTGGGAGCTCATGGGTACGCTGACCTGCGAGCCCCTCGCCCTGGCGCAGTTGCGCCCCGAACTTGAAGCCATGGGTGACAGTCTGCTCATTACGCCCCTGGACATGGCGGCTGGACTCTGGGCGCTGCACGTGCATGTGCCCGACATCGACCCCGCCCGCGAGCTGATTATGGGCTACGGGCAGTGGGCGGATGAGCGTATTTCCTCCCTGACGGATGGCCACCACGCCGACCACGCGTGCGGTGCGGAGGGCGGCGTATGAGCCCCGCCCGACGTTCCGTGAACCCGCAGCAGGAAGCCCTGGACTTGGGGCTTCCTGAGCCTGCGCCCACCAAGGCTGAGCCCAACAAGAGGGCGCCCACCAAAACTGCACCGGCAAAGACTGAGCCTGTGAAGGTTGAGGCAGCGCAGGGCGAGCCCGCAGATTCAACGACTGACGAGCCTACCCGTGCTCAGCAGCAGAAAAAGGATGCGCCGCTACTGAGCGATGAGCAGCTCCGCACCACCGCCGAGCTGACCGTGCGTGATCTTGCCGCCTACGCCCGAGGTGAGGTGAGCCGCACCGAACTGAGCGAACGCGCGGCACAGCGCGCCAGCGCACCCTACCGTAAGGCGCTCAAGACGCTCAAACATTCGCTGGGTCCCGCCGCGCACACCATGACCGACGACGCTATCTACGAGCTGGTCGATATTGCGTTGGCGGCACGGCAGGCAACTCAGCCGGACGTAAAACAGTCGGAAGCGCATCAGACAGAAGCAGATCAGCCGAAGGAACCTGCCCGGAAAGCACCCGCCCGGAAGAAGCCGGCTCAGAAGGAACCTGCTCAGAAGGCACCTGTACAGAAGGAACCGAGCCCGCAGGAGAGTGAAACTGCCGCGCGGGATATTCCGGCGCGCCCGCAAAAGGTAACGAAGGCAAGCGAAGAGGTCGAGCAGGAGCCTGCGCCGAAGAAGAGTGCGCCCGAGATAGAAGCTGAAAAGTCCGCGACCAAAAAGTCTGCACCCAAAAAGGCTGTAGCGAAGAAGACTGTGCCCGCAGAGAAAGCTCCTGCTTCCAAAGCCTCGACATCGAGAACCCCGGCATCGAAAACCCCGACAAAGCCTAAAACCGCTACGCCGAAAACCGCCTCCAAGAAGGCAACGCCTGCACAGAAAACCCCCGCGCCGAAGAAAGCGTCCGCCCAGAAAGCTTCCGCGAAGAAGACAGCTACTAAGCAAGCTACTACTAAGACAGTTGCGGCTGAGAAGCCCGCATCAGCCGTCGCGGAGGCTAAGAGCCGTGCTCTGGCACGCTACGCCTCCGAAGATCGCATCGAAAATGCGCCGCTCAAAAAGTACCTGCCCGCGCCCAGCGCCAAGGCAATCTCCACGCACCTGGACCTGCACACCGTCGGGGAGATGCTCGAATACTTCCCGCGCAAGTACCTGCCGCGCGGCGAGCTCAGCTCCTTCGCCGAACTCGTTGAGGGCCAGGACGTCACCATCATTGCCCGCGTGGTGCACGTGAGCACCCGAACCATGGCGGCGCGCCGCGGCAAAATCACGGAAGTGACCATCACCGACCGGCTTTCCGACGCCACCGGGCAGGACGCACCCGCCGGTTTTGGGGCTGGCGGTTTTGGCGCCGCTAGTTTTGGGGCTGGCGGTCCTGTATCCGTGGTGCCCGGGCGCGCTAACCGCCCCGGCGCATCCAGCGTATCCGGCGCATCCGGTGCATCCGGCGTATCCGGTGCGCCCGCGCAGAACTGGCAGGCAACCGGGATGCACAACCCGCGCATTAATGCGCTCGCTAACTCCAGGCAGAACCCAGCTGCCCAGATTCCCCGCGCTCAGAACCCGGCACAGGGCAGGGGAGCGCAACCCGCCTCCTACAGCGGCTACGCAGATAGCTACGGCCAAGATTCGTTCGCGCAGGACAGTTTTGCGCAGGATAGTTTCGCGCAGGGAGGCCTCTTTGGCGTGCCCGCGCCCAGCATGACGAACCCCGGTGCGCTTATTGGCTCGCAGATGAAGCTTTCCTTCTTCAACGCCTGGACCGCCGCCCGAGAAATCCACGAGGGCGAAACCATGATGTTCTCGGGCAGGGTCGACATCTACCGCGGCGAATACACCCTCACCAACCCGCACTACGCCCTGCTCTCGAAGGATGCCTCCGGCGCGGACGTCACCGACGCCGCCACCGCCCCCGTGCCCGTCTACCGCGCCCCCGTGAAGCTGCCCACCGACCGCATCAGCGGCTACATGGTGCAGCTGCTCGAAAAGGTGCCGCTCAAAGAACTCGAAGACCCGGTACCCTACACGATTCGTCGCGCCCGCAAGGTGCCCTCCCTGGAGTGGACGTACCGCGCCCTGCACACCCCCGATTCGGAGGACACCTGGCGTGCCGCGCAGGCGCAGATGCGTTACCGCGAGGCATTCGTGTTGCAGAGCGCGCTCGCCCGCCTGCATTCGGCGCGTGCCGCGCACCTGACTCAGCCGCGCCCCGCCGTGGAGGGTGGACTCGCCGATCAGCTGCTTCAGGTTCTGCCCTACGAGCTAACCGAGGGGCAGCAGAAGGTGGGCGCTGAGATTGCCGCCGATCTGTCGAGCGAATCGCCCATGAACCGCCTGCTACAGGGTGATGTGGGTTCCGGTAAGACCGTGGTGGCTCTGCGCGCCATGCTGCAGGTGGCCGATGCGGGCGGCCAGTCCGCGATGCTCGCCCCGACCGAGGTGCTTGCCGAGCAGCATTTGCGTTCGGTGCTGGACATCCTGGGGGATATGGCGGCGCCCGAAGACTCTGACGATTCAGCCGCCGGTTCTGCCGAGGAAACTCCCTCGAGGAGCGGGGATGAACCCCGCCGTGTGCGCGTGCGCCTGCTGACCGCCTCCATGGGTACCCGCGCCAAGCGCAAGGTTCTGCAGGAGCTCGCCGACGGCACCGCCCAGATTGTGATTGGCACCCACGCCCTGCTCTCCGATGAGGTGAGCTTCCACGATTTGGGTCTGGTCGTCGTGGACGAGCAGCACCGCTTCGGCGTGGAACAGCGCGACGGCCTGCGCGGCACCGACGGCGTTCTGCCGCACCGCCTGGTCATGACCGCAACGCCCATTCCGCGTACCGTCGCCATGACCGTGTTCGGTGACCTGGACGTGTCCGTGCTCGACACCCTGCCCGCCGGTCGCCAGAAAATCTCAACGCACGTGGTACCCCTTGCCGAGAAGCCCGCCTGGGCGTCCCGGCTGTGGAGGCGCGCCCGCGAAGAAATCGATGCGGGCCACCAGGTGTATGTTGTCGTACCCAAAATCGGGGAGGATGGCGACGGCATGGAGGAAGGCGCCGCGTTCTTTGGCGCATCCAGCCTGAACGGTGCGGGTGCGGGCGCGGGCAACTCTGCCCAGGGCTATTTCGGGCAGGGCGGTAGCGCCAGTAGCGACGGCAAGGTTCAATTGACCTCGGTCGCCTCAATGTACTCGTACCTGAGCGCTGAGGACGCCCTCGTCGGCGTGCGTATCGGCACCCTGCACGGCCGCATGGACCCGGCGGAGAAGACCGCCGTCATGACCGCTTTCGAGCGCGGAGAGATTGACCTGCTCATCAGCACCACCGTCATTGAGGTGGGCGTGAACGTCCCGAACGCCACGCTCATGATCATCATGGATGCCGACCGTTTCGGCATCTCGGGCCTGCACCAGCTGCGCGGTCGTGTGGGCCGCGGCGGCTACGCGGGCACCTGCCTGCTCGTCACCCGCCAGGAGGAGGGCGGCGTGTCCCGCGAGCGCCTGGATGCGGTTGCCTCCACCACGGACGGCTTTGAGCTTTCCCGCATCGACCTGGCGCAGCGCCGTGAGGGTGATATTCTGGGTGCTGCACAATCGGGCTCGAAGAGCACCCTGCGGTTCTTGCGGGCGCTCGCCGATGCTGACATTATTGAGCGTGCCCGCGAGGATGCCCGCTCGGTGGTGGAGAAGGACCCGACGCTGGCTAAGCATCCGTCGTTGGCGCGTACGATTGACCGCGCTCTGGACGCTGACCGTGAGGCGTTCCTCGGCAGGGGATAAGCGCCCCACAGGGCAGAACGCTCTGCCAGTTGTGCCCACCAATCTGCCTTGCCCGCCACCGACTGAAACCGTGACTTCAACACACCGCACTAGTTAAGAGGAGAGACCCTATGAGCCGTATTATTTCCGGTGCCGCCGGAGGCGTTCGCCTTGCCTCGGTTCCGGGGGATAATACTCGCCCCACCACCGACCGGGTGAAGGAATCCCTCTTCTCCAAGCTGGAGAGCTACGACATTATTCGTGGCGCTCGCGTGCTGGACGCCTTTGGCGGCTCGGGCGCGCTCGGCTGCGAGGCGCTCTCGCGCGGTGCGGCCTCCGTGACTCTGCTGGACACCTACCCGAAGGCTGTTGCGGTGATTCGCAAGAACGTTGCCGCGGTGGAGAAGGCGATGGGGCGCACCGGCTCTGGTTCTTCTGGCGCTACCGGTTCTGCGGCGCGCGTGCAGCAGTCTCAGGCGCTGACCTACGTAAAATCCGCCTCCGGTCCGTGGGACCTGGTGTTTGTTGACCCGCCCTACGCCATGCCGAACGAGCAGGTCAGCGAGCTGCTGGAGGCGCTCACCCCCAAGCTTGCCGAGGGTGCCGTGGTCGTGGTGGAGCGTTCTTCGCGCGATGCGGAGCCGGTGTGGGGCGAGGGCCTGTACTGTTTTTCGACCCGTCAGCACGGCGAGACGGTGCTCTACTACGTGGAGCCTGACGAGGCGGAGGAGCAGGCGGGCGACGAGTCCGGCGAGAATACTGAGCCCGGCGAGGACGCTGAAGAGCTCGCTGCCTAAGATTGCTACCTCAGCCTGCGCTCGCCCGCATGCCGCTATCCCGCATCCTAAACCCGCCCGTATCTAGTCATTCCAACGTCTGATATTTATTCGTGAAGGGACCGCCATGATTGCCCTCTGCCCCGGATCTTTTGACCCCGTGCACCACGGCCACCTGGAAATCATTGCCCGCGCCGCTCAGCTCTTTGACGAGGTGATCGTGGGCGTGGCGCACAATAACTCCAAGAAGTACCGTTTCTCCCTGGAGGAGCGCGTGCAGCTGGTGCGTGAATCCCTGCAGGAGCTCGGCATTGAGGGCGTGAGCGTGGAGCCGATTCCGCCAGGCGTGCTGCTTGCCGAGTACGCGGCGGAGCGTGGTGCGAAGGTGCTGGTGAAGGGTCTGCGTTCTGCGACGGACTATAGCTATGAGGCTCCGATGGCGAGCATGAACCGTCACCTGGCGCAGGTTGAGACGGTGTTCTTGGCCGGTGAGGACCGCTACGGTGCGGTGTCGTCCACGATTATTCGTGAGGTGGCGTCGCTGGGGGGTGACGTGACTCCCTTCGTGCCGGAGGCGGTTGCCCGCGCCCTGAAGAGCGCCTAGGAAAACGCCTCATCAACCCGGGCACCCCGGGCAACCCATGTGTGCACCCACCCGACACGCCCGACATGCCCACCGGCAGGGCTCCGGTAGAATAACTTGCACCACCGGCCGGGCACTTAAAATCCCCCAGTAGTAGCCCCGACCGGCCGATTAAATGCCGCGCGGCGCCTCCTTAAGGGGATATTTAAGAGGTGAGCGCCACTTAAAGAGATTTAAAAGGCGCTTAATCTTGATTAACGGTGCGAATGACCCCTAAAATGGGACTTTGGTTTATACATTTCGTAAGGAGAAACGCCATTTCACGTGCAGACGCATCGCCGCTGGTGGTATCGGTCACTAACCTGATTCACCGCCCCGGCACCATGGAAACTCTCACTGAGGTTCTGCCCGCACCGGCAGACCTGGGTAACACGCTCATCGGCGTGGAAGAGGGTTCGGATATTGACCTCGATATTCGTATGGAGTCTGTTGTTGATGGTATCCTAGTAACCGGCTCCGTCGTTGTGGATGTACACGGCGAGTGTAGCCTCTGCTTGGATCCGATTGATTACGAGATGTCGGCCAATATTCAAGAGCTTTTCGTCTTTGAGAAGGCCCCGGCTGGCGGCCCCGAAGACGAAGTAGATGAGCAGTACGCCGTTGAGGATGATTCCATCGACCTTGAACCGGCTCTGCGGGACGCAGTAATCCTTCAACTGCCGTTCCAGCCTGTTTGTAGGGACACCTGCCAGGGTCTGTGCGCCGATTGCGGTGCGCGCCTGGAGGATGACCCCGGGCATCATCACGAGGTGTTGGATCCGCGCTGGTCGGCCCTACAGGGCCTGCTCGGTGCAGATACCGAAAACTAAATTGTTGTTACTAGAGATTGTGAGATAGCTGTGGCTGTTCCCAAGCGCAAGATGTCCCGCGCTAACACCCGCGCACGCCGTTCCCAGTGGAAGGCATCCGTGCCCCAGCTGGTTAAGACCGTTGAAAACGGTCGCGTGACCTACAGCCTGCCCCACCAGGCAAAGGTTGTAACCGACGCTGCAGGCAACGCCCTGTTCCTGGAGTACAAGGGCCGTAAGGTTGCAGACGCCTAAGAAGCGGTGAATCCTTATGACTGAATTTCCTAGTGTTGATACTAGGGAGTTGCGTAAACGTCTCGGAGTCGATATCGACGCCGAGACGTTTTTGCTATCCCTAACCCACCGCTCCTACGCCTTCGAGAACCCCGGAGTGGAGCATAATGAGCGCCTGGAGTTCCTGGGCGATTCGGTGCTTTCCCTGGCGATCGCTGAAGAAGTGTACCGACGCTACCCCGACCTGCCCGAGGGTGAGCTCGTGAAGCTGCACCACGTGGTGGTGTCTACGGTGGCGTTGGCGAAGGTGGCACGCGACCTTGACCTGGGCAGGTACATCCTGCTCGGTAAGGGCGAGATTCACACCGGCGGCGCCGATAAGGACTCGATCCTTGCCGACACCATGGAAGCGATTTTTGGCCTGACCTACTTGGAATGCGGTCGCGAGGCGGCTCGTGACCTGGTGTTGCGCCTGATTGCGCCGCTGCTCGACGATGAGAAGGTCCTGAACTCTGGACGCGACTGGAAGACTGAGCTGCTGAACCTCGCCACCGCCCGCGGCTGGGGAGACGTGCGCTACGAGGTGACCGGCGAGGGCCCCGACCACGCGCGCGTGTACACTGCGGTTGCTATTGTGGCGAACCAGCAGGCCGGTACCGGTGTGGGTCCGAGCAAGAAGGAGGCGGAGCGCCTTGCCGCTGAGCAGGCGTACCGCGTTCTGATTTAGGCTCATTCAATCATCCTGCAGGCCTGTTAGCTCTGCGGGCTCTTGATTCTGTAGCCCCGCTGATTGGAGTAATTCATGCCCGAACTGCCCGAGGTGGAAACCGTTCGTGCGGGTATCGCCGACCATTCGTTGGGTCGGCCCGTGCGGGCGGTGCGCGTGGTCGATGCCCGTTCGCTGCGCAGGCACCTGCCCGGTCCCGCCCACTTTGAAGCGGCACTCACCGGCAGGGCGCTGCGCGGCGCCTACCGCCGCGGCAAGTACCTGTGGCTGACCCTGAGCGAGGCGGACGGCACGCTTGCCGACGAGGCGCTCGTGGTGCATCTGGGCATGAGCGGTCAGCTGCTCGTGCGCGATGAACCGGGTGGCGAATCGGATAGTGAATCTGAGGCGCGCGCGGCCTTTGATGAGCAGCCGCGGCACCTGCGCGTGGCGCTCGAACTAGGACCGGCGGGAGCTACCAGCGCTGCGGGAGCTACCGGTGGCGCGGCGAGCACCAGTCGGGAGAGCACCGGGCAGCGGTTGCTCTTCGTGGACCAGCGCATCTTCGGCGGCATGTTCCTCAGCCCGCTGGTACCGGACGTACCCGCAGCGGTTGCAACGAATAAAGCAGCGCCCGATGAAATGGGGCAGAGCGAAGTACCGGAGCATTTTCTAGTACCGGAGGCGGTCAAACATATTGCCCGCGACCCGCTGGACGAATTCTTCGACCCCGCGGCGGTGCGCCGCAAGTTCCTGCGCACCTCCAGCGGCATTAAGAAGGTGCTGCTGGACCAGTCGGTCATCTCCGGCGTGGGCAATATCTACGCCGACGAGGCGCTGTGGCGTGCGCGGCTACACTACGCGAAGCCCGCACGCACCCTCAGCGCCGCGCAAACCCGCGAACTGCTGGAGGCGGTCACGCAGGTACTGCGCGAGTCCCTGGCGGCGGGCGGCACAAGCTTCGACGCCCTGTACGTGAACGTGCTGGGCGAGTCGGGCTACTTCGAGCGCTCGCTGAACGCCTACGGCCGTGCCGGGGAGCCCTGCCACCGTTGCGCGGAGGCGGGCCGCACAACCCTGATGGTGCGCGAGCCGTTCCAGAACCGCTCATCCTACCGTTGCCCGCACTGCCAGCGGGC
>ERZ1674297.472-NODE-475-length-9818-cov-5.868073_pt1 | contig 9818 bp, 9 predicted proteins | sample MGYA00581112_ERZ1674297 | MGnify/ENA primary metagenome ERZ1674297 (study PRJEB41354, sample SAMEA4873322) | human saliva metagenome | biome: human-associated habitat [ENVO:00009003]; feature: mouth environment [ENVO:08000002]; material: saliva material...
GAGATGGAATCTCGTGACTGGAGTTCAGACGTGTGCTCTTCCGATCTAGCGAGAGATCGCCTCCACGGTGGGGCGGATGACACCGAGGACACGACGGGTAGGATCTTCGGAGTAGGGCAGGTAGTGCTGCTGGATCTCACGAAGTGCCTTGGCCGAAGCCGTGTTGCAAGCTAAGATGACCAGCGGGCAGCCAGCGTCGAAGAGATACTTCACGGCCTGGAGCGTGAAGTCATTGATGACGTCGAAGGAGCGTGTGCCGTAGGGCGATCGTGCATTGTCCCCGAGGTAGATATAGTCGTACTGAGGGAGCTGTCGGCAGATCTCAGAGAGTATGGTGAGCCCGCCGTAGCCCGAGTCAAAGACTCCGATAGGGGCGGGTGTCGTAGGATGAGACATATAGTGAGGTATCGGGTGTTAAGCTGGGACGAAGCTATAGAAGACCATACCGAAGCATCCTGCCAGAGCCAAGATCAGCAAGGGACTGACACGGAAGCGGAAGACGGCGATGAAGGCTATAGCGAAGAGCGAGAGACTGACGATGAACTGCGTAAGCGATGTGTCGGGTGTACCAAAGTTCTCTGCTGTCATCAGCACCATAGCCGCTGCTGCGACGAGCCCAACGACTGTAGGACGAAGTGCACCGAAGACGCTCTTCAGCAGGGGACTATCCTTATGCTTCAGAAGGAAGCGGCTGACGAGCATCATCAGGATGAAGGGCAGCCAGAGGATCGAGAAGGTCGCGAGGAGCGAGCCTAAGAAAGCCATGGCGGGTGGATACCCCGCGTTGAGTACCGAGGTATAGCCTACGTAGGTGGCCATATTGATACCCAGAGGCCCAGGCGTCATCTGGCTCACGGCGACGATGTCGGTGAACTCAGCTGCGCTTAGCCAGCCCTCTTTTGTGACGACGTCGTCCTGGATGAGGGAGAGCATAGCATATCCTCCACCGAAGCCGACGATACCGATCTTAGAGAAGATGAGGAAGAGCTGGAAGAAGATCATTGGGCATCTGTGTTAGAGCGTCGTCTCTGCAGGTAACCATAGATCCACCCTGCGATCCCCGCGATGAGGATGATGTAGACTGGAGAGACGTCGAAGAAATAGATGAGGATGGCCGCTACGAGAGGGATCCATATCGTATAGCGGGAGAGTGATGCGGAGCGTGCCATCGAGAAAACGGGAGCCGCAATGAGTGCTACCACTACGGGGCGTATCGCACGGAAGGCATATTGCACGAGTGGAAGCTCCTTGAACTGCTGGAAGACTGTCGCGAGGATGAGGATGATGACGAATGAGGGGAGGACGTTAGCCACCGATGCGACGATGGCACCACGTAGCCCACCGAGCTTATGCCCGATATGTCCAGCCATGTCGACTGCGAAGATCCCTGGGGTAGCCTGTGCTACTGCCAGGATGTCGAGGAACTCCTCCTGTGTGAGCCATCCCGTACGCTTGACGATCTCGTGCTCCATCATCGGGATCATAGCGTACCCTCCGCCGATAGTCGTGATGCCTATCTTGAAGAAGATGCTGAAGAGCTGCGATAGCTCTTGGCGAGTTAGATTCTTTGTTGTACTCATTTTGCGGCACAAAGATACGACCTTATGACGGAAGAGGATGTTAAGACAAGTGCCCCCGCAGGAGAGATTCACTCTCGTGCGAGGGCACTACATTATTATATAGTAGGGTGGGGAAGCGAGCTCCCCTAACTAAGCCCTGCTACCAGACGACGACACGATCCTTAGGAGCGATGTACATCTTGTCCGTTGGACGGATATTGAATGCCTTGTAGAAAGGATCAATATTCTTCAGGGCCTGGTTCACGCGAAGCAGACCGAGGCTGTGAGGGTCAAGCTTCGTGAGGCGACGGATTTCGGCCTCGGTGATGTTCTGCCCCCAAAGGCGAGCATAGGCGATGTAGAAGCGCTGAGCGGGAGTGAAGCCATCAATCTTAGCAACCTGCTTGCCTTCGTTGGCCATCTGCAGAGCGAGGTAAGCGATGGTGAGACCGCCCTGGTCAGCGATGTTCTCTCCGAGTGTCAGCTCCCCATTGGCCTTGAGACCTGGAGCGACGGTGACAGCAGAGAACTGCTTAGCGAGGCGCTGCGTGGTGGCTTCGAACTTCTTACGGTCTTCGGGTGTCCACCAGTTGTTCATGTTCCCATCCTTATCGAAGTTAGATCCTTCGTCGTCGAAGCCGTGCGTCATCTCGTGACCGATGACGACACCGATCGCACCGTAGTTCACAGCGTCATCTGCATCCATATTGAAGAAGGGAGGCTGCAGGATACCTGCGGGGAAGCAGATCTCGTTGGTCGTGGGCATATAGTAGGCATTGACCTCCTGAGGGCTCATGAGCCACTTCGTACGGTCAACGGGCTTGCCGAGATCCTTGAGGTTGTCTGCCTGCATGAAGCGTGTAGCTGCCTCGAGGTTCTGGTAGTACGTCTTGCTCTCATCGATGTCGAGCGCGCTGTAGTCCATCCACTTGTCGGGGTAACCGATCTTGATGACGAAGCTACTTAGCTTTTCCTGTGCGCGCTTCTTCGTCTCAGGGCTCATCCAGCTGAGGGCTTCGACGCGCTGACCGAGTGCCTTCTGCAGGTTGTGTACCAGCTCAATCATTCGCTCCTTAGCTTCGGGAGAGAAGTAGCGCTTGACGTATACTTCACCGAGAGCCTCACCGAGGACGTTCTGCACGACATCGACGCTACGTCTCCAGCGTGGGTGCATCTCCTTGCGGCCGCTGAGCTGCTTGCCGAAGAAGTCAAAGTGAGCTTGGACGAAGTCATCACTCAGCGAATTGGCAGCACCGCTGATAGTATGCCCTGTGAGGAAGTCTCGTAGGTCCTCGACCTTAGCAGAGGAGTACCACTTGTCGAAGGCCTTGAAGAAGTTCAGCTGCATGAAGTTCGCCGTGGCGACGTCAAGCCCGCGTAGACGAAGGTATCCGCTCCAGTCGAAGCCCTTATTGTCTCGTGCGAAGTCAGCGATCGTCACGATGTTGTAGTTCTTCTGTGAGTCGCGTAGCTCCGTATTGGAGTAAGAGAACTGAGCCAGCTCCGTCTCAATACGGATGGTAGCCTTGGCGATGCGGCTGGCTTCGGCATCGGAGTAGCCCGAGAGCTTGAGGATGCGGACGAGGTAGGCTTCGTAGCCAGCGAGGATCTGCTTGGCTTCGGGGGTAGACTCGACGTAGTAGTCGCGCGAGCCGAGGCCAAGAGACGTCTGCGTGAAGAGGAAGATGTTCATGGTACTATTCTTCTCGTCAGCTGCGACGCCCGTGCCGAAGAGGCAACCTTGACCATAGACCTGGTCCTGCTGAGCGATATGCTTGAGGAGGTCTTCCTTGGTTTGGATTCCCTGGAGAGCTTGTAGCTCGGGGATAAGGGGCTTGTAGCCCTGACGATTACGCTCAGCGCTGTCCAGAGACTGCTTGTAGAGGACGGCGACACGATAGTCGTTCGTGCCCTTAGTCTGGGGCTTGGCGATCAGCTCCTCTACGATGTGGCGGATCTGCGAAGTGGCCGTGTCGCGGAGAATGTCGAAGGTGCCGAAGCGGCTGTAGGCAGGCTTGAGGGGGTTCTTGCGTATCCAGCCTCCGTTGCTGTAGCGGTAGAAGTTGTCTTGAGGGCGTACCTTTCGGTCCATGTCGGAGAGGCTGATGCCTGGGACCTTCTCGGTCTTGGTCTGCTGAGCACTGAGACTGGCGGGAAGGAATCCTTGTGCCAAGAGGGCGCTGAGACCAAGCGTGATGAGTTGCTTTTTGATCTGCATAATGGATATTAATTGTAGTGGTCGTGCGAGAGAAGCCCCGTGTGTGAGGGGCAGCACCGCTGTGTGCCTCTGCAAAGGTACACCTTTTCGCTACGTGTTATACGGGGCTTGGGGCTGTATTCGTATGCAGAGTCCTACTCTCTATTTATTGTGCAAAGGTATCGCACGCCCAGCTCCCCCGATATGCCTCCCAAAAGAGATACACAAGCCCTTCGCCTTGTCGCGAGTATTCCTCTGATCCAGCGGAGAGAAAAGCATCGTTCTCGTGAAGAAAAAAGCGCCTTCACGTAGTGGTTTTCCTCTGTCTATGTACGTAGTCTTAAAGACCAGGCACGCAAATCCAAATATCCACGTACGTAGATATTAGAGCCACGTACGTAGCCCAAACTTATCTGCCACTCGTCCGCAACTTTTATCCCTACGCGGAGCAACGACCTATGCCTATACTTACCCTTTTAGATCAGCGGTACTGCACACTCTCTATATAAGGAAGAGGTCTGCTCCGATGGGCTGTGTAGCCTCGGGGCAGACCTCGGTAAGAGGGCGGGATAAAGTAGGGAGGGGCAGGCTTAGCGCTTGCGGTCGAAGAGGAAGCGCAGGTGCTGCAGGACGGTCGTCACGAGTCCGTAGTGGTGGCGCATGACGTGGAAGCGCTCGATGAGCGAGGCACGATGGTTGGCTGTCGTCGTCCCTTCGTTGAGGTAGAGCGCTATGGGCTCGGGGTAGAAGGCTGTGGTCTTGGCCTCCTTGAGTACACGGATGCACCAGTCGACGTCGGCAGAGAAGCGGTAGCTGAGATCGTAGTGGGGCGAGATGCTTCGCTTAGCGACGAAGGCCTGATGACAGACGAGCATCCCCGCGCGGAAGCTACGCCAGTCGAGCTGGTGAGGGGGGCGCAGGCGTCTTAGGCCGAGGTCGTGGTCTTCGCTGTCGATGAGGCGCGTATCACCGTAGAGTACGTCGGGGAGACTGTCGCCCGTGCAGGTTGCTCGGACGAGATCCTCGACGGTGGTGGGGCTGGCCAGGGCATCGCCTGCATTGACGTACCATACGTAGTCGCCCGTGGCTCGGTCGAGCCCCTTATTCATCGCATCATAGATCCCCTTATCACGTTCGCTATAGATCTCGGCCTCAGGAGCCAGCTCGCGGACGAGCTCCAGCGTGTTGTCCTTAGAAGCTCCGTCGATGATGAGGTACTGGATGTTCGGATAGGTCTGTGCCGAGACGCTACGGAGCGTGCGGGTGATCGTGCTGGCAGCGTTGTAGCAAATCGTGATGATGGATATACGTGGTTGCATCGTAGCAGTCAGGGTATAGGTGATTATTCGGCGGAGCTGTCTCGGTCAAGTGCCGTGCGGTAGAGCTCCACAAGGCGGGAGGCTACGGCAGGTGCTCCGAAGCGCTGGGCGCTCTCGCGACAGGTGCGGGGAGAGAAAGCCCCTGCGTCGTCTCGCTCTCGTCCAAGGAGCGTAGCGAGGTGATCGGCATAGACCGCCGTGTCATAGGTGGGGACGAGGTAGCCATTGACCCCGTCGAGGATGATATCTTCGGGCCCCGAGCAGCGGAAGCTCAAGGCGGGGGTGCCCACGGATAGTGCTTCGACGAGCGTCTGCCCGAAGGTCTCATAGACGCTCGTGGAGATGAGTACGTCCGAGGCGGCATAGAGGCTCGCCAGCTGTGCGCGGTCACGGATGCTCCCGAGGGCGATGTGGGGAAGAGCGAGGCTGTCGAAGTAGCCCTCACGGCGGATGCCCCCTACGAGCAGGAGTGTCGTGCGCTCGGCGATCTCAGGATGGCGGAGCTGGAGCTGCTGAGCGATCTCCATCAGGAGGTGTGGCCCCTTGACTTCATCATCGAGGCGGGCAGCGACGATGGTGACGTAGTAGCGCCCAGCCTCGCGGGTGAAGGGTGGGGGTGTCGCAGCCGCTGTCTCGGGAGAGAAGAGGCTGAGGTCAATGGGATTGGCGAGGATAGCAGGCGCTCCGTAGCGCTGCATCAGCGGGCTTCGCTCGAAGAGCTTAGCTTCGGCACTGCTGACGGCGATATAGTGGAAGGGCTTCTCTGCGAGGAAAGCCTTCTTCCGAAGTGTCGTCCATGAGAGGTCGTGCTCTCGCTTACTCGCCAGGAGGGGGCAGTAGCCACAACCCGCTTGGTAGCGTGGACACTCCTTAGCGCCCTCACGCCCCAGCTCCAGAGGAAGGTGACAGATGCCCGTGGCAGCCCACAGGTCGTGCAGGGTAGAGAAGACGGGCTTACCGAGGGCAGCGAGCTTCTTGAGGGTGGTGAGGGAGAGGAAGCCTTGGTTGATCCAATGCAGGTGAAGGATATCGGCCTCCCTTACCCACGGGTGCGATGTGATATCACAGCCCCAGCGTGCTGTCGAGACGCGGAAGAGGTGCTGACGTGAGTGGCCGTTGCGGAGGTAAATCTCCAGTCGCTCGAGGAGGAAGGCTGCCTTGGCCCAGAGGCGTCGTGGGGGGATATCAGCAACGGAGGCGATACGCTCATCCTCCGTACCCTTCTTCACGACGAGCATACGTACCTCGATGCCGACAGCCGTGAGGGCATCGAGGAGGCGGCGACAAGCCTCTGCTGCTCCGCCTCCCTCATCTGAGGTGCAGAGCAGAAGCACGCGAAGGGGCGCTTTGCCTTGGGGACTTGTCGGGAGGCTCGTCACGTGTCGTCGGGGGATTAGCGGCGTAGGCGCTTGGGGAGCTTGCCCTCGAGCATACTCATCAGCTCAGGCGTGATGCGCAGAGCAAGGAGCGCGAGGAGCAGACCCAGCCCCACGAGAGCCGAGCGAACAAAGAGGTCGATCCATACCGAGCTGAAGGTGGGGAGGAGGGCATCAATGCCCCACGCCACGGCTGCAATCGGTATCAGAAGGAGCATACGACTGGTGAAGGGACTGACGTGCATCTTCACACTCAGCAGGAGCTGCTGCAGGCCGTAGCTCACGATATTCGTCAGGAGCATCGCCAGCGCTGCGCCGAGTGTGCCGTAGGCTGGGATGAGGAAGACGGTGGAGACGAACGACATCACGAGCACGCTGATCGTGTAGTAGATATTCCACTTGTAGTAGCGTGAGGTGCTGACGACCGTATGGCTGCAGGTTAAGGTCAGCTCGACGAGCTTCGCCAGCCCGAGGTAGAAGAAGATCCACTTACCGCCAGTGAACTGCTCGCCATTGGGCATGATACCGAAGATGTTGTCGATATTCACCCAGATCATCGCGAAGATCAAGAGCCCCGAGAGGAGCTGATAGAAGGCTACGAGGCGGTAGACCTCCTCGACGCGCTTCGTGTCGCCGTGCTTCGCTGCCTCGGCGATCTTCGGAGCTGCCACATTGAGGATAGCGCGCATCGGGATCTCGATGATCGAGACCATATAGAAGGCCATCGTATAGACCCCAGCGGAGGAGAGCCCCCCGCGGTCGATGAAGGCCACCATAAAGAGGTCCATACGCCCCGCCAGCGTGATGCCCACCGAGCTCAGCGTATAGAGCGCCGTATAGCGATAGAAGCCACGGCGCATCTCAGGTGAGACGTAGCTGGGGTTGTGGCGAAGGCTCAGCGAGGTGATCTGCCCGAGGTAGACACCGCTGGCGAGCATACAGACGCCGAAGCTCCCGATGAAGCCCCAGACCATCGTCGTGAAGTCGATGTAGCCGAAGGCATAGAGCAGGTAGGCAGCAAGCTGGAGTACACGCAGGAGCACCTCCTTGATGCCCTTCGGCACCGCGACGCGCATCAGCTGATAGGTGTAGAGCTCAAAGATCGTCCAGCCCATCGTGAAGAGCGTCAGCGGTATCACGGCATAGTAGAAGTCCGCGAGCAGTGGGCTTCTGTCGCTGTAGAGCGACATCAGAGGCCCCTTGGCGAGGATGTAGAGGAGCGTCATCAGCACGGCACCGATCGCCCCGACGACCGTGACGTAGTAGAAGAAGCCGTGGTTCGGCCCATCCTCAGCGCGGTAGGGGTTGGTCTCGGAGTCGCGGAAGAAGGGGAAGTAGCGACTGAGTGAATAGGTCATCCCGAGCATGCCCAGACCCGAGAGCTGTGTCGCCAGCTCGGGCAAAAGGCGCGTCAAGCCGATCTCCTCGGGAGTGAGGAACTTGGCCAAGATGAAGAAGGTCGTCAGGAAGCCTATCCCGACGCCTATGTAGGTCACGATGGTACCAGTGATACTTTCCTTTGCTGCTACGCTCGCCATGTATAGTTGTCTATCCTCGCTCCGCAGTTGAGTAGGCGCGGTGGAGGAGGTAAAAGTCCATGAGGGTAAGGGCCGTCATCGCTTCGACGATGGGTACGGCACGCAGGGCGACACATGGGTCGTGGCGCCCCGTGATAGAGAGGGTGGTGGGGGTGCCATCAGTGCGGCAGGTCGTCTGCTCGCGTCCGATGGAGGAGGTGGGCTTGAAGGCCGTGCGGAAGGTGAGTGGTGCACCCGTGCTGATGCCACCGAGGAGACCACCGCAGTGGTTCGTCTGCTGCTCGATAGCCCCTGCTTCGGTGGGGACGAAGGGATCGTTGGCCGCTGACCCGTACTCCGAGGCGAGTGCAAAGCCATCGCCTATCTCGAAGCCTCGAGCGGCATTGATGCCCATCATTGCCGAGGCCAAGCGACTGGAGAGCTTGTCATAGAGAGGCTCGCCTAAGCCTGCGGGCAGGCCATCGACACGGCAGGAGATGACTCCGCCGATGCTGTCGCGCTTGTCCCGTGCCTCGGCTACGGCTGCTACCATGCGCTCTGCCGTCGCCTTGTCGGGGCAGGGGACGACTTGCTCATAGCGACTCTGGAGGAGCACCTTGTCACCCTCGGTGAGATGAATCGCCTCGTACAGGTGGCCGTCATCATAGTGGACAGCGCCCACTTGACTGAGGTAGGCGGAGATGTGTACGCCTTCGGCTCGTAGCCACTCTGCACAGAGAGCGCCTGCGACGACACGCACGACGGTCTCGCGCGCTGAGGCTCTCCCGCCACCTCGTGGGTCGCGGTGTCCGTACTTTGCCTGATAGGTGAAGTCGGCATGCCCAGGGCGGTAGAGGTCGCTGAGCTGTGAGTAATCTTGGCTCCGCGTGTCGGCGTTGTCGATGACGAAGGCAATGGGTGTGCCCAGCGTCCGTCCCTCATAGAGGCCCGAGAGGAAGCGCACCTTGTCGCTCTCGCGCCGTGGGGTGGTGAGGTCGCTTCGCCCGCCTTGTCTACGACGTAGAGCCTCCTCGATAGCGGCTTCGTCGATGGCAAAGCCTGCAGGGAAGCCGTCGAGCACACCGCCAAGGGCGGGTCCGTGGGACTCACCGAAGGAGGTTAGGCGAAGGAGTCTGCCGAAGGTATTCATCGTCGTGGGCGCGTAAGGGGGTGATATAGCAAAGCACGGATGCCCACGAGCCTAAGGCTCAGGGTATCCGTGCTCTATGATTACGTGTGCTTAGTGGCAGCCACAGCCACCACAGCCACCACCTTCTTCGTGGCCTTCGTGGTCATGGTCGCAGCCACAGCCGCAGCCATCATGTCCGCCGAAGAACTGCTCAATCTCCTCGGGCGTAGCATCGTGGACGTCCTTGATAGCGCCGATGAAGTGGAGGTCTTCGCCTGCCAGAGGGTGGTTGAAGTCGAATACGACGACTTCGTCCTTGATCTCGAGGACGCTACCACGGATGATCTGCCCGTCGGGCGTATGCAGGGGCAGCGTAGCACCTTCGACGACCAGAGCATCGAGCTTGCCTTCGCTGTCGACGAAGATCTCACGGGGTAGCTCCTGAACGGCTTCGTCAGAAGGCTCACCGTAGGCATCTTCGCACTTGAGGACGAAGTCGAACTTGTCCCCTGCCTTGAGGCCGAAGAGCTGCTTCTCGAAGGCGGGCAGCATCATACCCATACCCTGGATGTACTCCAGAGGACGGTCGGGGGTGGTCTGCTCCATCAGGATACGCTCGTTCTCATCACCGACGTACAGCTCGTAGTCGAGTGCGACGAACTTATTAGGTGCTATCGTCATAATCTACACTATGATATTTAGGATGTGAATAATGGGATGC
>ERZ1674297.477-NODE-480-length-9765-cov-8.970031_pt1 | contig 9765 bp, 10 predicted proteins | sample MGYA00581112_ERZ1674297 | MGnify/ENA primary metagenome ERZ1674297 (study PRJEB41354, sample SAMEA4873322) | human saliva metagenome | biome: human-associated habitat [ENVO:00009003]; feature: mouth environment [ENVO:08000002]; material: saliva material...
AAGACCGAAGGGTGAAGCCGTGCGCGCGGCACCCGCAGCAGGGCGCCTGACGCCCCGCCCGGCCGGGCGCACCGGCATGAAGGAACCCCGGCCTCGTCCATGTGGAACGGACGAGGCCGGGGTTGCTTTCGTCTATCGGGTGCGCTCAGAGGTTGGCGACGGCGGTGACGGTGACGGGCACGTTGCCGCGAGTGGCCTTGGAGTACGGGCACAGCTGGTGCGCGCGGTCGACGAGGGCCTGGGCGCGGTCGAGCTCGACACCGGGGATGAAGACCTCGATGTCGGCGGTGAGGGCGAAGGAGTCGCCCTCGGGGCCAAGCCCGATGGTGGTGCGCACGACGGAGTCCTTGGTGTCGATGCCCAGTTCCTTGGCGGCCAGGCCCATGGCGCCCTGGAAGCAGGCGCCGTAGCCCATGGCGAAGAGGGCTTCGGGGTTGGGGCCGTCGCCGGGGCCGCCCAGTTCCTTGGGCATGCGCATGACGTGGCTGATGCCGAGCGCGGGGACGGAGGAGGTGCCGGCGCGACCACCGGTGGAGTCGGCGGTGACGGAATATGCAATCTTGCTAGGTGTGTCCATGCACCCATTCCACCACTAGGACTTCAGTCCCGCAAGGGGTTTGACAGAAACACAACCCTTTTCGCGCTCACCTCGACGAGGCCGGGACGCGCCCCTCTGCTCACGCGAGGTCAGGCGGTGAGGAAGTCCGCGTCGGGGCGACCACTCAGGGCCTTGGCAACGGCGCGGCGGAAGCGGTCATTCATGGGCGGGAGCTGGTCGCCGCGGAAGAAAGCGGTCTCGCTGTTTTCGCCGTCGGCGGGGCTGGGCTCACCGCTCACCCACTCGGCGGCGAAGGCGACGTCCAGGTAGGTGGTGACGTCGCCATTGTCGTAGGTGACGGGACCGACGACCTCGACGGACAGGAGGCGGCGTACCTCGATACGAACGTCGGCTTCCTCCAAGGCCTCGCGTGCGGCGGCGATCGCGGGCTCCTCGCCCGGGTCGACGATGCCGGTCACGGGGGTCCAGGCGCCGTTATCCGAGCGACGCACGCAGAGGACCTCGACATCCTCAGGAGCGATGGGGTGCTCCCAGTCGATCGCCGCCCGACCGGGGGCGGGGCGCGCGATGACGACGGTCGTGCCGGGCATCCACAGGGGCGCATGGCCGACGTGGCGGCGCAGTTCGAGGACGAAGTCGGGGGTAGCCATGGCCCTAGTCTACGGCGCTCACAGGAAGGAGGTGATGAGCGGCAGGAGCAGGATCTTGACGATAATCGCGAAGGCGAAGAGGGTCGCGTAGGCGGCCTCGATGCGCTCGTCGGTGACGCGGGCGTCGGCGGCCTGCAGGACGGCCGGCTGGCCGAGGAAGCCCGCAATTCCACCCGCGGCGCGCGCGGAGGACAGACCAATGAACTTCGCACCGAGGGCCTGAATGACGCAGCACACGACAACCATGACGGCGGCGAGGAGCGCGGCGCGCCAACCCTCAGGGCTGCCGAGCAGGCTCGCGAACTGCGGTCCTGCATTCAGGCCGAGGGCCGCGAGGAACAGCATGAGGCCGATCTGGCGGATCGTCAGGTTCGCGGCGGCGGGCAGAGTCCACACGAGCGGTCCGGTGCGGCGCAGCGCACCGAGCAGCATGCCGACGATCAGAGGGCCGGCGGCGGCGCCCAGCTGGAATCCCTGGCCGCCGGGCAGCGGGAAGGAGACGATGCCCAGGAGCAGGCCGAGGACGAGGCCGATGCCGAAAGCCATGCCGTCAACCTCGGCGACGCGGCGCTCGGAGTCGCCGAGCCACTCGGCGATGTCATCGAGCTCGTCCGTGGGAACGACGACGGCGACGTGATCGCCGAGCTGCAGGTCGAGGTCGTCGCGGGCTAGGAGGTCCAGGTCACCACGGCGCACGCGCGTGATAACGGCACCGAAGCGCTTGGTGACATTGAGTTCGGAGACGCTGCGACCGGCGACGTCGGGGTTGGATACGACGATGCGCTCGAAGGCAAGGTCGGAACGGTCGTCCTCGAGGTTGTGGTCGAGGATCTCACCGACGCGGGGCGCCGTTTCCTTGATCGACGCGGGATCACCGACCATGACAACGTAGTCGCCGGGCAGCAGGTCCTCGCCGGGGGCGATGACGCGGGTGCGACCATCGCGTCGCAGGTAGGACAGGCGCACGCGCTGCTCGCGCCACGCATCAATGTCACGGGTGTTGATCTGCTTGGTCACGTGCACGCTGACGGCTTCCAGGGAGGACCCCGCGAGGGAAGGCGTGTCCTTGGGGCCAACCCATTTCCTCGTCACGGTGATCGTGACGATGAGGATGCCGCCGATGACGCCCACCGGATAGCCGAAGGCGTATCCGACCGCCGCGTTCGGGTCCCCCGTGAGGCGGGTGGCCGTATCGAGGGCGGGCGCGGCCGTCAGAGCTCCCGTGAACAGGCCCGACGTGAGTCCAGAGGACAGGCCGAAGAGGCGGCCTCCCGCGAGCGCGATGAGCGCACCCACGACGCACACGATTGTCGTGAGAGCGAGGAGGTTCGTCTGCTTACGCAAATCTTGGAAGAAGGTCGCGCCCGCGGAAATGCCGACGCAATACACGAAGAAGGCCAGGCCCATCGGCTGGACGATCGACATGTGGGTACTGACAACCTCGGGATGCAAAGCCGAAACGATGAGGCCGACGAAGAGAGCACCCGCCGCTCCGAAGCGCAGCGGGCCGATCCGAATGGCCCCGATCGCCGCACCCAACGCAACAACGACAAACAGCGCGAGCAGGGGTGAAGACGCAAAAAGAGAGGCCATAGCTTTCAGAGTACCTGTCATGCGTCCGACGTTCCCCACGACTGTCAGATTGCCTGCGTTAAGAACCTCACGGATTGGTTACACTAGTGCCAGAAACTGAAAGGACGGTCATGCCTCAACCAGCACCCGGATGGTACCCCGACCCCGCAGGAAGCCAGCGCCTTCGCTGGTGGAACGGCGGCGAGTGGACCGAACAATTCCACGATATGTCGCAGCAGGGAGCACCTGTCGCGCAGCAAATGCCCGTAGACCAGGCGGCGGGGCAGTACATGCCCGCCCAGTCGCAGGCTCCGACCGTTTCCTCCGACCCCTACAATCCGGCGGGTGTTGCCCCGCAGCTGGGCGCCGCTGGAATGGACCCGCAGGCGGGAGACGCCGCTCCGAAGAGCGGTCGCGGATGGGTCATCGGCACTATTGTCTCCGTTCTCCTCATGGTCGTTTTCTTCGGCACGATGGTGTACTCGGGCATGCAGCTGCGCGCTCAGAACGTCGAGTGGCGCGACGTGCAGGAGCAGCGCAACTCCACAAAGATCAGCCTCGACAATAAACAGGATGAACTCGACAAGGTGAAGAAAGAACTCGAGGAGGCACAGAAGTGAGCTACGGAGTCCAGCCCCAGGCGAAAAAGCCCTCCAGCGTTCCTAAGATCCTGACGATCATCTGCTCGGTTCTCGCCGTCATCTTCCTCCTTGTCAGCGCCACCATGTACGTCAGCGCTCGCTCGAAGGCTCAGGAGATTGAGGATATGCGGGCCGAGATCCAGTCCGCAGATGCTAAGACCGTGGAAATCAGCAGCGAAATCACGTCCACTCAGGAGCAGATCACCGCGGCCAAGGCGAAGAAGGACGCTCAGCAGTGGTGCACCGACTTCGATAAAGACAAGATGAAGGTGACCGACCTCGACAAGATGGCGACCACCCTCAAGACAATGTCGGAGCCGCAGCGCAACGCAGTCGGAGAGGTCTGCGGCGGCAAGAAGGCATTCGCAGAGGCATTCGCTAAGGACCTCAAGCGCGGCATGGTCAACACGTCGACGCCAACATGCGATGGAAACGGGACCACCGTCAACATTTCCGGCACCGTATCGCTCGACGCACCCACCATGGCCAAGATCGGCAGCATCGACGTCGTCTACGAGGTATTCGCGGCGAATCACGAGATCAGCGATTCCGATTCTCCGCTCGGAACGACCACTGCCGCCGTACCCCCGGGTGGAACAGGCAACTTCTCAACGACAGTTCCGTTCGCAACAACCAGCGATTTCTACTGTGCGGTGCGCGTCAAGAGCATCTGGCCCACCGGTCTGTGAGCGCCATATTCACAGCTGTCTCCTGACACGAGAGAAGGAATCACGATGAGTGAACCCGCGGAAGGCTGGTACGCCGACCCCAGCGGCGCAAATCAACTGCGCTGGTGGGACGGCCACGCATGGACGGACTACGTCGAGCCGTACGAGGCACCGATGCCCTCTCCTCAGCACGTTGAGGTCGCAGTTCCAGCGGTGGACGAGGCCTTCCCGGCTTCATCCACCGAGGAGCGGGCCTCCACTTCCGCCGGTACACCTATCCCCATGCCCGAGGCCTCCCTCCCGCAGGAGGTCGCCCCCGCCTCGTCGGTAGCCCAGGCACAGGTCGCACCGATTCCGATGCCCACCTCCCCCGTCGACGACAACAACAGCGAAGAGGCTGATGCACCCGAGAAGAGCGGAACGCTCAAGTGGGTTCTCGCGTGCGCAGCATCGTGGGCGCTCGTCGCGGTGTTCATTGCCGTGCTCGTCATTGCCTGGTCGCACCTGGGGGCCAGCGGCCGTATCCAGGAGGATGCGAAGAGCCGCGCCGAGACCGCCCAGAATGAGCTCGACACGGCCCGCTCGACGCTCGAGTCCATCAACCAGCAACTCCAGGAGGCCACCAAGTGAGCGCTCCCGCACCCCTGCGTGCCGCGACCGTCGCGGGCGCCATCCTCGCCACGGCGTTCATCGTCCTCTCAGCCATCGTCGGGGGCATTAACGCGTGGCGCACACATTCTGCATCCACGTACGAGGCACAGGCTGAGCAGGCCCAGTCCGACAAGGCCACGGTCGATCAGCAGATCACGGAGGCAAAGGCCGCGCTGGATGCCGCCACCGTGCGCAAGGATGCTGAGAGCTGGTGCGACTCGATCACGCGCGAATCCGCGGCGTCGATCCGAGACTCACTCAAGACCTACGATTCAGCGACCCAGGCCACCAAGGACGCGATCCACGAACAGTGCCCGGCGAAGGAGACCCTTGCTCAGGTCCACCGCTCCAACAAGGACGCTGACTTCACCATCGCGATGGGCGAATGCACAACCGATCAGGTGACGACCACGGTGAACGGCACGCTCACTCTCAAAGATTCTTCCCCGATCGCCTCGCTGGGCGCGCTCGATGTGGAGATCAACGGGTTTACCGCGGACAAGGGGAAGAACCCCAGCCCCAGCTCGCCGTACCAGGGCACGACGACGATCACGTTGACGCCCGGGTCGCCCGCCACTTTTACGCTGTCGATTCCTTACGATCCTGGGATGTCCGACAAGACCGAGTGCGGCGCGACGATGACCAGCTGGTGGCCCTCCAACCTGTGATAGGCGGTGAATCCCGTCACCGCACCAATTCCAATTTTTTCAACTCGCATAGAATTGGGGAGACACAGTGAAAGGAGTCTCCCCGTGAGCACCCCCACCCCCGGCCTGCCCGAGAATCCGGCTGGCTCCCCCATTCCTCCCGCCGGTCAGATGCCGGCTGGTACGAACCCCGCAGTCGCTGCGGCCATGCCGACGTTCACTCCGCTGACCGAGCCCCGCCCGCGCGCGACGGGCGGCCAGATTGCCATCGCCGTGATTACGTCGATTCTCGTCGTCCTTTTCGCCTTCACGACCCTCATGGCTGCCGGCATCTACTCCATGAAGAGCAAGGACCTCACCGAGACCCAGGAAGAGCTCAGCACCGTCCAGCAGGAGCTTCAGGAAGCGCAGGAGGCCGCCAAGTGAGTGAGAACAACATCCCCACGCCCGAGGCAACCAACCCGGCTCCCGTGACGGTCGCGACCAAGGCCCCGAAGAGCAAGGGACTGTCGATCTACAACCGCGTCGCGCTCGTCCTCCTCCTCGTCCTCGTCATCGCGACGACCACCCTGTTCACCTTCGCCGTCCAGAAGACGAAGGCACAGAAGGATATGCAGGCTGAGATCCAGTTGGTCGAGGAACAGACGGCTGCACTCGCCGCCCCGGCGTGGTGCAAGCAGGTGACCCCAGACAACGTCGACAAGATCGACGAGCTCTTCTCCGAGTACAAGGGGATGTCCTCGGCCTCTCAGGAAGCTGTGAAGAAGGAGTGCAAGGATCGCGTCGAGACCGTCGAGCTGCTGAAGACCCACAGCGGCAAGGAAGCATTCAAGGTGGATCCCACCTGCGCTCTTGACGACGCTCAGACTACGGTGCACTGCACCGTCGACATCTCGCCCGCCAGCGACACGATGAAGGACAAGCTCGCGGCCTACCCGACGACCGACCTGACACTGCAGATCTGGTTCGACGATTCGCAGTTTGTTCTCGGCACCCCCGATCACGTCGTCGATGACGTCGCGACTGCGACGATGACGAACGGCGAGAAGGTGACCGTCGAATTCACGACGCCCTTCGATCCGAGCTGGGGCGACAAGTTCGGCGTCGAGGTCACGGAGTACTTCCCGAACGCGTGAGTCAGGCATTCTGATCTGACGCGCTGGTCCCGTCGCCCCTTTCCGGGCGGCGGGACCGCGTGTATTCGCGTCCAGCGGGCGTACGGGATGCATCCCCGCCGACGCCCGCCACGGCCTCGTTCAGGCGCTCAGTAGTGCTCGTGAGAGTCGTATCCGCGCAGCCGATCCAGCTCTCGCCGTTCCTTCTTCGTGGGGCGCCCGCTCCCCTTCTCACGCATGGCGACGGGGATGTGTACGCGCGGACGCTCGGGCGTGCGATCGTCGTAGGCCGTGCGCGCCTGCGGATAGGACACACGCTTGTTCAGCAGTAAATTGACCCCCAGGATCCGGTCGAAGCCCTCGATGCGCAGGCGCACCTCGTCGCCGACGCGCACCTTGTAGGCAGCCTTCACGGGCTCACCGTTGACACGCACGTGCCCGGCGCGCACGGCGGCCGTCGCCTGCGACCGTGACTTGAGCTGGCGGGTCGCCCACAGCCACGTATCGACGCGCACGGCCGACGAGGCGAGGGCACCCGCGGGGATAACGACTTCTTCGGGGGGCTCACTCATCGCGACCGCCTAGTTAATGCGGCGGATGCGCTTCTGGTGGCGGGGCGTCAGGATAATCGCAACGAGGGCGCACAGGATCGGCATGCCGATCAGCATGCCCAGCAGGGCTCCCCAAGGAACGATGGGGCGCAGCGTCGTCGTCAGCGTCGGGAAGATCCCCGAATTCGCGAAGGTGATGACTGCGAGCACGCCCACAACGAGGCCGGAAAGCACAGCCGTCGGAATCGCGTTGAGCGCAAGCACCACGCCCTGCCACGTGGTGACGTGGCGGCGCATCGCGGGAGCGGCACCGATCGCATCGAGGGTGTCGAGGTCCGGGCGCATATCCGAGGAAGACAGTGCCACCACGAGGGCAACCGTCGCCGCAGCAGCGACGACAGCAATCAGGGCGGCAACGTAGGGAAGAACCAGCGACCGCATCGTCGGAGCGATCACCTGGGCGGAGGCACCGGGGACCTGGCGTGCGATCGTCGTCTGGAAGGTGGGCGCGTCCACCGGATTCACCGGCTTCTCGACGGTGAGGAGCTCGCCGAGCGGAACGGCGCGCAGACCGAGTGCTTCGGAAGCCTGCGGGGACAACACCATAACGTTGATGCGCGTGAGGGGCGAAGCAGGGAAGGTCATCGTCCTCTGCACGAGGGCGTCCGGCAGGTCGTCGTCGGAAGCGCCCGCGGCCTTGGCGGCGGCAATCGCCGACATGTCGAGGCTGCGCAGGTCGGCCTGGCCGGCACCGTTAATCAGCTTCGGATCGGGCACGAGGACGCCACCGGCGTTCAGGGTGGCGATCGCTCGGACCATGTCGTCCTCGTTCAGGTAGCCGGCCTCGCGCAGGTAGGTGCCATCATCGACGATGTAGGCGACGTCGATCTCCGCCATCGTTCCCATGTCGTCGCGCATCGTGAGCGTCGATTTGTCGACGGGGTTCACGGCCTCGACCATGGTCTCCGGGCCGCCCGGGCCGCTGTTCCACGCCATGCCGTTCATGGTGGCGCTCGAGGTGACCGTGCGTTCCCCGTCAACGACCTGTTGGGCCGACTGAAGCAGGTTGCGGGTACGCGTCACCGAGTCGGTCTTATCGACAGCCGAGAGGAACACCTGCCCGCGCTGTCCCGCGTGCGGGCGCGAATTCCAACCGGCCTCGTTCGACGAGGACAGGGTGATGAGCAGGCCGCACGCGACGAACACGGTCGTCAGGATCGAGGCCATGGCGGGGAACGTGCGGTGACCGTTGCGCACGGCGTCGCGCAGCGCCAGCCGCATGCTCATCGACGCGCGACGATTCGGGGCGCGCCAGCGGGTGAAGATGTAGGGGATCGACCCGATGAGGCCGGCCTCGAGCAGGCCGACGCCAACGACGAGGGCGAGCACCCACCCGCGCCAGGCGGCGATACCCAGCAACGGGAGTCCGGCCAGCAGCGCCATGGGGTAGATCATGCGACGACGCACGAGGCGGGAGGGCTCCCACACGCGCCCGCCGATGACCGCGGACGTATTGATGTGCGACGAGGTGTGCGCCGGCGACACCGACGCCATGAGGGACAGCAGAATCGGCAGGAGCGCCGACAGGGCCAGCGGCCACCACGGCACGATGCCAATGCCGAGGCCCGACCAGATACCGATGCCCACCATGCCGCACGCGGACAGCGCGACTGAGACAAGCCCCGAGTGCAGGCCGATGACGAGGCCGTGGGCGATCGTCAGGCGGCGACCGTCGGACTGGTCGCCGCCGTTGGCAACGATCATTGCTGCCGTTCGCATGACCGATCGCTGGGCGACGGTGTAGAGCGGCGAGATGAGCAGGATCATCTCGGTGAGGATGAGGAGGATGCCTGCGACCAGTAGAAGGTACTGCCAGGGGTTAGCAGCTCGACTGTTTTGGGCGACCTCGTACTGAGCGAACTGGGCGGGCAGAGCCGAAGCATCCGGCGGATCAGCGAGTACCTGTCGTGAGACAACAGAGAATCCCGACTGGTTGATCTGACGAATATGGTCCCAGGTCACCGGAGTCGGGCCGGTGACGAACCAGGCGGTCTGCGTGCGTCCCGCCACCGCGAGACGGTTAATGTCGAGCGTACCATCACCGATGATCGCCCGATTCGTGCCGGGAATGATCTCGTCGATGACGACGCTTCCTGTGAGCGCCTGAGTGGTGCGATCCTTGGCGACGGTCAGCGACAGGGTGAGCGTATCGCCCACCTCGGCTTTGAGCGCCCGCGCGACGTCGTCCGAAATGACGGCGTGGTTCGAGGCGAGCGCACCGCTCTTTCCACCCGCATTCACGCGTGGGGCATCCAGCGTGGCTGTCTGGGTGCCGGAGTCAACCGTGTAGCCCGTTCCGTCCTGCGTCGTGAGGTGAAGCTGGTAGAGAGTGTCGACGGCGATCAGTTGGTCCCCCGCCGGCACCCAGTCGGTGAGGGTGCTCTGGGTAACCGTCACTTCCTCGTCAGAGGCCGTCTTCGATAGAAAGTCGGCGGTGATGTCTTGCTCGATGGCCGTCGACGAGCGGTGCAGGGTGACCGCCTGGACGTCGGAACGGTGGCCGAGCCACGACGAGGCCTGGTAGCGCTGGGAGGTCGTCACGTCCCAGAAGGTGATCGCGCCGATCGCGATAATGATCGGCAGTGAGATGAGAAAAACCGCCGTGAGCGTGCGCCCCAAGCTTTGGCGCGCATCACGAGAGGCGATGCGGA
>ERZ1674297.480-NODE-483-length-9743-cov-10.424752_pt1 | contig 9743 bp, 8 predicted proteins | sample MGYA00581112_ERZ1674297 | MGnify/ENA primary metagenome ERZ1674297 (study PRJEB41354, sample SAMEA4873322) | human saliva metagenome | biome: human-associated habitat [ENVO:00009003]; feature: mouth environment [ENVO:08000002]; material: saliva material...
TACACCAGGACGTACACTCTTTCCCTACACGACGCTCTTCCGATCTACCTTACAGAACCTACTGCTCACCGTGCCAAGCGGGGGAACCGTACCTTTGTCGCAAGTGGCAGATATAAAATATGTAAATACACCATCGCAGATTACCCACGACGAGGGGCAGCGACGCATCTACGTGGGCTTCAACGTGCGAGGCAGGGATGTGGAGACAACCATTGCCGATATAGAGAAAAAGTTGGACACTGAATTGCAGTTGCCAACAGGCTATCATTACACCTACGGCGGACAGTTTAAGAATCTCAAGGAGGCAAAGGAACGTCTTTTGATTGCTGTACCAGCTGCATTAATCATCATTCTCTTCCTCCTATTCTTCACACTGCGCAGCATGCGTGGGATATTGATTGTGTTCACCGAAATTCCGCTTGCAGCCATCGGTGGTATCCTCGCCCTATGGTTGCGCGGCATACCTTTCAGCATCTCTGCCGGTGTTGGCTTTATTGCCCTGTTCGGCGTTGTGGTGCTTAACGGTATTGTACTCATCAACCAGTTCGACGAGTTCAAACGTAAGGGTATCACCGACATCAACCACTGTATCATCAACGGCTGTATGGAACGCCTGCGCCCCGTGCTGATGACAGCACTCGTGGCTTCGCTCGGCTTCCTGCCCATGGCCATCTCAACAGGCGACGGTGCTGAGGTGCAGCAACCTCTTGCCACGGTGGTCATCGGTGGTCTGCTCATTGCCACCATTCTCACGCTTGTGGTGTTGCCCTCTATGTACAAAATCTTTTCAAAGACAAAATAGATATGAAGAAACAATATATCATTTTCAGCCTATTCCTCTTTCTTCCCATCTTAGTATCGGCACAAAGCCGACAGATGACGTTGCAAGAGGTGTTGGCAATGGCTGCCGAGCGTAGCCTAACATTGCAGCACTCACGTATGGAGGTGGATAAGACCCGTATCCTTCAAGGTTCTGCTTTTCATCTGGATGCCACATCCGTGTCGCTCTCTCAGGACCCTACCAGTGGCGGAAGTCCCGACAATGCTATCACGGTGAGTCAGTCGTTTGCTCTACCCAGTGTTTATTCTGCCAGACGCTCATTGCTCAAGTCCGAAACCAGCGCTGCCCAAAGTCGATTGGTGGTGAGCGAGAATGAGCTGCGACGAGAAGTGAGCTTGGCTTTCTACGACTTGCTCTACGCACAGGATCTGTTACACATTTATGCCCGTCAAGACAGTATCTATAAAAATTTCAACCGTGTGGCAGAGGCTAAACTCAGAACTGGAGAGACTGGACGATTAGAGAAGATGAATGCAATCCGACTGAAACAGGAGAACGACATCAAAAGTGACATTGCGCAGCGCGACTTTCTCACTGCCCAATTACAGTTGATGAAGTGGCTCAACACCGATACGCTGGTGGTACCTCTTGCCACAGCGACAAATGAACCCATATTTACCGACAATTCCATCGCAGACGTTCCCCTCCTCGACTTAGCAAAGAGTCAAGAAGAAGTTGCCAACCAACAACTGAAATTGGAGAAACGCAATGGACTGCCCACATTCTCTGTGGGAGCCAGCGTGCAGACCGTCATCAAGGGATTCAATCCCTACAACATTGACCGCAGCGCATATGGCGGTGGCAACTTTATGGGCTTCTCCGTGGGAGTGAACATCCCCTTAGCATTCGGTGCACAAAAGGCGCGGGTGAAGGCGGCTCGCAAGGAAGTGGAGATGGCACAACTCAATGTGCGCAATCAGGAGTACGTGCTCCGCAAAACTTATGATGCAGCCTATAACAACTATGTGTCGGCACACAAAGCCTACAACTATTATCAAAAAATAGGAGTGCCCCAAGCTCGCGAGATGGAACAAATCTCTAAGGTGAGTTATGAACATGGACAGATTGGTTATGTGGAGTTAATGCAAAACCTACAGAGTGCATTGGAGGTTTGGAAAGACTTTGCTGATGCTACTCGCCAATATAATAAAGCTATTGTTGAACTGAATTATCTTCAAGGAAAATGAGAAAAAAAGGATTTTATCTACTGATACTGCTTACTATGGTTATGGTGATAAGCTGTGGTAACGATAAGAAAAGTGACAAGGAAGAGAATGCTGCTTCCGAGAAAGTGGAAACAGAAAAAGGTGAAGAGGAGGTTGATGCTGATGCAGATCCAGCACCCGACTTGAGTAAAACTGTTAATGTTGTGCGTGTGACAGGAACATTAGCACTCGATCCACAAAACAGAGCAGAGGTTTCTCCCATTGCAAGTGGGGTGGTTCGGCGCATCACAACTAGAGAAGGTATTAGAGTGCGCCGCGGTCAAGTGGTGGCTTATATAGAAAATACACAGATAGTCGAACTGCAACGCCAGTATCTCACGGCTGTAAATGAGCTTTCTGCAGCCAAAACAGAACTTGCCCGACAGCACACGCTGATGAAACAAGAGGCAGGTGTTCTGAAAACTTTGCAACAGGCTGAGTCGGCTTATGCTATTGCTAATGCACAAGTAGTAGGTATTGGACGTCAGTTGAGTCAGCTCGGCGTGAATCCGTCGTCAATATCAGCAGGCAAGCTCACCACTCTCATTCCTGTCACATCGCCCATCAGTGGTATTGTTGGGAAGGTAAAAATCAGTATGGGCAGCTTCGTGGACATCTCCACTTCGCTCATGACGGTGGTCAACAACGTAAACCTGCATTGCGACCTGAAAGTGTTTGAGAAAGATTTGCCCAAGGTGCGCATCGGTCAGATGGTGAAGCTGACGCTCACCAATGCCCCCGAGGTGACCTTCCGCGCCAAGGTCTACGACATAAACTCCGCCTTCGACAACGATTCCAAGTCGGTCACGGTGCATGCCCGTATCATTGACCACCCCGCTACCAAGCTATTGCCCGATATGTTTATCAATGGTGTGATAGAATGAAACAGGTTATTATGATGTTTCTTCTCATAGTCAGTACTCTCTTGTCCGTAGCTCCTTTATACGATGGGAAGAACATTGGTGCGACTGCGCAAATTATCTTTTAAATCAGATGTAGGGAATCTTTGCAACTGAGTTGCAAAAGATATATCCGATCTTTACAAAAGTAAAAGTTGTGAAATTGTGGAAAAGGAAAATAGAAACAAACTTATAAGGATAATTTCTGCTAGTGTACTCTTAGCAGGATCGGTATTGGTAGAACGGACAATGAACCTGCTGATATGGCAACTATTGCTTGTCTATCTTGTGCCTTACTTGGTTGCGGGCTACGAAGTCCTAACGGAAGCTGCCGAGGACATTGCACATGGCAAGGGCATGGATGAGGACTTCCTCATGGCTATAGCTACATTAGGTGCCCTTTGTATCGGTTTTATGCCGGGGGCAGAACCACAGTTCACTGAAGCGGTGTTTGTTATGCTCTTCTTTCAAGTGGGCGAACTCTTTGAAAGTTTTGCCGAGGGTAGAAGTCGTAAGAGTATCTCTCAGCTGATGGACATCCGCCCCGACATCGCCCATGTAAAGCGTGGTGAAGAGCTGGTGGACGTGAATCCCAAAGAGGTGAAGGTGGGCGACATCGTTGTAATTCGACCAGGAGAGAAAGTACCGATGGACGGTATCGTTATCGATGGTACATCAAGTCTGAATACAGTTGCATTGACAGGCGAGAGCGTACCGCGTACCATTCGCCCTGCCGATGACATCATGTCGGGATGTATAAATCTCAATGGTGTGGTGACAGCAAAAGTAACCAAGGCATTTGGCGAGAGTACGGCGGCAAAGGTGCTCAACCTCGTGGAAAATGCCACAGAAAATAAGTCGAAGAACGAAAACTTCATCACCAAGTTTGCCAAAATATACACGCCCATAGTAGTTGTACTTGCCTTGTTGGTGGCAGTTATACCACCGTTGCTCGTCAATGGGCTGTGGAGCGTGTGGATCTATCGCGCTCTCACATTCCTTGTAGTGTCATGCCCTTGTGCTCTCGTTATCTCCGTGCCTCTCACTTTCTTTGGAGGCATCGGTGGAGCATCGCGAAAGGGTGTGCTCATTAAGGGCTCTAACTATATGGAGACATTGGCAAAGGTGCGCACGATTGCCTTTGATAAGACTGGGACCATGACACACGGTGTGTTTGACGTCACTGCTATTCATCCCGAAAATATTGCCCCCAATGAACTATTGCACTTAGCTGCTCATGCGGAACGATATTCCACGCACCCCATTGCTATCAGCATTCGAAAGGCTTTTCCAAACAAAAACGACGGTTGCGATGTAAAGGACGTAGTGGAGACGGCTGGACAGGGCGTGAAGGCTCGTATAAATGGCAAGTCGGTAAGTGTGGGTAATACGAATTTGATGGAGAGCGTCGGCGCAAAGTGGCAACCCTGTGAAAAAGTGGGCACCATTCTCCACATTGCCATCGATGGAGAATATGCAGGTCATATTGTAGTGTCAGACAAAATTAAGAAGGATGCCGCTGATGCGGTAAATGTTCTCAAGGCAGAAGGTGTAAAGAGATTGGTGATGCTCACGGGCGACAAGGAAGAAGTGGCTGCCGATGTGGCTAAGACCGTTGGACTTGCGGAATATCATGCTGAACTCTTGCCAGGCGACAAAGTGAATCAAGTGGAAACAATTCTCAAAGAGAATGCAGAAGGGACAATGGCCTTCGTTGGCGACGGCATCAACGATGCTCCCGTGTTAGCACGTGCCGATGTGGGCATTGCGATGGGCGGACTGGGCAGTGATGCCGCCATCGAAGCAGCCGACGTGGTGTTGATGGACGACAAGCCGTCGAAGATAGCCGTAGCTATCCGTCAGGCTCGACGCACACTGCGCATCGCAAGGGAGAACACTTGGTTTGCCGTTGGTATCAAAATAGCAGTGCTCATCCTCGCTTTCTTCGGACTGGCTACCATGTGGATGGCAGTATTCGCTGATGTTGGTGTAACGGTGCTTGCTGTGCTGAATGCAGCTAGGACTCTGAAATAACAATCTGGTCACAAATGCCAACTAACTAAAGAGCCATAATGATAGCATGTAATTCCCCAAATTTCCATCGTCTATCATTATGGTTTTTTTTGTGCAAGTCATCGAAAAGGTGAAGGAAATAAGAAGAAGTTTGCCAATAATATGTAGCAACTATGTGCTAAAGTGCCAAGTGTCCAAAGTGCAAGCCTAAAAACATAAAGTTTTCATTTTTTACTTTGACTAAGTATTACAATTAATGCAAATCATCACTATCTTAAAACTTATTGGTTGAATTAAATTAAAGCATACTTAATTTGCCCGATAGGCCGATGATTGATAAAATTTGCATATTGCATAAAAGTTATGGCAGCTATCTTGCATGCTGTTTTTGTAAAGAGTCCGCGAGTTTGCTTGGCATAATTCGTATCATCATCAGTGTGTCGTCCAATTGTGCGAATACGGTCTCGATACGCTTGCGGAACAAATTAATTCAACCAACGAGTTATTAAAGACGGTTTTTATTCGTATTCTTTATAATTCTTCTCCAGTAGCCTTTCCAAGTCCGAAGCCTTATAGAGTATCTTCCCTGCAAACTGCGTGTATGGGATAATCTTTCTATCCCTATAGTCCTGCAAGGTTCGGGGGCTGATATACAGCCGTTCGCACACCTCCTTGCCTGTTAAGAAATGCTCACCGCCAAAGAGAGGCTTGTGCGTCTGTGCCACTTCTTTTATCCGTTTGCTCATACTGCTGATAGCGGACAGCACCACCTGCATATCGTCCGTATCCATATTCAAATCTCTTACTGATTCCATTTTTTCTTTGTTTATTTATTGTTCTTGGTTTTCTCCGATTTTGTCTGTAACAACCGTTCCACGTCTTCACGCTTGTAATAGCACTTGTGTCCAATTTGGGTAAACGGAAGCATGCCCGTATCACGGTAATGCTGCAAGGTACGCTTGCTGATGCCCAGTAGCTGACATACATCTCCGTTGTGCAGCCAATCAGTGTGCTTACTCGATTCTCCAAATGCCTTGTGGCAGGTCTGGGCAAGAGCGACAATTTCGTCCCTCAGCATTGCCCATTGCTTGTCGGTAATGATAAAATATCCCATAGCGTTATATTGTTTTGTTTATATTTTCCTTTTGTGATTTGCTTTCTATCGCATGTTTCTGCGTGCAAAAGTATGCGCTTCTTTCCATTCCACAAAGCAGCAAGGAACAGCAGGGAAGAATAGGGAAATAGAAGGAAATGAGGTTATCTTTCTTACTCTTCTTCCGGTCCTTATTTTCCTTTTTTCTAGGTTTGTTTTAGTCAAAGTAATACAGTGCAGATTAGAGCAAATAAGTACATACTTTTCTTGTAGTATTTCTATACTTACTCCCTTATATTAGCCTGAAATCCTTATTTTCCAGCTTCTTCCTGTCAGAAATCCGTGAGAAATTCATTGCCAATGAGTGCAACATTATGCAAGCATGCTCAGATTGCTTGGAACATTGACATTCTCGCCGTAACTTCACTCTTGGAAACCAAAACGGGTAAACAATGAAAAATGAAGCAGATAAAAGCAGAATGAAAACAACTGGGAATTCTACCGAACGCAGGGGAAACACCTCCAAGAACAGCGAGATAGAAACCTATCTCCGTGCGCACTATGCGTTCAGGTATAATACCGTGCTGGGCAGGACGGAATACCGAAGCAGTACAGATGCAAGCAATCGTTTCACAAAGGTTGGTCGCTATGAAATCAACTCTCTCCGTAGGGAACTTGACTCCGACGTGGGCATCATTACATCGTCCGACAATCTCTATTCCATCATCGAAAGTAGCTTTTCGCCACGCATCAATCCCATACAGGAATACTTCAAGGCTTTGCCAACGGTTGATGCTTCTAAAGTACTGCACAAGGTAGAGATAAACCAAAGCACAATTGCCAACCTTGCATCGTGTGTTACCGTCCGCAATTCTGAAAAGTGGCTATCCTATCTTACCAAATGGCTCGTTGCAGTGGTTGCCAACGCTATGGATGACCGTGAGTGCCGTAATCATACTTGTCTTGTACTGACAGGAGAACAAGGGAAATTCAAGACCACCTTTCTCGATTTGCTTTGTCCGCCTGCTCTTAAAGGTTACAGCTATACTGGCAAGATATATCCGCAGGAGAAGGACACACTCACCTATATCGGTCAGAACCTTATCGTAAACATCGACGATCAGCTCAAAGCTCTTAACAAACGTGACGAGAACGAGCTGAAGAACCTCATCACCTGCCCGATGGTCAAATACCGTATGCCCTACGACAAGTATGTGGAGGAACATCCCCACTTGGCAAGTTTCGTGGCATCGGTGAACGGCAATGACTTTCTTACAGACCCTACAGGAAGCAGACGCTTCCTGCCCTTTGAAGTGCTTTCCATAGATATTGAGAGAGCAAAAGCGATCTCGATGAACAATGTTTATGCGGAAGCCAAAGCCCTGTTAAAGTCAGGTTTTCGCTATTGGTTTGATGATGATGAGATTGCCGAACTATATAGAGAGAGTGAAGACTTTCAAGTACAAACTGCAGAGATGGAGCTTTTGTTGCGTTGTTTTGAAAAGCCAACGGAGGATGAAAGTTATTCGTTAATGACCACTACGGAGATACTCACCTATTTGGGTATTTATACTCACCAACCACTTGTTGCCAAGCGGATGGGCGAAGCCTTGAAGAAAGCAGGATACATAAAGGTGAGCAAACGAAGAAACGGTGGTAGCCCCATCTATGTCTACAAGATTAGGAAAATCTTGCCCTGCCCGCTCCTTCAAACTTGTAGTAGCCAAATGTAGTAGAATGTGTAGTATTGTCTTATACTACAAAGTAATACTGATTATCAATCACTTATCACAAAATAGTATGTAGTAAGAAGAAAGATGAAAAAGTTTGGAGGGGAAAAACTTTGGAAAAGATAATCAAGGAAGTAGAGTCCTGTCGAACAGAATATTTTGAGATAAGAAAGAAATGTTCAACCAATAAATATCGCAATAATGAAAGAAGATTTATCACTCATCAAGCGATACCCCATCGTGGAGTATCTTGAAAGGAAAGGCATCAAGCCTGTACGCAGGACACCTGCCTATGCCCTTTATCGCTCACCGCTTAGGGAGGAAACGCATCCGAGCTTCAAGGTGGACACGGAGAAGAACCTCTGGATAGATTATGCCGAGGGACGTGGCGGAAGCATCATCGACCTCTGTATGCGCATGGAGCGATGCAGCCTGTCGGAAGCCATCCGCCTTTTGGGGCGGAACGCTCCCGATACAACGTGCAGTCCTCGTATGGTATGTGTACATGGCACTTCCAATCAGGAAAGTATTGGACAGGCTACATCGGCAAACGGGACAAGGAGACTGACAGGCATATCAGACACCTTGCCGCCACATTTGCAGGACTACCTCATGAAAGAACGCTACATTGATTTGGCAAAGGCAAAGCCATTCCTCAAATGTATCAGCTATGAGGTAAGGGGGCAGCATTATCAAGCCATCGGCTTCGCCAATCAGTCGGGTGGCTATGAGCTTCGGGACAGCGGCTCGTTCAAGGGAACGATTGCCCCGAAGGACATTACCCCTATATTCATGGATAGGTCGAGAAATAAGGTAACTGACAAAAAACAACCAGTCTGTGTGTTCGAGGGCTTCATGGACTTCCTTTCTTTCCTGTCAATGAAAGAAGAAGTAACGAGTGCCTGTCTTGTGCTGAACTCCGTAAGCAACGTTGCAAGGGCTATCCGCTATCTGAACGACATACACCTAACCCATATCCGTGCCTTCCTTGACAATGACGATGCTGGACGGAAAGCAACCACTGATTTCATCAGGGCAGGTTTCAAGGTGGAGGATATGTCCGTGCATTACGGACGGTTCAAAGACCTCAACGAGTACCATATCCACAGGGTGCGTGGACAGCAGAAAAGACAATCACTGAATACATTACAACCGCAAACCAATTCTATCAAGACAAAACAAGTTAAATATAAAATGAGATAAAGACAATGGAAAAGAAGAAAACAACAGACAAGGAGCATGACCTCTTATATTACCTGGGTGGTAACGAAGAAGATACTTCTTCAAAGACAACTGAACAAAAAGACATACTTATCCCTAAATGGGAAGAGGTCAGGAAGCAGGAAAAAAGAGCACCTATAAACCAGTCGGGTATTCCATCGGAGAACTCGGATCATGAGCAGCATGTTGTATCATCACAGGATGCAGTGCCATCACAGCACACAGAGAACACAGCCGTTCAAAGACGCATCAGCACCAAGATGAGAAAGGAAACGCTTGAAGCCTACAAGCAAGCCTATCTTGTTCCAACCAAATTGATAGGCCGAAAGGCGGTCTATCTGAGCAGGGAGACACAGGAGCGGGCGGACTTCATCGTGCGCAGATTGGGCGACAGGGGCAGCAACCTTTCAAGTTTTGTAGAGAACATCGTGCGCCTTCATCTGGAGGAATATGGTGAGGATATAGAGAAATGGAGAAGATTGTAAACCGACAGAAAGGGACGAGGGGGATAAGAGGAGGAACATCTCTTTCATTTTCACTTCTCCCTCAACCCTTTTTCGGGAGTATGAAAACGGACATTTGTCAAGCATACTGAACGGTGGGAATGCCACGAACGCAGTCAGACACGGAATGCCGTGTATTCACTATTCTATGGCAAAACGCCTTATGCGTAAACGGTCTGTTAGGGTAGCATTGCAAGACGTCAGTTTGTACCCACAAACTGCGCTTGCTCCCCTCGAT
>ERZ1674297.485-NODE-488-length-9717-cov-8.629580_pt1 | contig 9717 bp, 7 predicted proteins | sample MGYA00581112_ERZ1674297 | MGnify/ENA primary metagenome ERZ1674297 (study PRJEB41354, sample SAMEA4873322) | human saliva metagenome | biome: human-associated habitat [ENVO:00009003]; feature: mouth environment [ENVO:08000002]; material: saliva material...
TTTCTCCTCTTTTTGTTTATTTGGCATATTTTTCTTGCACAAAGTTTTTGTGAATGTGCAGGAATTTATTTAACTTTGCACGCAAATCATATTTTTGTGCAATGGATTCTATTAAAAGTTTCAACGCGTGTATAGAAAAGAGTATCAAGGATAACTGGGATAAAGATGCTCTGACGGATTATCTTGGTGCTACACTTCAATACCATGATGTAGCCCGTAAAATAGAGAAATTACATATTCTTTTTGAGAATAGCGGTTTGAAGAAGGGTGATAAGGTTGCTCTTTGTGGTAGAAATTCCTCGTCATGGGCAGTTGCTTTCTTCGCAACGCTTTCTTATGGAGCTGTAGCAGTACCTGTTCAGCATGAGTTTAAGCCAGAACAGATTTACAATATTGTTAATCACTCGGAAGCAAAACTTCTCTTTGTTGGTGATGTTGTGGCAACAACTATCGATGGAGAACAGATGCCTCAGTTGGAAGGTATAATATATCTACCAGACTTCTCATTGATTCTTTCTCGTTCAGAGTCACTGACAAATGCTCGTGAAAACTTGAATGCGCTCTTTGGAAAGAAGTATCCAAAGTTCTTCCGTGCGGAGGATGTAAATTATTTCAAAGACGAGGCTGACGACCTTGCACTGATTAATTATACAAGTGGAACAACTGGTTTTTCAAAGGGTGTGATGCTCAGTTATCGTTCTGTGCGTAGTAATCTCGCTTGGGCAACAGCCGATTTGAAACCACATATTAAGCCTGGTAGTAAAGTTCTTTGTATGTTGCCAATGGCTCACATGTATGGAATGATTTGTGAGTTTATCTGCCAGTTTAGCTTTGGTAGTCATCTATATTTCCTCACACGACTGCCGAGTCCTTCTTTGATTGCTCAGGCTTGTACTGATATTCGTCCTGCTATTATTATTGCAGTACCAATGGTTGTTGAGAAGATTATTCGTAAGAATGTCTTTCCAAAGGTACAAAGTACAGCAACTCGTATGCTGCTGAAGATGCCTGTTGTTAGCAAGAAGGTGAAGGAAAGAATTAATGCGATTGTTATGGAAGCCTTTGGTGGCAATGCGTATGAACTTGTTACCGGCGGAGCTGCTCTTAACAAGGAGATTGAAGACTTCTTGGTAAGTATTAATTTCCCTGTGACCAGTGGTTATGGGGCAACGGAATGTGGTCCGATGGTAACTTATAGTGATTACAAAGACTTTGTTCCAGGCTCTTGTGGTACACCTGTCTTGAATATGGAGGTAAAGATTGTCAGTCCTGATCCTGCAAATGTTCCTGGTGAGGTTATTACCAGAGGAGAGAACGTGATGCTTGGTTATTACAAGAATGAGGAGGCTACTAAAGAAGTTCTTGATAAGGACGGTTGGTATCATACGGGTGATCTTGGAACGATGAGTGCTGATGGTCATCTCTTTCTTCGCGGACGTATAAAGAATATGCTTTTAGGCTCTAACGGTCAGAATGTCTATCCTGAGGAGATTGAAGACAAGCTAAACTCTATGTCTATGGTGAGTGAATGTATTGTTGTTCAGCGTGGTGACAAGATTGTTGGCTTGGTCTATCCTGATTTTGATGAGGCAAAAGAGATGGGCTTCTCACAATCAGATTTGCAAGAGATTATGGAGCAGAACCGTCTGGAACTGAACAATATGTTGCCATCTTTCTGCCATCTCTCGGCTATAGAGTTGCGTGATGAAGAGTTTGCGAAGACTCCGAAGAAGAGTATTAAGCGTTATCTCTATCAAGAGAAGTAAGATAATACAGCCCTCCCTAACGCTCTCTTTGTAATGTGTTTGCGCTCAGCACTATTCATGATGCGTATTCGCACATGATGTGCTGAGTATTAACACGTTTGAGAGAACTGGTTGTGAAGGTTATTGTTAGATAGTATAATAAGGTAAGGGTCGTTCATTGAACCTAATTTGTAGAGGCTGAATAGAGCTATAATTACGTTTTGGGTAGTACCTTGTTCTTCCAATGTATGGAAGAATAAAAGCTACCTCATGTGGGTAATCTTTGTGCATCTTTTGGTGTACACACGGTAAGGTGATTTTTTGAAAACTAATTTTCCTGTCATTTCTGTCATCTGTCTCCGTTACTTAACTTATTGATTAATAGTGTAGATACACGAAATGTTAAAAGTGACAGCAAACTAAAATAAAACTTATTCTTGTATTTTAGTATGATAATCCATCTCTAACTTTAGTAGACTTTATGTCTATATCGCTCGAAAGAAACCGTGATAAATTCGGGAAGTAATAGAGGAGAGTAACTTTGAAACAGTATGTCCTGATATTTTGTTTGCTTCCTATCTATCAACTGATAAGTGTCTATGCTATTTTGAAAGATAAAGAAAGCCACCTCTGAATGGTTCGTTCCCATAAAGAGGCGGCTTTTATCTGTTTAAAAGTTTGCGTTACTTTACAAACTTCTTATTATTCTGAATGTAGATGCCATGAGGTAAGATAGAAGCATCAGTACCTACATATCTGCCGTCAAGGGTATAGATGCGGTTGTCAGAAGTAGTTCTTTCGACGATTGAAAGTGACAGAATGGCAGTAGGTTCATTGTTTTTAAACTTGAAACTAACTTGACGCTCTGCATCGTTCTCTATAATATCAAATATTGACCACTTTAGTATGGTGTCATCATACATTTTAAATTTGTCTATCTTGTTTATGCCGTTATAAGGATAAGGGTCGCCATTAAGCTGTTGTATGTATGTATTTAAAGAGCCTCCAGCATTGGCTGCTGCTAATATTTTACCATCAGCAGGGATAGGGATGACACGTGGCTTACCCTTTACGTTGTTAGGGAAATCGAAGACATTTACTTTGTTATACGGATATGAAACGCGATAGGCAAGTAAGCCTTTACCATAGGTTCCATCTCCCCAGCCTTGGTTCCAAGCACCTTTCTGCATACTCTGCAATAGGATATACTCATTAGAGTCATTAGGATTGACAATCTTGTATGCCTTTCCACCATTGTCGATACTCTTTAGGTTGTTAATGGTGCTATCGTTTTTAAGTTCATCAATCTTCACCCAACCCATAACTTCACGCTCCCATGCAAGATAAGATGCTGGTACGCGTCCACCACGGACACCTGTTCCGCCATCCATAAGGTCCCAGAATTCCATACCTTGGTCATCTTGATTTTCTGCATCAGTATGATAAGCGTATATGTCAGGAAGTCCGAGTGTGTGTGAGAACTCATGACAGAATAAACCTATACCATTAATTTTCTTGTTATTCTTAGATGTCTTATCACTTCCATTAAGCTCATTGCTGACTCCATAGCGACGGATACTTTTACCGTCAAACTTATTTGAGATAGTAATTGTACCAGACTTTGGCCATATGTTTGAAACTTTATTATCATGGTAATTGGCAGAATGTCCTGCATAGATTATATAAACCAAATCAACGATACCATCGTTGTTCGCATCGTATTTTGCAAAGTCTACCAAATCATCCACAGCAGCACAAGCATCAGCAAGTAATAAGTCCATTCTATCATTACCTGCACCATAGATAGCATGTTTCTTGGGTAATTTGATAGGACCTACAACGTCAAAGATAGGTGTAAACTGTCCATAACTACAATCTTTGAAATAACCACGAACACCTTTGTAGTTCTGATTCTGACCATAACGAGTATCTGAGAAATGATCTTCATTCATCAGATAGTTTGTGAACACCTTCTTTGTATCTTGGATAGTAAATGTCGTGTCTTGGAACTCTGCAAGGATGACAAGTGCCTTAGGGCTACCTGTGTGAGGGAAATAAGGAACACCACCGTAGCCAGAATCTATGATTGGTCCTCGTGTAAGAGGAGAGTTATTGTAAGCGTTTTCAGATTCTTCAGCAACCTTATTAACGTAAGCAAAGAACTTATCCTTGTCTTGCTTAGCAATCAGGTTACGCTCTGCTTGTGAGCGAGTTAATGCTTCGTGTGCAAGCTGTTGGGTAGCAATAAGGTTGCCACTTTTCTCTACTTTACCGATATAGTAGCTGTTATCCGCACCTTGTACAAGCAGTACACCATCAAGGGTTGTGTACCAGTTGATATGTTCGTCACCACGCAAGATGACAGTAATAACAGAACCATCAGCCTGTCTTACTTGTACAGGGATAGATTCTGCCTTTGCTGCCCAAGTGGTAAGGGAACAAAGCATCAGGCATACTATGAGCGATAGTTGTTTTAATGTTTTCATTATATTCGCTGTTTAGTTTCTTTTACTTAATTTGTTATAGAAATATTGTCCCTTCTTCTGTGTACGTTTACCAAACTCAATTGCATGGTGTGGACAGTGATGATAACACGAGAAGCAGGTGAGGCATTTGCCATTGTGTAGCCATTCTGGTTCAAAGCCTAAGCCACCTTTGATGTCACTAACAGGACAAACATTAGCACAAATACCACACTTCACGCATCGACGACTGTCTACATGAAAGGGCTTATCCGTGATGAGGAAGCGTTCAAAGAAGCCTCCTACAGGACCAGAGAAGAAAGAAGGAATAGGACCCCTTATTAATTGGTTCCAACCCCAAATCTGATTGCTATCCTTATGGGGATGCTGTTTAAGAATGTTAGAGAATTCTTTTAACTGCTTTGAAGCAAGTTCCTTCTTTTCTAATTCTTTCTCTTTCGTATCTACATCCATACCTGGCAAGCCAACATATGACTCTGGCATAATTAAAGAACATACCGCCTTAAGTGACAGTGCGTCATTCACTGTTACGCTCTTTAATTGCTGCTGAAAGCGTTCCATAGCCTTACCGATAGTATCTCCAGCTGTAACCAAGCAGAAACAATAATGTTTAACGTGGGAAGTATCTTCTCCCAGAGTCTTTATTGTTAATTTAGTTAGAAACTCTTTTACAATATTCGGAACTCTCCAACCATGTATAGGAAAGATGAAACCTACGTGTTCATCCTTTTCTAATGTAAAAGAACAGTCGCTATTGATTACTTCTGGGATTGAAACAAGTGTATCACCAGTTTCTAAAGCCAATGTCTTTGCAGCCCATTTGCTATTACCTGTACCAGAAAAGTAGAATATCATGTGGCAAAGGTACTGATATTTTGTAAATCTTGCAAGATAAGTAAGTGCAATGTTGTTGTTTTTCAGTTCTTTTTCTTACATTTGCAAGAAGTACATGAAAACATTAATGCTGTGAAGAAGAAAATGGACTTACTGATGTATCCCTCAGTAAAGTTACTCTTACCTTTGGTGTTGGGTATTGCTGTTGGTGATGCTTTAGAAGAAGATATATCCTCTATGTTTTGGTGGTTGATGACAATCTGTATGATTGGCATTACCTTTGTGGTGTGGAGGAAGAAGTATCTTCAGAGTCTATTATTGCTCTTTACGGTCTTTCTTGTTGGTGGAACTTTTGTTTCAATGAGCCGGCAAGCAGCTAAGAAACAGCTTCCCAATAAGCAAATAACCTTTAAGGCAGTTCTTCTTAGTAATCCTGTCGTTCATGGTAAAGTCATACAAACAGACTTAATGATTATGACTGCAGGCGAGCCAATGAAGGTTAAGGCTTCAATACTTCGTGATACGATAACAAATCGTTATCGAACACTACACCTTGGAGACGGAATAGAAGCTGCAGCTTACCTTGAAGAACCAATGAACTTTTCGGATGCTACCTTTGATTATGCCCGCTGGTTGAAGTTACATGGCTATTCTGCAGAAACCTTTATATTTTATAATCAATGGCAGAAAACCAAAGTGAGTCTTCGTCAGATGAGTTTTCTTCAACGTACATCTTTATCTGCTGCGCTCCATAGAGAGAAGTTAATGAGAGTGTTAGAAAGTAATCTTGATAGCACTCATTTAGCTGTTGTGTCTGCAATGACGCTTGGAGATAAACATTTGATTAGTAGAGATATAAAAGAAGATTACTCTATAACTGGTGCAAGTCATGTGTTAGCTTTGTCAGGTTTACATCTTACTATTTTGTATAGTTTGCTTTTGTTTATTCTTAGTTGGTGTGAACGTGTTATGCCCAGGGTCTTTAAAAGGGGAATCAGTGAACTTCTTATCCTTTTTATCCTTTGGAGTTATGTTATTTTGGTTGGGATGTCTTCGTCTGTTGTTCGTTCTGCTGTTATGCTGACTATCTACTCTTTTGTAACCCTCTTGAATAGAGAACGGTTGTCAGTTAATACTTTGGCACTAACCGCTATTATAATGCTTGTTAGCAATCCTAATAGTCTTTTCGATATAGGTTTTCAGCTATCCTTTATCTCTGTATGGTCAATTTTATTGTTCTATCCACTCATCTATGAGTTAATCCCTTTACAGCAGAAGAAGAGTTTATTAGTTTTCAGGTGGTTATGGGGGATGATTGCAGTGTCATTGGCTGCACAATTGGGAACAGCACCTTTGATAGCTTTCTATTTCGGAAGGGTTTCCACTATCTTTGCTGTTAGTAGTCTTATAGCTGTACCATGCACAATGCTAATCGTATCCGCGTCATTCTGTTTGTTACTTCTTAGTCCATTCCCTTCTTTGTCATCGTTTATTGGGAAGTGTATTTGTGTTATTACAGAAGGATTGAATAGTTCACTTCATTGGCTTGCAAACCTACCTTGCGTAAGTATAGAGGATGTCCATGTAACCATTTTCCAGCTTTTTATATATTATTTCATGCTGATGGCTATTTGGATTTTATGGAGTTTTTTAGCAGGGAAGATAGAGTTTAAGTAATTATTTGTACCTTTGCAGATAGTTATGCAACGATATTTTATCACCCTTTCATACGATGGAACGGCCTATCATGGCTGGCAGATTCAACCCAATGGGATTTCTGTAGAAGAAGTATTGGAACACGCTTTGTCTACAATACTAAGAGAATCGATTGCTATTACAGGTGCAGGACGTACCGATGCTGGTGTACATGGCAGAATGATGGTTGCACACTTTGACACGGAATTGTCGTTTGACTGTGCACAATTAGTTTATAAAGTAAATCGCTTATTACCACGTGATGTCTCTGTAAGTAGGATTGAACCTGTCGGTGAAGACCTCCACGCACGTTTTTCTGCGACCTCACGTACTTATCATTATTATGTTCATACGGGGAAACAACCTTTCTCACGACAGTATTCGTGTGCGCTTCATTACTCATTAGACTTTGATAAGATGAATGAGGCTGCAGCCTATTTAATAGGCGAGAAGGACTTTAAATGTTTCTGTAAAGCGGGTGCGGATGTAAAGACTACTATCTGTAATCTGACAGAAGCACGATGGATCCCAGTCAATGATGAGTTTGCTTTGACTACAGATGATACTGTTACGAATTGGTGTTTTGTAATAACTGCTAACCGATTCTTACGCAATATGGTGCGTGCAGTTGTTGGAACTTTAGTCGAAGTGGGACGAGGACGTCTTTCATTAGATGAATTTAAGAAGATTGTAGACGGTGGAACAAGAAGCGATGCTGGTGAGAGTATGCCTGGCAACGCCCTCTTCCTTTGGGAAGTAAAGTATTAGAATAAAGCTCATGTGGATTCTTTTAGCTTTTGTTTCAGCAACATTATTGGGACTTTATGATACATCGAAGAAGTTTTCTCTTCGTGGAAATGACGTCATACCTGTACTCTTTCTCAATACACTCTTTTGTTCGGCAATCTTTCTGCCATTGATATTATTGTCACAATATACCCATGTACTCGATTCCAGTATCTTTCATGTCGGAGCTGGTGGATGGGAGATGCACCGATGGATCATACTAAAGAGCGTTATTGTACTCCTTTCTTGGGTATTCGGTTATTTTGCGATTGCTCAATTGCCCTTGACGATAGTTGGTCCAATTAACGCTACACGCCCAGTGATGACACTTGTCGGTGCTATGCTTGTCTTTGGCGAACGATTAAATGCTTGGCAATGGGTTGGTGTCAGTCTGGCTATTATTTCCCTGTTTCTATTGGCAAGGAGCGGTAAAAGGGAGGGCATAGACTTCAAGCATAATAAGTGGATCTTCTTCTTGGTATTGGCAGCTATGATGGGAACATGCAGTGGACTGCTTGATAAATATCTGATGGCAAGCCCTGAGAATGGTGGGGTAGGGCTCGACCGCATGATGGCACAGAGTTGGTATAATATCTATCAATGTATCATGATGGGTGCAGTTCTCCTTGTCTATATCTTCAATCAGAGAAAGAAAGCAGAGCGTACAGCCCATTTCTCATGGAAGTGGTCTATCCTGCTCATATCTATATTCCTATCAATGGCAGACTTTGCCTACTTTTATGCACTCTCATTACCAGGTGCGATGATTTCCATTGTGTCAATGGTACGCCGTGGTTCTGTCCTCGTATCGTTCTTATGTGGTGTATTACTGTTTAGAGAAAAGAACTTAAAAGCAAAGGCAATCGACTTATGTTTTGTTCTTCTTGGAATGATATTCCTATGGATTGGCTCACGTTAAGATGATGACTTACTCTTTAAGATAAAGGATAAAAGTCTTTGGTTATTGATAAATATTTGCTATATTTGCAACGATATTGGTAGACGCCCCTTCAGCGTTTAATATGAATAGGACTGCACATTAACTCCCCAAGGAGTCTTTACCGTGAGTCTCTTAAAAGACGATAATAACTATGCAGAATGTTTTTCATGGATTAGGTATAGCATTGATAACTCCATTTAAGGAAGATTTCAGTATTGATTATGAAGCACTTGAGAATTTGGTTAACTACCATTTGAATAACGGTGCTGACTTCTTCTGCATTCTTGCTACTACTGGTGAGTCTCCTTGTCTTTCACGTGAAGAAAAGGATCAACTGACTGCTATCATTAAACGAATCGTTAATGGTCGTGTGCCAATCCTAAAGTATTGTGGTGGAAACAATACTGCTGCTGTTGTAGAAGAAATCAAAACGACTGATTGGAGTGGTATTGATGGTATTCTTAGTATCTGTCCTTATTATAATAAACCAAGTCAGGAGGGACTTTATCAGCATTTTAAGGCTATTGCAAAGGTAAGCCCACTGCCGATAGTTTTGTACAATGTGCCTGGTCGCGTTGGTGTCAACATGACTGCAGAGACAACAGTTCGCATCGCTTCAGAGTTTACCAATGTCGTTGCTATCAAAGAGGCGTCAGGTAACTTGGAGCAAGTAGATGAGATTATAAAGAACAAACCAAAGCACTTTGAGGTTATCAGTGGTGACGATGCCTTGACCTTCCCAATGATAGCAAGTGGTGCTGTAGGTGTTATCTCAGTTATTGGTAATGCCCTGCCTAAGGAATTTTCACGTATGATTCGTTTGGAATTTAAGGGCGAGTATGATCCTGCACGCAAAATACATCATCAGTTTACTGAGCTTTACAAACTTCTCTTTGTGGATGGTAATCCTGCAGGTTGTAAGGCTCTCTTGAATGATATGGGTATGATAGAAAATGTCTTGCGTCTTCCTTTAGTTCCAACTCGTATTGAAACAAAGCAGAAAATGAATGAGATTCTCAAAGGAATGAGAATCTAACAATAATAATTATCAGAATCGTAGTATAACAAAAGGGTAGGTGACTGCCCTTTTATATTGGCTATAAAAGTAAAGAGCACGATAGAAACTCTATCATGCTCTTTCTTATTTCTTGTGTGAAATGTCTGTTTTATGCTTGATTTTTGGTTCATGCCTCACGGCAATCCCCAATCATCTTGCATCATTGTTACCCTTAAT